>ENA-OYYJ01000010-OYYJ01000010.1-human-gut-metagenome-genome-assembly--contig:-NODE-10-length-100937-cov-9.526070_pt1 | contig 100937 bp, 99 predicted proteins | sample MGYA00243248_ERZ653447 | MGnify/ENA primary metagenome ERZ653447 (study PRJEB26926, sample SAMN06165030) | human gut metagenome | biome: ENVO:00009003; feature: ENVO:2100002; material: ENVO:00002003...
TTTTATATCTCTCAGGTCTGATTTCTCAGACAAGAAAACCAATTTTACAGATTTTTCCACCCAAAAATGAAAAAAGCAGTAATGAATTTTCTTAATCATTACTGCTTCAAACAACTGTTCTCAGGGGGAATCGAACCCCCAACTAGCACTTAGGAGCTCGAGATACCACTATAAATACATACAATGATTAGTCAACCTAAGTCAAGGAAATCCTTGGTTTTCCTAACTATTCTGTTACTCCCTGTCAAAATAAGAAAACCTGTTTTCATCTTAGTAAATCATCTTTCGGTGCTCGTCCGGTGCTCGGAGCACCCGGAGGATATAACCATTCCTTTCCATCGAGTTCACTCAGTTGGCCACCATTACGATTCAGCTTCGTAACAATGATCACTTGGTTTTCTTATTAGATTAACTATATTATAACGTGCTGTAGGTCGGATGTCGATGATTTTTTGACCATATTTATTGTTTTATATGTTATTTCTCTATTAGTTCTGCAAACTTGAATTTATATAATTATCTCTCTAACTTTCCCCATTTTATAGGCTTTCCCGCCTGTCCATTAGTGAAATGATATGTAGTTTCCCTTATTTTTGCCCTTATGAGATAATCACAAGGGAAATAAGGGAATTTTTTTAATCATTGCCTACCACTTTATCAAGAAGCCTAACTGATTTTCGTTTAGCATCTCTTGTGGAGTGAGCATAGACATTCATTGTGGTACTTACATCTGAGTGTCCTAACAGTTCCTGCACATCTTTTGGGGCAGCTCCATTTGCTAAAAGGTTGCTTGTATAGGTGTGACGTAACTGGTGGAAATGAAAGCCTTCAAATCCCTCTAATGTTTTTGCCACCTTTCTGCAAACAGTCCCCAAAGTAGTTGGAAGTTCCAGACAACCATCCGGTCTTAAACAGACGAAAGAAATTTCTTTATAATCTGCCGGGACTTCCTCTGTTCTGTCTAAGCAATAATATTCGTAGTACACTCTGTTTTTCTCTTTGACCTCTTTGTAGTAGTTCGTGTGATAAAGTTCTCCGTACTGCATTCGATTTTTTAACTGCTCTTTCCGGGCATTACGGAAAATCTCTACCAGCGTATCTCCAAAATCAACAATCCTCACTTTTTTCCGCTTGGTTGGTCCGATGATATATTTGCGCTTTGAGCCATCGTATCGGATGCTACGTCTTATGGTAAGGCATTGTTCTTCCAGATTTACGTCCTGCCACGCCAAACCGCAGGCTTCTCCAATACGAAGCCCGGCATAATAGGCTATCTGGATTGGAAGTATTGCGGCTGGGTTCTTTTTTTGCAGATAAGCAAGCAATCTTTCATAATCTTCTCGTGAAATTGGTTGGATATTTCCGTCCATGTCCTCGTCTGAAAACAAATCAACTTCATCCGTCTGATACCGCAGTTTAATATACTGCATGGGATTGAACGTAATATACTGCTTTGGAAATACTGCAAAACGGAAGGACTGCTGCATGACTGCGGAAAAAGAATGGATGTAATCTTTGCTGTAACCCTTTCTCTCTTTTCCGTCGGGATGAACTCCCCCGAAGGAAAGCAAATCAAAGAAGGATTGCAAATGTTCAGAGGTTACATTTTTCAGTTTCCGTTCTGCCAATGGGTGTTTCTTGATATTTCGGATTGTTCCGAGGTAATTCTCCACCGTACCATTGCTGAGCGTACCTGTTTTTAATTCCTCCTCTGCCCACACATCCAAAAGCTGTCCGACTGTGAGATTTTCCGCTTTGGCAACAAATTTCTTTTTCTCATAATCATCCATTGCCTGACGGAGCAGTTTTTCAGTTTCACTTTTGCTTTCTGTTCCAACGCATTCTTTCTGAACAAGATTGCCGCTTGCGTCCTCTACATAGAAGCGGTAGTACCATTTCTTTCCTTTTTTTCTTACAGATCCTTTTGCCATAATCGTATGTCTCCTTTCGATATTAGACAATCGGAACTGATGAAATGCTTCGTGCGTGTAAGTATATCATAACTCCGGTTGTCTTACTATACCGATTCGGAATCTTCGTATAAGACTTCTGATAAAAGATTTGCAAGCCTTTGTTCTGCTGTTTTTGGTTTCTTGGAATAGAGCCTTACAACGTCTGCCATCTCATTAAAAGCATTGATGGTGTGAGTGATTTCCCTTAAGAACATAATCTCATTATATTCATCATTCGATTCAAACCCTATTGTTTTGGCAATATCCGTCTGACCATCATTCCCCTTGAAGTTTTTGCAGGCGAACTGGAAGGAATCCAAAAACAGACCATATTGTTTTAACATCAGCAGTAATAAATCTTTTGAAAAAGCATCTTCTTCTTTGGTAAGGGCAAGCGGTAACTGTTCCAGAATATCTCCCATCGCATCACGAATCTGTAACTCTCTCTTATCCGTAATGTCGGTTTCATATTCATCTGTTTCCCCTTTGAGCCATTCCACAGATACATGGAGTGCTTCCGAAAGACCTTCCAGCACCATTTTTTTCGTATTGTCAATCGAACCATTCTCATAACGCAGGATTGTAGAAGCGGTAACACCCATCTTTTCTGCGACATAAGGCTGTGTCAGATTCAATTCCAGACGGCGCTGTTTTACTCTGCTCCCTATCAGCTTGCGTAATTCTTTATCTTTCATGCTGACTGCCTCCTTTTTCGGTATGTATGAATTATAGCATTGTTTTTCCGAAATTGCAATATGCAATATAAAGTTTATTTTTAACATTTCGTAACGCTTGACAAAAAGATGTGAAAAGGATATACTTACATCACAAGAATTGCATAATGCAATTTGTAAGGAGGTGATTATATGACGCAAAGAAAAATTGCATTATCCATCGAAGAAGCTGCTGACTATACGGGAATCGGCAGAAACACCTTAAGACAGCTTGTAGAATGGAAGAAACTTCCAGTATTAAAGGTTGGTCGCAAAGTCCTGATTAAAACCGATATTCTGGAAATGTTTATGGAAGCTAATGAAGGTCGTGATTTGAGGGATAGAGGAAATGTAAAAGCTGTAACAAGAACTGTGGCAAATTAAAAAGGCGGCTTCCAAAGAAACCGCCAAAGGTTCTATCAGACCAAAGCCATGATATACCTACACGCAAGAAGATTATACCATGTGCTTCTTCTGATACGCAACCGAGAACTTATGTTTGCAAAAGAAAGGGGAATGTAATCATGGCAAAATCAACAAAAAGTTATGAAGAACGAATGCTTGAAATGGAAAAGAAGGAACAGGAAAGCCTTGAAAAAGCAAAACGATATGCAGCACAGAAGAAAGAACTTCTGAAACGAAAGAAAGCCGAAGAAAGTAAAAAACGAACCCATAGGCTCTGTCAGGTTGGCGGTGCGGTGGAATCCGTTCTTGGTGTTCCTATTGAGGAAGAGGACATCCCAAAGCTGATTGGTTTTCTGAAAAGGCAGGAAGCCAATGGGAAGTTTTTCTCAAAGGCAATGCAGAAAGAAGCCAATACCGATATGGAGGAAGTGTAATGGCGGAGGGGATGAGTTTTTCATTCCCTTCATTGCTTTTTCATGAAGGGCGCACTTATGGACAACCAGAGGTCGTCCCAATAAGTTTGCCACAAGTGGCAACCGGTCTGCGCTCACGCTTGCCGGGCTCGTTCCGTCGGCGGGGCTTTCAGCCAGACCTGCTCATGCCGCAGGAGGCACTCTTCGCCAGAGAGGCGCATTCCATGCAGGCTGCTATGCGCAGGGCACTCTTACGCAGAGGGCGTTCCGGCAATGCTGCTTTTCCTAAAACCGAAAGCAATGTTGCCGGAAATCTATGCCGGATGTGCAGAAAGGAGGAATCCAGACATGGCGATTTTTCATTACACAGTCAAAATAGTCGGACGAAGTAAAGGGAAATCTGTTATCTCCGCTTCCGCATATCTCAATGGGGATGTGATGAAAAACGAGGAAACCGGGAGAATCAGTTATTACACTTCTAAAAAAGAAGTGGTCTACACCAGTCTGATGATGTGCGAAAACGCACCTCCTGAATGGCAGATAGTACCAGAAGAAAATATAAAACGCTTTCAAAAATCTGTCCGATACAAAAGGTCAGAAGATAAAGAAGCTGCTTTAAAAAAATTCAAAATCACATTTCAGAAACAGAGGTTATGGAATGAGGTATTGAAGATTGAAAAAAATGCAGATGCCCAACTTGGCAGGTCATTTGAATTTGCCCTCCCCAAAGAATGGAGCAGACAGGAACAAATTCAATATACAACCGACTATATCCAAAAAACTTTTGTAGATAGAGGAATGTGCGCTGATTGGAGTATCCACGACAAAGGGGATGGCAACCCCCATGTCCATCTGCTTCTGACTATGCGTCCTTTTAACCCGGATCATTCTTGGGGAAAGAAAGAAGTCAAGGATTGGGATTTTGTCAGAGATAAAAACGGAAATATCGTGATTGATGAATCCCATCCGAACTGGTGGCAGGATAAGAAAAACCCTGACCGTCATGGAATCCGTATCCCTGTATTAGACGAAAACGGAATTCAGAAGATTGGAGCAAGAAACCGCCTGCAATGGAAACGGGTGCTGACCGATGCTACTGGATGGAACAATCCAAAAAATTGTGAACTGTGGCGGAGTGAATGGGCAAAGGTATGTAATGAACATCTGCCTTTGCATAATCAAGTTGATCATCGTTCTTATGAAAAGCAGGGAAAACTCCAGATTCCTACCATCCATGAAGGAGCTGACGCAAGAAAGATTGAACAAAAGTTTTTTGCCGGGCAGGAAATAAAAGGCTCGTGGAAAGTAGCGGAAAATCAAATCATAAAACAACAAAACACGTTATTGCAAAAGATACTAAACACCTTTGGGAAAGTATCGGGTGCATTATCATTATGGAAGGAGCGATTAAATGACATTAGAAGAAAGCCGGGAAATTATACCCTTAATGGAATCCATGATTGGTCAAATCGAAGAACAGCAGAACCTAATGGCAGAAATGATTCTGGAAATGCAGAACCGGGACACTCAACTCTCTCTTATGCAAAAACAGAATCAGAAATTACAAAAATTAAACAACGAGTTATCCGAGCTGCTCAACATTTTGCCAAATACCGAGGAACTGCTTTCCAAGATGGAAGAACAGAAAACGAAGATAGAGCTTTTGGAAAACGAAAATCAGCAATGGCAGAAATTGGCACAGAAGCTGAACAGCGAAAACAGTTTATTACTGAAACAGAACACCGAATTGCTGAACTGGAACAGCAGATAGAGAAAGGACGTGATATAGATGAACGAATCCAGAGAATCAAAGAACGCCGAACAGTTGGAAGAACTTCTGCTCTTGACCGAGGAGATACAAGAAGAACTGGAACAGAAAGACCAGCTTATCGTGGAACTGAAGACGCAGCTCAACGAATCTCTGACCTTGAACGAGAAATTAAACAAAGAGAACAGAGCCGGGAATATTCAAGCATTAAAGAACGACTTGAAGCTGGCAGACAGAGCATTGCGGATCGAGAAAGAGAAGTTGCGAAGCGCAAACGTCATGATAGAGGAATGTCAAGATAAAATATGCTATTTAACACAGGAACGGGATTATGCCCGGACACATCAGAAAATCGTAGAAATACCGGTAGAAAAGCCGGTACTCTATGAAAAATGTGAAGCCTGTAACCGGACAGCCTATCAGAATGCAAAAGCAAAATACGAAACACAAAAAGAGCGACTTGCAGGACAGTATAAAGCAAAAACGGTAATGTTCCAAACAACCTTGTTCCTTCTTGCATGGTATTCGCTGACAACCACTCTTTTTCAGGCAGTACAGTCAGATATGTTCCTTGTCGATTGTAAATCATTCTTCAATGATTTAGCATCATTCATACAAACCTTTGTCGGATGGACGATTGATGCCGGGCATTCTGCGGCACAGATTAGTACAAAAATTCCAAATGCTTTTATAGCCGGAATGGTATATTGGTTATTGCTAATATTGATTGTAGGAATATGTATGGCAGGAACAGGGATGCTGGCGATACTGATAGAAATAAAGGTTATAGAATTATATAAGAAAAACTGTTGGGATGTTATTACTCTACTAATGATACTGACAAGTGTTGCTATTGTCATTTATTTTGGAGAATCAATCAAAAAAGTACTGTCAGTAAATCTTCTATTGCTTTTCGTACTTTCGCAGGGCGCATATGTTGGAATTAGATGTTATCTTAAAGTTTGGTTAGAAAAAAGACCATATTAGTATTTTCAACTTACTGTATAGACAGTAAAATTACTCCATACCAGCCTAGTGAAAATTTACTGTATGAAAAGAAGTATTACAGAGAAAAAAGGCTGTAAAAACAGGAACAGCCAGCCCGAAAGAATTTACGGACTGGCTGTATCAGCAGAGTAATGTAATTGTGGAGCTGACCGAGATATGAAAAGCTTTCTATCATCAATTTCGCATTATTGCAATAACAGATTGCTTCTTCCATGAATGAATAAGCAATATTGTCATCAAACTTTCAAGCATAAACATAGCAACAGCAAAAAGAGTAAAAGCAACAACCGGAAATACAAATCCCGTAGACATGCCTGCATTTTTCAAAAATATACCGATTGCATATCCGCCGGGGATTCCAACAACAGCAGTTATAAGCAATGCAATCAAAGTAGTAAAAAGACCTTCCATCATAAATGCTTGCTTCAACTGCTTATTTGTCATACCAATAGATTTTAGTGTGCCCATTTCCTGTTTCTGTGATAAAAGATTTGTCACAGTAAGATTGATTTGATTGATGACCGCAAATATCCACAAGATGGCTGCAATCGCATAAGCTAATGTAAAACCTGCACGATTGTCTGATTGGTGTTCTACAATAAAATCTTGAAGGGTTTGTAAGCGAACATCCCTATTGTCAGAAACGAGTAATTTGAGTTCTTGCTCGATTATCTCCTGATATTCAGCTTCTGCTTGTATTTCGATTGCGTATGTACAGTCATAACCTGCAAGTTCTTTGAGCATATTTTCCGGCATTCTGAAAATATAGCCACCCATTCCATCATTGCTGGAAGTGATTGCACCAATTTTGAATGCTTTTGTTATTGTTTTACCACTATGATTTTTGAAATTAAAGGTCACAGTATCCCCAATTTGAGGTTTCCAATGGTAAACATCATAAATACGTTCGGGATCACTTACAACTAATTCTGTATCATCAGTAATATTTCCAGACAAAACCGCTGCATTTAGCGACGCCAAATCCTTTTCATTATAGCCGAGCATCAAGGTGCTATCTGAAATATCATTGTCTGTTGAGAAATCAACTGGTACGGTAGCATAAGTAAATATATTGCTAACTCCCTCTATATCTCCAACACGCTTTACATAATCAGAAAAATATTCTTTCTGCAAGAGAGCATCCAAATTTTCACTTTCGTTTTCTAAATCAATGCTGATTTTGAAATCTCCGTACTTCATATCCCAATAACGAGCCATACTCTCGGCATTAAAAGAACTCTGATAACTTGCTGCAAGGAAAAATATAACTCCGCACAGTCCCAATGATAAAATGGTCAATAGAGATTTTTTTCTGTTTCTGGAAAAGCTGATTTTCGCTAAATATACAGGCGTAATACGATGTCTTTTGTGAGTGCGGTAATTTACAATTCCCACTGGATTTTTCAGGGCGGAAATTGGAGAAGTATTCGCTGCAATTTTTGCTGGTTTACGAACACTAATATAAACAAGCAGTATTCCAAAAAGGCATGCGCCACATAGAGAAACAATAAATGCAAATACTGACCAGCCTTTTGATTGCAGACAATAGCTGATGATCGTTCCCATGATACTACCAATTAAAATCCCCGGAACTGCAAGCATATAACCCTGTTTAAGAACTATTTTATAAATTTGCTTTTTACTTGCCCCTATTGTCCGAAGCTGTCCGAACTCAGCAACTTTTTGTCCAACCGAAATATAGAAAATGCTGTAAATTACAAGTGCGGCAGCTAAAAACAAAATGGCAGCAACTACACCATATACCGCATAATTACTGAAGGACAAAGTTGTATTTACATAATCATAGTAACTGCTGACTGTCCAATTATTCAGTCCAGTCTCCTCTGAAATTTGAGATAATATTTCTGTTGCTTCGTCTTTTGTAAGGGTATCTGCATTTTCAAGCCAAACATATCCATTAAGCAGGTTATTTCCACGTAATTCCCGGCATTTTTCAAGTGAAACAAAAACAGGATAAGCGGTAGAAGTTTTATCATGATAAATACCAACAATAGTATAATTCTTCAAAGTACCATCCAGATTCAACTGAACTATGGCGTTGATTTCCGGAGACTTATTTTCACTGGCAAAAAAGGCATCTGTAACAGCAATTTCACTTGCTTTCTCTGGATATTTTCCGTCAAAGGCAGGAATCAAACTAAGCATGTCATCATCATAATAAATCAGAGACAGTTCTTTAGAATTTTCTTTCACTGTTTTGATATTACAGGAAAGTCCTACACTTTTTACTTCTTCGTTTGCTAACAACTTTTCTTTACTGTCCTGCGTAATGTCAAAGAAAATCCCTTGATGTAATCCTTCGATTTCTTTCTGATTTTGATAAATGATATTTTGCACTGTGAGCAACGACATCATTATCATAGCAACGGCTACAATAATTGCCGAAAGGCAAAATAAGTTTTTCTTCTTATCAAAACGCACACTTTTTCGTGCTAATTTTTTAATTACTGCACTGGTATCATTTTCAAAAGGATAATTCATAATTCCCACCTCCTTTAGCCAACAATTTTACCATCTTCAATCCGTACAATGCGGTCTGCGAGTTGAGCGATCTCGTTGTTGTGAGTAATCATTACAATGGTCTGATTAAATTCTCCGCTGGTATGCTTCAAAAGCCCTAACACATCTGCACTGGTCTTGCTATCAAGATTTCCGGTCGGTTCATCAGCAAGGATAATCGCAGGCTTCGTAATTAAAGCTCGTGCAATCGCTACACGTTGCTGTTGACCGCCTGAAAGATTGTTCGGCATATTTTCCAGTTTATCTTCTAAAGCCAACATATACACAACTTCGTCCATAAATTTCTGGTCTACTGTATCGCCATCCAGTTCCACAGGCAGGACGATATTTTCATATACATTCAAAATCGGAACCAGATTATAATTTTGGAAGATAAATCCGATGTTACGACGGCGGAAAATTGTCAATTCATCATCATTCTTTTTTGCGAGTTCTTCTCCCCGTACAATCACGCTGCCGGAAGTGGGGGTATCAAGTCCTCCCATCATGTGAAGCAATGTAGACTTACCGCTGCCGGAAGTTCCAACTACGGCAACAAATTCTCCCTGTTCCACAGTAAAATTTACACCATTAAGGGCACGAGTAATATTTGGTTCTGTGCCGTAATACTTCTTTAAGTCGATTGTTTGTAAAATGCTCATATTCAAATGCTCCTTTCAAGGCTTTCTATCTGTTGATGAAGTCATTGTAAACCACAAATGTTACACAAATGTCCGAGGTAGGAAAAATTTTTATCGAAAATCGAGATGAAATGTTACAATGCTCGGACATTTCAAAAAAAGTGGCTGTATCTTACCTGACAGGAAGCATAATAGAAAATTCTGAACCGTGTCCCGGCTCTGAAACGACTTTGATATAGCCGCCCTGCCTTGTCACAATCTCACGGGCTAAATACAAACCTATCCCCACGCCCTGTTGCTCATGTACTTCTTCCTCCCGGTAGAAACGCCGAAAGATGGATGCCTGATTGCTTTCAGAAATGCCCTTTCCGGTGTCGGTAACTTTGAGCTCTACATACATTTCCCACAGAACCACCGATACAGAAATCTTTCCTCCCGGCGGTGTGTACTTTACCGCATTGTCCAGCAGATTGAAAAGGGCTTCGCTTGTCCACTTGCTGTCATGGGAGATTATCAAATTTTCCGGGCAATCCACGGATACAGCAATTTCTTTTTTCTCTGCGGCATATACAATACTGCTCATGGCTTGTGCAAGCGTATGGAATAAGCTGCTGTCTTTCTTTTCTAATCGTATTGCTCCGGTTTCTAACCGGGATGTTTTAACCAGTGCTTGGAACAGAAAATCCAGTTTATCAGTCTGACTGCGTATGCCTTGTAAAAAGTCCATCCGTTCTTCTTCTGAAACAGGCTTTGTTAAAAGTGTGTCCGTTACCATTTGCAAATTGCTGACAGGCGTTTTGACTTGATGCGAAATATCAGAAATCAGCATTTGAAGCTCCTGTCGTTCCATGTCTACCTTGTGCCGGTTTTCCTGCATAATCTCATACAACCGGATTAAGCGGTGGTTGATACGGGCAAAAAGAGTTTCACTATCATTTGACTTTTGTAATTCCTCGTTTCCATCAATCATGTTGTCCAGCGTCCGGCACAAATTAGAAGTAAAATGAGAAAGGCGTTTTCCAAAAATCAGCACCAATAGCCAAATCCAGAAAAACGCACAGAGTGTCAATGTTCCACCCACTATAAAAATTCGTATATCCTGCATTATACCGCCGAAAATACCGGTAATTACCAGCATAGAGAAAACCATGCCAGCACTAACCAGTCTACAAATTTTCTTAGCAGAAAGGTTATTCAGATTCATTTCTTTTCGCCTCCTGTCCATTGATACCCCATACCATAAACCGTTTTGATATATGTGTCGCCATCCGCTTCAATCTTACTGCGAATACGGCTGATAGAAGTAGTAAGGGTATGTTCATCTACATATTTTTCATCAACATCCCACAGTTTTTCTAAAAATTGTTGGCGAGTAAGTACCTGCTTCGGATTTTTAAGAAATAGGTTCAGCATTTTATATTCCATCGCAGAAAGCGCTAATGGTTTCCCGTTCAAACTTGCAAATTGTTCCGAAAAATCCAGAAACAAGCTACCATCCTCGTAAATATCCTTAGCTGGTTTGTGATGCTCCAACATAGCGAACATGGCTTTGATTTTTCGCTGCAAAGCACTAATCGAAAAAGGTTTCGTGATATAATCCACTGCACCAGCTTCATATCCCCGTATCTGATTGCTTTCCTGATCGTTGGCAGTTAGAAATATAACTACTGTATCAGGATGCTCTGGCTTGATAAGACGGCATAGGTCATAACCATTTCCGTCTGGTAAATTTATATCCAGCAATACCAAATCAAAAATGTTTGTTTTTAATGATTCAGCGGCTGTCCTTGCATTCAGAACAGAAGTTATTGTGTAACCGTCCAATTCCAAATTATAAGTAAGCGTTTTATTCAAAAGATTATCATCTTCGACAATTAAAATATGCTTCATATTATCACTTCCTTTTCTTTTTGCAGATAGTATAACAGGCAAATGTCCGAGAATTGTTACAAGGACAAATATATTTATCATTTTACAGCTTTTTTATGTGTACTGCAATTTTATAAAAGAAAGGACAGCAGTATCATCAAATTGCTGTCCTTGCGGTTTATTATAGCTGGTAGTGTATAAGCGTGGGTTCATCATATTTGGTGTGGTATCTTTAACTATGGGAAACTCCGTTCTCCCAACGGGAAATGGTTTTGTTGGTCACGCCGAGCTTTTCTCCGAGCTGCTCTTGCGTCAAACCTTTCTCTTTTCGCAGGGCGGCTATGAATTTTCCGATTTTGATTTGATCCATTTTTATATCTCTCCGAAGAAAAGTATAGCGCAGTTTTCTTGAGAATGCTTCCCCACAAACAGCGAATTTCGCTTGACAAACTGGAATTTACCGATGAATATACATTCTTGTCATATGGTCTTCGCCGTCCCCCTGTGCCATGCACAGGAACTCCCAACCGTATCTTTCATAAAAAGAGGTATGGTCGGTAACCAGATAAATCGGAGTGATTCCCTTGGCTTTCATGTCTTCCACAACCATATTGAGCAGATGCCCTGCGATACCTTTGCAGCGGTAGTCTTTCTCTGTATAGACCGCACAGATATTTGGTGTAAGATCTTTTCGGTTGTGAAAGTCATTTTCGATTACACCCATACCGCCTATGATTTTGTCGCTATCCAGACAAAGATACCAACCATATTCGGTTTCTTTCCGAAGATAGGCGTTCATGCAGTCCAGATAAGCTTTTGTTGGAACGCCCCATTTGCTATGGAACCAATCGGCAGCGGTTTTCATCAGTTCCGGGCGCTCTCTTAAGTTGATGCAGATGTATTCCCCCATAATTTCCCTCCATAAATTCCGATTTATCTAACCGTCATCATCACAATAGTTAATAAAGACTGTCCATTTTCTATCCATAGGTAGCTTAACTCTGCTTTTTGTGCTCCAATTCCGCACCATAACGAACAACCATAGCAATTAAAATCAAGCAAATTCCAAGCGTGATGCCGCCGGCATCGTCAAATCTGTTCCATTCTGAAAGACCGATTTTTTCGTAGATACCATCTGTAATTGCCGCAGATACGACTGCCAATACAATTTGCATAATTCCGAGCTGCTTTATTCTGTCTGCACCTGCGCTTGTAAAAGGTGTTCCTTCTTTTAGTTCCGCTGTAAAGTAGCGATAAACAAATGCCGTAAAGATGCCGCCGAACAGCAAAGAGGCAGCCGCAGCAAGTAAAGTTCCTACAAGCTGTCCCTTGGTTATTTCAGCCGCAGCGGACAGAAAATGAAGAAACTGATTTTCCGTGTTTAACACATCAGACGCCACAAGGATTGCCCCGACCGATGTCAAAACCAGTCCCACGATTGCAAGTATTAAAATGATTTTTGAGAGTATTTGTAACACTCTCATTACTTTTTGGATTTTCTCTAAATTGCTCATTCTTTACTTTTCCTTTCTCCGCTATTATTTTTCTTCAAAAGCCCTTCCGCAGTCTTATTCCTTGCAAGTACGGCAATCGGCGTGATTACCAGATACAGAACGGTCAAAATCACAAAAAAACCTATATCCGCATCCAAAAACACATAAAGGATATTAAAGCCAAAGTGTAGCAATACCGAATAGAGCAGGTTATTATACCGCTCCAGACAAATATTCATCAGGATAGTGATGGATGTAATCACAACGATATTGGAAATGATATATGGAATCGCTCTCCAGTCGGTAAAATCAGAATCCACTATCCATAACAGAGTATGCCAGAAACACCACACCATGCCCTGACAGACAGAGGATTTCAAAAAGCCGTACTTTTTATTAAATTCCTCCCGCATAAAGCCACGCCATCCCAATTCTTCCCCTGTCGGTCCAGAAGTCAGGGAAAGGAAAATACTGAGTGGCAATGCTGTGGTGCCCAGATTGATGTAGGACAGCATTGATTTGCCCGTCATAACAGAATAAAGGAACAGCGACAACACGCTGATTCCAAAGGTAAGGGTAAAAGAGAGTAGCAACGGAAAAATCTTTATTTTCCCAGAAAAGCATCGCTTCACAAAAGCTGTCCTTGTTTCGTCAGGTCTGAAATATTTCCACCCAAGTAAAAGCAGGTAGGTTGGTGACCATGCGATAAGATTTCGCACGATCCACATAATGACAGGCGGTGCATGGAATACCAGACTGGCTGTGCCTGCTACGAAAATAATGAGTGTCCAGACAAGAATATAGGATCTGATGATATATTTTTTCAGGTAATTTGTTTTCATCTCGTCAGCCCCTGTTCCCATTTGTGCAAATGACAAGTTCACTTTTAATACCGTTCAGCTCAATGATATTTTCTGCGTCGGGCGTGTCAAACCGTTCCGTTTGCCGCCCATCTTTCTCATAAGATATGCTTGTTCCGATACCCTTTGTAACGGCTGTAAACACGGTATCCTTTGGGATGTAAATTTTTGAGGTTGCGGATACTTGGTTAATGTCTACCTCGCCATTTAAGGAGTGGCAGACCACTTCCATATCAAGATTACAATTTATTTCCACCGTGCCTGAAACATCCTCCAAAGCAATATGTGGGGTCTTTGCATCAAGCTCTACGCAGTCGCATTCCAAAGAACGGATTTCTACGGTTTCGGCATTGACGGCACATTCAATTTTCCCGATATAGGGAGAGGGAATTTGGACAAATATGCTGACCTCTTCCTTCGCTGTTGCCTCAGATACGCCGTTTCTACGGTTTACATCCACATCAATTCTTTTTCTAATATCATCAATTTTGACCTTAAAATCATTCTGAAGCGTGGAAAAAGTATTCGATGCAAGACGGACACGGATTTTCTCACTCTTACTGCCCGATAACACAAACTGCTTTGCTCCCCCAAACTTCATATCGAAGCGTTTGGATTCATCAACATCGTACTCGGTGATGCTTTCAAACAGGTAATCGGTCGATTGTTTTGCTGCCTTTTCATTGGAAAGCAAATCATCAATAGAAATATTAAACAACGCCGAGATTGCCATAACATTTTCTATATCGGGGATACCTGCATCTGTTTCCCATTTCGTAACCGCTTGCCTTGAAACACCCAGCTTCTCTGCCAACTGCTCCTGTGACATTCCTGCCTGCTTGCGAATAGATTTTAATTTTCCTGCAAGTGTCATACCTATGACCTCCTTGTTTATTAAACTTGTTGATTGCTTCACTTGATATGAAGCAGCACACATTATTCGACTTATGCTCGTCAGCAGATTTAAGTATAGGAAAATGGATTTTGCATTACAAGCAAGCCGGGATTACATTTCGTTTTTTTCTGCTACTTTGCGTAGCATTTCCTCCTTGTGCTGCAGTTCCATCTTCGTTTTTTCGGACAGAGAAACCAGCTCCTGCGCCCGCCGACGCAGCAGCATCCCGTCCTCGGTCAGCGTGACATTGTGTTTTCCTCGGTGAAATAGCTGCACTCCCAATTCTTCCTCCAGCTGCATAAGCTGCCGGGAGAGGGTAGGCTGTGTCACATGCAGGAGCTGCGCTGCTTTGGTAATGTTTTCTTCTCTTGCCACCATCAGGAAATACTTTAAGACTCTTAGCTCCATATCCTTCACCTCGTTTGAATTAGAATGATTATAGCAGATTTTCTGCGTCAACTCAACATATCTTATGTCAAAATATGCCTAAAACGTATGGAAAATGAACCGATGATGCCTCAAAGCACAGCCGTTTTGTGTGGCTGTTCAGGTTCTATTAGGAAAACTCTGATAACATATGATTGTAGCTATAGAGCGCATAAAAAGCAGGCAAGTCTACTCTTTTTCTTGAATAGACCTGCCTGCCGAATCTTATATTGAACTAAATCATTCCGAAGTGCTTCAACGACTCTTTGATTGCTTTCTCTTTTTCCGGCGGACATTGGGGCTGTCTGGCATCGTCAGACTTGGGCTTGTTGTAATTCTCCCGCTCAATGATACCGTGTTTCTGCTTCACCTGTGCGATATACAGGCTGCTGACCTTCAGGCCGCTGCGTTCCAGAACATACTCCTTGATCTGCCCATAGGTTGCCAGTCCTCTTTTATCCTGCACCATTTCTTCCACATCCACATCAATGTTGGTATGTGTTACCGGATTTCTCAGAACTAAGAGACATACCGTCTCGACGGTAGTCTCAGATTCCAAGGACAATTCTTTTACTTCCCCGCCTTCAACAGGCATCGGGAAATTGAATACAATACTCCTGATCCAGCAGCCGTCCTTCCTTTTCTCCGGGTACAAGTCAATTCTTTCGATGAAGGCCTTCATAAGCTCCTTCCGCTCGGCTTCGGTAGCGGAGTTATAAACTGCGTCGAAGGCCAAGAGCAGCCGATAGATATTGTCACCAGAAATTTTCTCTTGTCGGATACTACGAATCTGACTTTGCAGCTCATCGATCTGAGATTCGATTTCCACTATTATGTCATACTGTTCGTCATAACGGCGCTGCAAATCTGAGATTTTTCTGTCATAGTGAACATCGTTTATATCCAGAGTGTCCATCTGACGCTCCAGCCGCGTTTTTATGCCGAGGATCTGCTTCAGCCGCCCCTGCAATACTTCCACCTGCTGTTCCAATGCCGCAGTATCTACAGCCGTTCCTATCTTTGACTGAATAGCTTCCACAAACCGGGGCTTTTTGACCATGGCGGAGATGATTTTGGCAACTGCATTGTTTAGCTCTGCCTGATCTATGTTCAGTCGGAAGCTGCACTCATGACCGGAAGCGGTAATGGTATTCTTGCAATAATAGTAATACCGTGTTTTCTTGTCTCTGCCATGAGCCTTTGCGATGTTGCCGTACATGCCTTTGCCGCAGCATGGGCATCTCAGAATGCCGGATAGGATATGGGCATGGTCTGGATTGTTGATTTTCTCCCGCTTGAAGGAATTGCGCTTTCGCTTTTCCTGCGCCAGATACCAATCTTCTTCTGAAATGATGGCCTCATGCTGTCCGTCGTAAACCGGAAACTCAGGCTGTTCGACCACATGCATCTCATTGCGCGTTCCCTGCTTCTTTTCGGTTTTCCGTCTGCCGTAGGCAATCTTTCCCATGTAAACCGGATTGTCCAGCACATCCTGCACGAAATTCCTTGAGAAGCCGGGGATGGTGTTATTCTGTCGCAATTTCTTTACAAAACCGTTGCGGTTCAAATGCTTGGCAACCCCGGCAACGCCTTCATTGGTGCGGATGTAACGATCATAGATAATTCGGATGACTTCAACTTCATCTTCCGCAATGACAAGATTCCCGTTTTCCAACTTATAGCCGTATGGAGCAAAACCGCCGTTCCATTTTCCTTCTCGGGCTTTCTGCTCCCGTCCCGCCATTGTCTGTGAGCGAATGTTCTCTCGCTCAATTTCTGCGACAGCGGACAGCACTGAGATCATCAGCTTTCCGGCATCCTTGGAACTGTCGATGCCATCTTCCACACAGATCAAATTGACACCAAAATCCTGCATTACCTGCAGCGAGTTCAGAACGTCTGCTACATTTCTTCCGAAGCGGGAGAGTTTAAAGACCAACACGTAGGAAACACCGTCTTTACCATCCCGAATATCCTTCAGCATCCGCTGAAATTCCGGTCTGCCCTGAATATTCTTTCCGGAAAAGCCCTCGTCAGAATACTCCCCGGCAATGACCATATCCTCGTACGCCGCATACTTCCGCAGCTTGTCGCGTTGAGCTTCTAAGCTGTAGCCATCCACCTGCATAGCGGTGGACACCCTCGTATAGAGGTAACATTTATGTTGTTTCTTTTTCAACAATCCTACCTCCTTCGTTCATCTCTTTCACTACAAAACCCTCTTTGCGGATGTAGTACTCCAAAAGGAAAAGAACATAATCCGGTGCGTGGCGATTGCCCAATTCCCACTCTGTCATCGTCCGATAGGGGATATGAACCAGCTCACAAAAGTCCTTTCGGTTCAGTCCAGTACTTTCCCGCAATTTAATCATTCTGGTTTTACAATCCATTTGCTTTTCTCCATATACCAGGAATACACGTTGCGTACTTATTATAGCACAGCAAAAGTAAATACGCAACGTGTAAATTCGCTTTTTTTACGCAGCTTCCCCTTTCGGCGGATGTACCTGCGCATCATCCTTTGAATGTCCCGCTGCTTGTGAAGCCTCCTGATCCAATTTCTCCAAAACCTGATGACCGTATTTCTCAATCAGCCGGGTCATCACATCCACACAGCGGTCAAACGCCGCATTGTATTTTGCATCTTCATAGTATTTCTGCAATAGGCAAAGTCCTCCGTCATATTTCAATATTCTGCTTCCTGCTATGGGCAGGTTGGGTGTGTTCCTGTTGTTCCTTTCCTCTGGCGAGGATGGCAGAAAGAAAAGCCCAAACCCGTTCGGATGCGATTTCCAGTGCATCCAGATAGGGCTGGGCTTTCTTTTTGAGTGCCTGATATTTTTCGTTCAGCGCTTCATAGCGCTGCTTCCAGATCGAAGCTGTCTTTTCTGCGGAAGCCAATTTTTCTTTCAACCGCCGGTTGCCCGCCTTCACAGCAATGCCATTGACGGCATATTTTTTGAGTGTGTCGCACTCCTGGGGCGTGAGAGAGACATTTCCTGTGAGGGCATTTTTCTTTCCCATTGCCTCAATGTCCTGCACCGTCAGCGCAGCGGCCTTGGCGGCTTTGGTTTCCTTTTGCAGAACCTCCAGCTTCTTTTTCTGCTTTTCAGCGGCAGCTTTGGTATTCTCCAAATTCTGCTCCGCCTGTGCAACCAAACCGGTCACAGTTTCCAAACGCTCCTGTTCCGCCTGCACCTTGAACTGTGTCACGGTCAGATGCTCCTCTGTGTTGCCACGCTCGCCCCGCTGCACATCCGTGTAACCAGCGGCACGCATGGCGTTGAAGAAATCGTCTTGTAGGATGCTGTAAGACTTTTTCAGAACCGGTTTCCCCTTTGATGTCAGAATGGGATTTCCGTTTTCATCCAGAGAGGGCTTGGACTGCCACTTCTTACTGCTGCTGACCTGCATGATCGTCTCCTTCACCGTGCCGACCAGCGACTTGTCCTTGCAGCGCTTGCTCCAAAGAATTTGCTTTTCCACCACCGGGATGTACACAACATGAAGATGGTAGTGGTACACGTCCTCGCCCAGTGCTTCGGACATGGCTCGGTTCCGTTCATCGGCGTGCATTACAGCGGAGAGGATGTGCTGTTCACCGCCTACGATTTCCACGGCGGCTTTGTAGGCATCGGCATAGAACTGCCTAGCAAATTCATAGCCGCCGTGATTGTAGAAGTAAGCGGAGTTTACATCAAAGACCAGCTCGCAGTAGAGCTTGGCATCGTCTTTCAAACCACGGGTGGAGATCACGCCCTCAGCCTGCATCTGCTCAAACATTTCCGAGTAGCTGCCCGTTGGGGTTTTGAAATGGAAATTGTAGGAGAGACGCTCCGGTACAATATCCGGGTTGGTATAGGATTCTTTTTCACGCTCATTGTGCCGCTGAGCATTGGCGATTTTGGATGCGGTCAGATTCACATTTCTTGCGGCGGTACGGTCAATGCCGTCATTTCTTGCCATAGAGAATCAATCCTTTCATTATACATTTTTGTTATCGAGGGCCACGGAGGAGGCACTTCTGCGGAAGTGTAATAACCCACTATGATACTTTCATCCTTCGGCTGCAAAGTATCGTGGGCTCTTCCGAGGGGGAACGGGGAGTGCGGCTTCTGCAGAAGCCTCCGCCGTGGCTTTCAAGTGGTACCCCCACTGCAACCCACGGCACGGACGCTGGTGATTGCCTAATCGTGTTGTGCAATTACCACCGCCCGTTGTCTGAGAGGAAACCGTGATATTCTCTCAGACGATCCACGCTGAACTCTGCGGATTTCATCGTGTGGACGGGGGCTGCGAGGGGCAGGAGGCGGACGGGAGTATGGTTACTCCTTTTTCTTCTGCCAGATGATTTCATAGCCCAGCACATCGGCAAGCTCCAAAATTTCCTCGTAGCGGATGCTCTCCCGCTGGAGCTTTGCGGACAGGTTGGATACGCTGTCAGACCATTTTCGTCACACCACATCCGATAAATGGAATACAGGTCTTTGGAGCTGATAGACGCATCCGCCTTGAGCCGGATATACCCATCGGATTCCAAAAAGGAAAAGATGTTGTTGTTATCCCGCTTCACGGCCTCCCGGTTTTCTTTGATACGGGCGCTCTCCGTGAACTTAAAGCGATTGCCGATCAGCCGCTGCAATCCCGCAAAGGCCCAGAGGAAAATGCCCTCTGCCTCCGCTTTCAGCTTCTCCGCAATATCAGGATCGTCCACCCGTCCGGCGGGTTTGCCCTTCGTTGTCAGCACAAGCTGTCTGCGGTAAAATCCGTCGCTTCGGTCATAGAGTGCCTGCAAGTCGCCGTTGCTGAATGCCAGCAGACGGGCGTACATCCAGCCCTGATAGCTTTGGGTGCGCTTGCGTTCAAGATCCATTTTGCCCTGCGCGGTGACGATGGATTTGACATAGTTGGTTTTCTTCAGCGCGTCCATTTGCATATCGTCATCCACACACAGCAGGATGTGTTCCAGATCGGCACGGGCGAATCGGTCATCGGAGATTTTCCCGATGCTCCCGTCCTTCATGCTGGTTCCGAAGATACTGCCAAGCACCGCACCGATCTGAGATTTTCCCTCGCCACCGCTGCCCTTTATGACCATCATCCGCTGGCCCTTGTTGCTGGGAATCAGACAGTAGCCGATAAACTCCTGCAAGGTGGGAATGTCCTCCGGGTACAATAGGTCGCCCAGAAACCGCAGCCATAAGGCCGGCTCCGGTGCATCCGGGCGATAGGCAACCGGCAGACGGTTCCGAACAATCTGAGGCCTGCCCTCGGTGAATGTTCCATCCATGAGCAGCGTACCGTTGGCAAGGTGAATCCGATCTGGCTCTGGCGGAAAGTCCTCCGCCTGGGCTTCCAGCTTCAGTACCTCCAGGATATTGCTGATCTTCTGCGGGATATTGTTCACAGCGCAGCGTTTCAGTTCCTCGTAGATTTCTCCCCGGAGGAAAAGATCGTCTGTAACCCTGCCATCCGGCGTAAAGAAGGCCCTGTTTGTGAAGATGATTCTGTGCTCCCGCAGAAATTCCTCACAGAACAGGGCCTCGTTGATGTTCTTCCCATCAAACCAGACGGGAAGATTTGCGTCAGACGATTCCCGGTTCGCTTCCATAGCGTCCTGCCTTTCGATTTTCTGCCAAGACGGTTTCCCAATCGGTGACGCTGCCATCTGCCAGCAGAACAGATACGGTACTTCGCTGTTCCTCTGGGCTGCCTAGTGTCAGCAAGTCCAGCAGATAGGCAATGCGGTCGTACTGCCTACAGCTTGCCACGAACCGATCGTCCAGAATGTCCCTTGATGTTTCGGGCGCATACCGGATTTTCCACTCCTGCAGCAACTGCAGATAGTCTGTCAACACCCGGCAGCACCGGATTTCCTCCAACCGGGATTGATTTCTGCGGGGCAACTGCACACCTACAGCAACCTGTCCCGGCTCTGGGGAGATGCCAAAATCCAGTGCCAGTTTCTGTGCCGCTTCATAGCAGGACAGCCCAAACAGCCTTGCCGTGAAATCGACAACATCTCCTGCAGTACCACAGCCGAAGCAGTAGAAGTAATCCCCGTTCAACTTCAGACTGGGATGCCTGTCCTTGTGAAATGGGCAGCAGGTCATGCCGTTCGGTAAAACCCGCAGCCCATAGTGTTCGGCAGCCTGCCGCAGTGTGACGGCTGCCTTGACGGTTTCAAATACGTTCATTATCAAGCCTCCATAAAAATAATGAAAAGCAAAATGCCCACCGGACTTGGCGAGCATCTTACCTTCTCACTATGGTTATGGGGAAATTTTCAAAAAACAGGCTAATCACAGGACAAGGTCATTTGAAAAAACAGGACAAACCCTCTTTCTTTTATAGAACATATGTGTTATAATAAGCTAAAACAAATTTGGAGGGGCACATGAAACACAATATTCTATCTCTGGATTTCTGGCAGGACACCGCGATCTATGGCAGTAAGAGCTTCCCCAGCGGAACACTGGGCTGCGACGCACTGAACATTCCGCCGAATGTCATTGAGCGATTGAACTATCTCTGTATTGCATTGAACGCATTCATGGGAACACTAAACACCGGCTGTGGCGATCCGGCGCTGCTTCCGGCAGCAAGAAAGAGTGCAAAACAAATCGCGGAGTTGCTGAAAAATGTAAAGCCCTTTTCTTATCCGGATGTTACTGATGTCGATAAGCGATTGGATCGGGTATTCTCAGAGGAATCTCTAGCTAACGCCAATGCGTATTATGATGCTGTTCGGAATGGAACGCTGACCAATCTGGCAGATCCCAGATACAAACAGGGATTGAGGCTGCTGCGGGTGCTGCCAATTTTGGCGCACTTGGGTTACTCTCTGGGAGCGTATCAGAACGCAATGCTCCCATTTGCAGAAAAACTTAATGTCCCGGATTGTAAACGAACTCCAGAAGGCTATGCGGAGCTGTTCGGAGAAATATTCCCGGCAGTGGAGGATTTCGGGGAAGGTGATGGCTGGATGTCCATGACCAACGCCACTTTGCAATATGTGCCAGTGGTTCGTCCCGGCTCCACGGTGCCGTCTCTGGTTAAACGGATGCTCTATGTAACATTTGTGGGAATGTTTCGTTCTGACCTGTATGAAGGATTGTGCGTGGGGCACGCTCCCAAGAAGTGTCCCGTCTGTGGGCGCTGGTTCTTGACCACCAACGCCAAACGCACAAAATACTGCGGCAGTTATACTCCCGAGGATAGGCTCCACAGAACGTGTCGGCAGATTGGCAATCTGAAAGGCCGGGAGCAGCGGGAACTGGCAGAAGATCATCCACTGAAACAGATTTACACCCGTCGGCTGGATTCCATCAATCACCGCCTCCAGAGGAGATCCATGGAACCAGCACTTGCCAAGGTAATGAAGAAGTTGGCGAAGGATAAACTGTACCAAGCTATCAGCAATGTCGGCTATGCGCAGGGGGAGTATGAAAACGAAATGGAGCTATCCGCTCTGGAGGCGGAAGCACTGGCGCTCCTGTGATTTTGAAATAGAGAAAGGAGGTGCCCCATGCCTAAGTTAGCGGAAGGGTATACCGCCAAATATACTTTCCAGTGTCTGGAAAAGAACATGACCCGGTTTGAGGCTGAGCGTGCTTTCCAATTAGAGCCTGAGCCTCTGAAGGTGGAGGATATCGATCAATACGTCGTCATGGCAAACCGAGAGCAGAATCTTCTGTATCTCTGTTTCTACCTGCACCACATTGAGAAGATTCTGAACGGACGAATCTACCGCTTCTTCCACCGGGAGGGAATGTATGCTTATGACCCACTTCGCCTGCTGGACTATAAGCTGAACTGCGTGTCCGCCATCGTAGAGTGCCTGCCGGGGTACGACCCGGATAAGGGTGCGGACTTTCTGACCTACGCCTACTACGATATTGGCAACGCCATTCTCGACTGCCGCCGCTATGAGGAGGCATGCTCCTTCAAAAATCTGGACGAGTACAAAACCGTCCGGGGAATCGCGTGGCTCTATAACAAGTCAGGCAGCTCCCGAAAGAAAACCATTGCGGCGTTCATGCAGAAAACCGGGTGTACCAAAGAAACGGCGGAGAACTATCTCCGGGCGGCTCGCAAAAACAGAGGCATCGTTTCCATCTATGATACCGTTCTCCACGAAAGCGACAAAGAATTCGATGAAGATTTCGATGAGGATACCATCGAGGAAGCTGGCGAGGATTTGAGCCGGGATGCCGGTGGCGCTTACAGTCCGATTCTCTGGGACAGCTCATGGGGAAGCGCTGTCCGGCGTGCCCACAGGAAACTGGATCACCGGTCACAGATTCTGTTGGAGCGCCATATGGCAACCTGCATGGACTGCCGCTGTGTACTGCCAATGCGGTGCCGACCTACATGGGAAGAATTGGCTGTTCTATTTGAAGGCTCCAGCGCCAGCGGTGCGGAGCGGGCCTACAAAGCAGCCGCCCGGCGCATGGCGCAGTATCTGATTGAAGCTGGCTTTTTCCATTTGGTGCGGCTGAAACACAAATCTCAAAAGAAACGGAAACAAAAAATCGCCGCCGCAACCTACCTGTATCAGGCAGATTGCGACGGCGAATGGGGCGAAATTCAGTTTGACTTTGAGGAAAAGACAGCGCAGATCATTCAGCTCGCGGACTGGGATTTGACAATATCCCAGCCCTTTGCCAAGCATGCGATATCCTATCTTTTGAATTGTCAAAATGAGAATCTGCCGAAAGAAACGGTGATTTCGTTTGATGTGTAGCATTATCGATATTCGAAGCGGTTCGATGATGGATATTTGAGGTAGGTAGCTGCTTTGTGTATATACTTTATTTTATTCTTTTGAATCACCCTCGCCGAAGTGATTCACTCCTCCAAAGAGGCTTCTGCCACTATATCCAGTCTTATGACCATGTTCATCGTAATGGTTAACACCTCCGCCGAAAGCACGGTCACTGTGTCCGGTTTTGTGTCCAGCATTGTCATAATGATTCACGCCCCCGAAGAATGCACGGTCACTATGACCGGTCTTGTGACCATTGGCATCATAGTGGTTCATGCTACCGAAGAATCCGGGACGGCTCTCGCCAATCTTCTTGCCTTTGGAATCATAATGATTGATTTGCCCGAACAAGTCTCATGCGCTGTACCCTTTCTTTTTCATATGTAACCTCCATTTATTTGTGAGCGCCAACGGCGCTGATTGCCTTCCATGCAAAATGGCCGATCCATCTGGACAATGCCGTTTCAAATCCACGGTCAATATCACCGAATCCGGTGTCGGCATGCGTCAATAGCACCGGAGGAATGCTGGATTTCTTCCGGGGTAACATATACGGTTTCGGCAGAGTGGACATTCTTAACGTTGCAGCGATCCTTTGCTCTGCTCACGCCGTGGATGGTTACGATTGTGGTGTCGATAGTCATTTTCATAAATTACACTCCTTTTTCTTTTGCTGTAACCTCATTGTATACGGTACTATTAGGCATCTGTAATTTTCATTACAAGAAGACCACCACCAGTTATCCGGTGGTGGTCTTCTGGTGCGCCCGGTGGGCGCACGTTCTATAGGGTGAAAGTCCCGAATCCGCCCGGTAGTGGGAAGGATTAGCCAATGTATTGACTTCGGTTTTTAGCGGCAGTGGCCGCTGGCCGCAATTCTGCGGCCTAATAAAACGCTTTTAAGCGTTTTATTAAAAACTCGTATCAATCATTATATCCGGTTATTGTATAATCAAACTTTTTGTACCAATAGGCTTCCTTGAACCACGCGTCTAACGCGTGGTTTTCTTTACACAAAAAACGCCGGACCCGGCCGGGTCCGGCGTTTTTATCCGACAAATCGTTCCATCTTTCGTCATTGGAAAGCAAGGGAACGAACATTGATTTTCCGGCAGCCGGAAAGGCCCGTGGTCTCAGACATTGCTCAAATCGTCATCCTTCATACACAAATGAACGGCTCCTACCTTGAATGTCTGAGGCAGCGCCAGAATTTTGGGATTTTGTCCCACATACTTCTTCATGGCGTCGGCCAGAGCCTCCTCAAAGGTCGCACGGGTCTTCAGTCCCATACCCCTTGCAATGCCCGGCTCCTGAGCGCCTACAATGTAGATGGCCGAGGTGTTCATCTCCGCAATATGGCCGCAGCTCATCATGGAGAAGCCGTGGAAGGGATGGAATGCATTGGCAAACCGGTACTTGCGGATGTATTCCTCGTTGGTCGCAAAGTATTCGCCGTAGCGGTTCATGTCCGCAAGGGTGTTCATGTGATCGTGCTGGAACATTTCGTACAGTTCCCGCAGATAAGGCCAGCGCTCGTCGTGGAAGTAGCCGTTGCAGATGGAAGAGCAGATGATCACGCAGTTGTCCTTCATGACCCGCTTGTGGCGGATGACCTGGGCGGACAGCGCCTGCATCATCTGAATGGGATTTGTACCCATGCCGTCGCCGTAGTGGAAGTTCTGGGGCATGCCGAAGACCATGACGTCATACTTTTCCTCCGCAAACGGCACATAGGTCCGCTTGTTGGCGATCTTCCAGCTTTCGGGCATCATAACAGCGGCATAGCCGGAGTAAATGGCGATCTGGCGGGAGTAGGTGTCCAGCACGGCGTCGCAGCAGAAGAACGGATGCCCCATTTTCTCTTCCATGTGCATGCCGATCTCGTCGAACTTGGTACGCATCAGGCTGTGGCCGGATACGGGGGTGAAGTCCTCCCGGTGCATGACCTTGGGGACATGGTGGGACGCGATGCTCCGCCAGTGGGTGATACCGGTGGCGCAGTGCTTATAGCCGCCGGAGTAGCCGCCGTAGGGGTTGCCCTGGACATGGCCGATGAGAATGGGGATATCGCAGTCAAAGACGTACTTGTTCATCAGCACCGGGTCGCCCCGCTTGGTAGTACCCAGGTCTACCATATGCGCAGGGTCTTCGGAGTCGTGGGACGTGATCTGGTTCGTCCAGTAGAACTCGTTGAAGAGCTTCTCTCCCAGAATCTGCCGCATTTCGCTCTCGGTGGAACGGGGGTGCAGGCCATTGGAGAACAGCAGCAGGATATCCTCCTTCTTCACGCCGCCGGCGTACAGCTCCTCCAGGCAGGCGGTGATGGAGACCTTCCGATGGGCGGTGGGCTGGCAGCCGCCCTTCACAATATCGGGGATGACGATAACCGCAGTCTTACCGGGAGTCGCCAGCTCCCGCAGCGGCGCCATCCCCATGGGATGCCGCAGGGAATCCAGAGTAGCCGCGTACAGGCTGTCCCAGTCCTGAGGCAGGCATTCCGGGTCGGGAATGGTTTTGCCGGGGATGAACACATCCGTATCGTCCGGCAAATTCGCGGACATCAGGCCGTGGCCGTATTCAAAATCCAGTTTCATGTTTTACTCCTCATTTCCCCAAATAGGTACGGATGATTTCCAGATATTCGTCAGGGTAGAAGCCGATCTCCCCCTGGAACCGGGTCAGTGCGATCAGGCCGCCGTCGATCTCGTCGATGGAAGCGAGCATCTCGGCATTGTCCACCTTCAGGCCGCCGCCGTAGACCACATCGATCCCGCCGGTGACCTCCTTGACGAACCGGGCGATCTTGGTGATATATTCCTTCCCGGCCGGCGTTTTCCCCGGGCCGATGGACCAGATGGGTTCGTAGCCAATGACCACCTTGGTTTTGTCCACGCCGTCCAGGCCGATCTCCAGCTGCTCCCGCAGAACCTCGTCCCAGCGATCCAGTTCGGTGTCCTTTTCGCCGATGCAGTAAAGAACGGTCATCCCGTTTTCAACTGCCAGGCGGATCTCCCGGTTCAGGATCCGGTTGACGGCTTTCGTATCCGCAACACCGGCTTCTGCCAGAATGCCCACCTTGTCGTTCCGCTCCTCGCAGTGGCCAATGATCGTGGCATTCACGCCGCAGGCCTTCATGGCGGAAACCGGCCGGTTGGTGGTAAAGGCGCCGAAATTGCCGCCCACGGCCGTATTCATCCGATAAACGCTCTGGCAGCCGATCTGCACGGGGCTATTTTCGCAGCGGGCAGCCACGGCATTCAGAAGGTGTGCCTCCGGCAGGTACTGGACGAACTCCACCTCTCTGGGGTCGTACTTTTTCAGGGCATCCTGGGTGTTTTTTACAATGAAGCTGCCCCACTCCTGCATGGGCGCAATGCGGTTGACGCCGCCATAGCTTACCGGCACGTCAAAGCGCTTCAGATTCAGAAAAATATGTTTCATGGTTGCTTACCTCAAAATTGCATAGTCAGGCATTTTGTCCATCATCAGCGGCATGGCATAATCGAAGAACCGATCGTCGATCTTGTTGCCGTCAATGATCCATTCCAGCGGGAACTTCTTTTCCACATTGGCGACCTGGGAAAGGGGCGTCAGGAACAGGTCAAAGCTGTATGCCCCGCCCCGATGGGCGTCGATGGCCACCATGTAATCCGTCTCTCCGGCAAGGGCCGCTTCCACAGCCTTTCTGCCAACGGCATAGGCCTCCACCTGATCTACGCGGGAAGCATAGGGAATGGCGGCTCTGCCCAGCAGGCCGGGCTTTTCGGCACGGGATTTGATATTCAGCTTCTGAATGATGTTATCCGTCACATGCTGCGCGGTACCGCCGGGAATCGTGTGACCGAAGCCGTCCACAATACCGGTGGAAGCCAGCGGCTTTCCGTCCATACCGCAGATGCCTTCGGAAACCGTTACCAGCAGGCCGTGTCCCTTTGCCCAGGCGGTTTCGATGTCGGCCAGCATTTTGTCCTCATCAACCGGCTTCTCAGGCAAATAGGTCAGCACCTCACAGTTGGTCGCCCGGGCTGCCAGTGCGGAAGCGGCGGTGACCCAGCCGGCATTCCGGCCCATAAGCTCCAGCACCACCACGTGGATGGGAAGTCCGGAGGCATCCAGCGCCAATTCGCAGGCCGCCTCTCCGGCATACCGGGCAGCAGAGCCGAAGCCGGGGCAGTGATCCGTGATGTCCAGATCGTTGTCCATGGTTTTGGGAATGCCGATGACCTTAACGTCCAGCCCTTCCTTTTGCGCCAGCTTGGAGACCTTGTTGCAGGTGTCCATGGAATCGTTGCCGCCGTTGTAGAAGAAGCAGCCGATATTGAATTTTCTCAACGTTTCAATGACGGTGGGATAGTCCGCGTCCGTCAGCTTCCGGCGGCAGGAGCCGATGGCAGACGCAGGCGTGTGGGCAAGCTTGGCCACCGTAGACGCCGGGACATCCGTCAGATCCAGCAAGTCGCCCTTCAGGATTCCTTCAGCGCCGAATCGGGCGGCATAGATTTTGTCTACCTTTCCGCTCTCCCGGGCGGCTTCAATGACGCCCTGCAGGCTGGTGTTGATCACGGCGGTGGGGCCGCCGCCGTGAGCTACCAGAATATTCACGCCCATGTGATTCTCCTTTTAGATGCCAGCCTTGCGGTAGCGCTCGGCCATTTCGTCCAGAGTTACGTTCTCCACCAGGGGCGCCTTGCCATAGGAATCGAAGTCCACGATCAGAGTGCCGACCGCCTCCTTCACGCCCTTTTCAATGGCGCCTACGATCAGAGCCACGTCCTCGTTGGGTACCACGCCGTACATAACGGTATCCATGATGGGGGTCAGGAACACTCTGGGATCAAAGTCAGAGGTCTTGGTTTGCAGCAGCTCATAAATGGGCTTGATGGACTCGTGGCTCCGCAGCTCCGGGTTATACCAGAACAGCTCCCGCAGATTCCGGGTGACGGCCAGACGGATATCCGTATCCACATTGATTTTGGCAATGCCAAGCTTGGAGACCTCGATCAGCTGATCTCTGGGGATTCCGTGGGCATTGGTGATGGTGCCGCCCAGGGCATTGATTTCCTTCACAATATACTGCGGTACGGTAGAGGAGCCATGGGAAACCAGCGCGCAGAAAATACCCTCATGGAGCAGGCACTCCTTGGTGGCAATGGCGATCTGCTTGCGGATCACGGCGTTGGCGCCCTTATTGGCGCCGTGCTTGGTGCCGTAGCTGATGGCCAGGGCGTCCACGCCGGTGGCCTTGATGAACTTGATGGCGTCCAGGGGGTTGGTATAGGTGGAGGTTGCAGAGAACACGTGATCCTCCACACCGGCGAGGACCCCCAGCTCACCTTCTACGGTAACGCCCCGCGCATGCGCCAGCTTGACAACCTCTCGGGTCAGGGCAATGTTGTCCTCGAAAGGCAGGCTGGAGCCGTCGATCATGACGGAGGTGTAACCGCCATCCATAGCCGCGACACAGGAATCAATAGTCTTGCCGTGATCCAGATGCAGGGCAACGGGAATGGGGCTGTTCTCGGCGTATTGCTTAACAGCCTTGGCGATATTATTGGCGCCCACCTTTTTATCTTCCAGGGTGCCGTTTGCAAAATCGGTACGGCCGCCCATAAAGGCGTTGGCCAGATCCGCGCCCTGGATAATGGCAGCGGAACGGAACATCTCATGAACCTCAATGACGGCCTTGGCCTGCGCCACGGCATTGACATTGAACGCCCCCTGGGCGTAGTTATACTTTTCGGTAGCCTCCAGAATGGCTCTCATAGGTACCAGCGGCATACTTTATATCCTCCCTTTATTTTTTTACTTTTCTTCCGCAAATGTAGGTTTCTAAAACAGTTGCTGTCTCGTCCAGCAGGACAAAGCTGGCCTCACATCCCGGGCGAATCGCTCCCAGCTGCGGCATACCCAGCAATGCAGCCGGAGTACGGCTCATCATGGGCAGCAGCTTTTCCATCGGCTCGCCGGTGAATGCGATCAGGTTTTTCAGTGCCTTATCCGCCGTGAGGGTGCTTCCCGCCCGGACATTTTTCCCCTTCAGCATGGCGTCCCCGTCTGTGACGGTGATCTCGTTCACCCCCAGACGGTAATCCCCGTCCGGAAGGCCAGTTGCCATAATGGAATCCGTAACCGGAACGACCCGGTCGTGGCCCTTGATCGACAGCAGCATCCGCACGGAACCCGGGTGCAGATGTCTGCCGTCACAAATGGCCTCACAATAGACATCCCGTTCCAGCGCGGCGCCCATAAGCGCCGGTTCATGCTGATGGAACAGGCGCATGGCATTGAACGTATGGGTAATGCACCTTGCACCTGCATCTATGGCGGCGATGGCCTGGTCATATGTCGCGTTGGAATGTCCCAAAGAAAGAATCATCTCTCCGGACAGCTCCCGGATGGCATCCAAGGCTCCGGGAAGTTCCGGGGCAATGGTCATCGTTCGGATCGCGCCGTCAGCGGCTTCCTGATACCGGTGGATCAGAGCCGCATCCCCATTGCGGAGCAAATGCTGCGGCATCGCCCCGGCATACTGCGGCGACAAGGAAGGCCCCTCAAGGTGGATTCCCAGCAGCCGCGCCCCCGAAGTATCCTGCATAGCCTCTTTGGCAGCGGCAATGCACCGCAGGGTCTGCTCCTGCGTGTCCGTCAGAATGCTGCACAGCCATCCGGTCACACCATGGGATGCAAAGAACCGGCTGATTCGGACAAGTCCCTCCGGGTCAGCATCATTGACGTCAACGTTGACCGCGCCATGGGTGTGCAGATCCAAAAAGCCCGGTGCAAGCAGCGCACCGCCGGCATCCACGGCCTCTGCGTCAACGGGCTGCGGTACGCTGCCTACGGCCTCGATAACGCCGTTTCTGCACAAAAGCGCGCCGGGGATGACCCCATCCTCTGTCAGAATGCGGGCATTCTTAATATACGTAGTTTCCATGCTTACACAGCCCTTTCGGATGCCACATCATTGGCAAGGATCATGGCATCCGGGTGATTTTGCAGCAGGGATGCCGGGAATTGAGAACCGGCCTCGCCGCAGGCGGCGCGGCGCACAACCGCACGGTGCCACTGACGGAATACGCCGATGCGAACCCGTTTGGCTCCCAGAATTTCGTGCATGCCGATGGTGATAGCATAGCGGGGCATGTCCTCAATCGCACCGTTCAGGTCGCCAATGGCATTTGCGGTACGGGTTTCGGGGCTGATTTCCAGCACCCGAGCGGTAAGGGCAGAAAACTCTGCGGTCGACATCTCTTTTTTTGGTTCGTTGAAGGCCAGATGCCCGTTAATGCCAATGCCCCCAACGCACAGATCGGCACCGCCCAGAGAATCCAGCAGCTTTGTAAGCCTTCCGGGATCTTTGGGATCCGGGAAAATGCGCTGGTTCTCAGGCACGACCAGCTCCGGATCGATCCGCGTATAAACATTGCGATCCATAAAGCCCCGGAAAGACAGGGTCTCTTCCGGGCTGATCCAGCTGCGGTCGTCCGTCAGGTATTCATCCATATTGAAGAACCAGCAGTTTTTCAGGCTGACCCTCCTGTCATTGACCATGGATACAAAGTAAGGATAATGTCCCACAGGGCCAACCGGGCAGATGATCACGGTGGGCTTTCCGGCGGCGTTGTGCGCCTCGATCAGATCCACCATCTCCGATGCCAGACAAGAGAAAACGGCCTCGGAGGAATCCATACAGCGAACAGGAACCTTTGCTTTTTCCATCAGCGTATCGGCCGAATAGGAATAGTATTCTTTCATCTGCAATTACTCCTTTCCCAGCATTTGAAACATTCTGACTTTATATGCTTCCACCCCCGGCTGGTCGAAGGGATTCACGCCCATCATCCTGCAGGAGAAAACACACGAAAGCATGAAAAAGTAAAACAGCCCTCCAAAATCCCTTTCGGAGCAGTGACCCCCATGGATGCACAGGCAGGGCAAATGCGTGCTGTGTGCTGCCATCGTTCCGCTCTCAGAGGCGCGGCTAAGGTCGGCGAAGGACATTTTGTCCAGATAGCCAAAGCCGTCGTCCACGCCGTCGGGGGAAAGCTCCGGGCCGGGAGAATCCAGTTCCATGGAAAGGAAGGTCTCAAAGGCAACGGGCGTTCCCTGCTGCATGAACTGCCCCATGGAATGCAGCTCTTCCGAGCATTCGCAGGCAAGGGGGAGAAGTCCCAAATCATCCTTTCCCTCGCTTTCTCCAAAAAGCTGTATCCACCATTTGGAGAACCAGCGCATCCGAGGTTCAAAGAAGGTCAGCATTTCAGCCCGGTAGCCCTTTTCATAGAGCATCGTGCGGACAGACGCATACAAAAGCGCCGGATTTTCCCGTGCCGGAGTGGCCAGGAGCTGCCTGCGCATATCCTTTGCACCGGCAACCAGCCGGGCAATATCGACCCCGGCCACTGCCATGGGAAGCAGCCCAACGGCGGTCATTGCAGAGTACCTTCCCCCCACGGCCTCCGGGAAATCGAAAAAGTCCCATCCGTATGTGATGCTCAGCTGGTGCAGTCTGCTGTTGCGCGTACCTGTCGCAAGGATTCTGCGGCCGGCGTCTGCACCGTACTTTTCATACATTCGCTTACGGATCACACGGAATGCCGCCCCCGGCTCCAGGGTCTCAAAATTTTTCGCGATAATATTAACAAAAACCGACTTTCCTTCCATCTGTTCCAGCACATATTCCATCGAGGAAGGTGCGGTTGCATTTCCTGCATAACAAATCTCCACGCCGCCCGGCCGCAGAGCCTCTATCACGGAACGGGCAGCATTGTTTGAGCCGCCTACACCGATCAAAATAAACAAATCCGCTTCTTCCCGAATCTGAGCAGCTTTTCTGCTTATCCGCTGAAGGAGCGCCTGGTCAGCACAGCTGTCAATATCGACCCATCCTGTGCTACCGTCGAAGGAGGAAAAACCGTCCAGAGCCTCCTGCAATAGGAATGCGTTTTTCTCGGCCCTGTCGGTGACCAATTCCGGCGTAAGGCCAGAATTCTGAAAATCAAACATGGCTTTTCCTTTCTTTTACGGCAAGATGCCTGCGCGGCGGGATTCTCCGCCGGTTTGCCGCATCACCCTGCCGGACTTACCCGGAAACCGGGGCGGCAGCATATGCAGCCGCCCCGGTACGGACTAGGTATAGATTTTTTGAATTAGCCGAGTTCCGCAATGGCGGCCTTGGCAAAGGTGTCAATGTAGACCTCTTCCATGGGGATTTCTCCGGTAACCTTTTCCGCCTGGGTGGAGCGCAGGTTGACCAGCATGTTGTAGAAGGAATCGGTGTTATAGTATTCCTTGAACTGCTCTGCGGAGGGGAAGATAACGTCCGCCAGCTGAACGGTCAGTTCATTGGTCGCCTGCTGGGCGTAGGTAGATGCATAGGCGCAGGCCTGGCTGCCGTTCTCGGAGCGGTAAATCTGAGCCTTGGTCAGAGCGTTGACAAAGCGCTGAACCACATCGGGATTTTCGGCAACAAACTCCTTGTTGGCGACCCAGGTGCTGGGGAAGGCATACTCGGGGTAAGAAGCGTTGTTGGCAAGAAGCGTGAAGGCGCCTTCGCCGCCCAGAGCTTCCTTCAGGCTGGTGGTAGCGGGCTTCCAGCCTGCCCAGGCATCGATGGAGGCATCGCTGAAGGTGGAGGCCAAGTTATCATTGCTGATGTTCAGGATCTTCACATCGCTTACGGAAATTCCGGCTTCCTGCAGGGCAACTACCAGCAGCGTATATCCGGCAGCGCCTTCCTGAACAGCAACGGTCTTGCCCTTCAGATCGGCAATGCTGTTGATGCCGTTGTCGGCACGGGTAATAATTTCCTCAGTCAGAGCAATGTTGTCCAGGGCGATGATGTTGACCTGTCCGGAGAAGGCCAGCCATGCGGCGCCGCTTCCGATGAAGCCGACGTCTGCCTGCTTGGCGACCATAGCGGCAATCTCAGGGGGACCGGAGGTGTACATCTGCAGATTCACGGTCAGGTTCTCTTCCTCGAAGTAGCCCTGAGAAATGGCGGTAGCGATCGCGGTGGAACCGCCGATGGTGGGATGGTAGATCACATTAATGGTTGCGGGCGCAGGGCCGGGATCTTCCGTGGCCTGGGTCTGGGGTTCCTGGGTGGTTTCCTGGGGAGTCGGCTGGGGATTCTGCGGCTTGTTGCTGCTGCATGCAGCGAGACCAAGAACCAGAACCAGAGCCAGCAGAATAGCGGTGAACTTTTTCATTTGGTTTCCTCCTTTGATTTTGTAAATACGATTATATTCAGGCTTTCGCCGTGAATTCCTGTTCCAGCTTTTTTAGCCGCTGGTACTGGAGCCGAAGTCCCTCCCGAACCTTATCGGGCCGGCACTCATACTGATAGTCTTCCATTTCAAATGACAGGGCAGGCAGGCCGCCCGGGAGTGCGTGCAGCATGGCAAGGAACCTTGCCCAGTCAATTTCACCGTCTCCGATCACGGTATGCCGCCACCACTGATTTTCCTCGAAGCCGCGTTCCGTCGCGGTGTTGTGAAGGATGCCCACATCCTCCAGCTTCGACCGGAACAGCGCCGTATCCTTCATATGGACGTGGGCGATCCGGCTGCCAAACTCGGAGATCGGCCGGTAGACATCGATCATCTGCCATACGAAATGACTGGCATCATAGCAAATCCCGACAGGCAGCGGATCCAGCGCCTCAAACAGCTTTCTCCACATCAGAGGAGATGTGGCAATGTTCCGGTACATGGGGCAGTTTTCAAGGCACAGCGCAAGTCCGCATTCCGTGGCAACGGAAACCGCTTCCTTCAAAAAATCAACGGCACGGTCTAAGCTCAGCACGGGGTTACATCCGCCGGAGGCGGGGAGAGACCGCTCCCTGCTGATGCCGGTAGAGCAAATGAACCGCTTTGCGCCGACTTCTGCGGCGAACCGCATACGGCGATACAGCTCACCGCGTTCCTGCGCCGCAACGCTGCCGTCGTCGTCAATAAAATTCCGGCAGTAAATAAACGCGTCGAATCCCACATGCTTTCCGGCTCTGGAAAATGCGGCTTTGTCCAGTGGGATCCCAGGCCCGACTTCCAGGAAATCGAAGCCCGTATCCGCAGCGAAAGCGGCAATTTTCTCGATGTCATTCACACCGGCCCAGGCGAAGGAATTGGTATGGAATCCGGTTCTCATATCGCAACCCTCTCCGTTTTTCCGCTCTGCGAAGCCAACTCCGCCGCGTGGAGGACTTCCTCCACGTACAGTCCCTGCGCCACATCCGCTCCGTCGCTGGGTTTCCCCTCAATGGCGTCAAGGAACGATTTCATCTCCGCGTCAAACCAGCCGTCAAAGGGCTTCTGGGGTGCCAGCTCATACTGCTTGACTGCACCCGTGTAGCCGCCGTCCGGTTTTTTCTCCCAATAGGTAACGCTTTGCGGCGACCGCAGGCTCAGCTGAAGCATTCCGCCGCAGCCCGTTACAAGCACCATGACATCGTCCATGCCCACCCGGCTAGCGGTGTAGCTTCCGATGCCGTTGCTTCCCCGGGCAATAAACGCGGCGGCATCATCGTTTTCTACAGGGGTCATAACGCCTCCGAAATTGCGTTCCCGAATAAAGGTATCGGCAAAGCAATTCACCTCGCTGTAGCGCTGACCGGCGACATAATCCGCAAGATCCACCAGGTGACTTCCAAAATCTCCCAGGGCGCCGCTTCCGGATCTCTTGCGAACCATTCGCCATTCCAGGTCAATGGAGGGGTCAGCCAGCCGTTTCCCGCCGAACCAGGCGGAAAGTGTGTAGACGTCTCCGATCTGCTCGCGGACGATCTTTCTGGCCTGCTGCACCGCATTGGAAAAGCGGTACACAAATCCCACCATGTTGGTTTTGCCATATTCGGCACAGGCAGCGGCAAGCTTCCGGCAATCCTCAATCTGTACGGCCATGGGCTTTTCCACGAGGAAGTGTTTCCCGGCCTTGATTGCCCGGAGTGCGTAGTCACAGTGGAACGCGTTGGGAACGCATATGTTAACAGCATCCACGTAATCCAGCATCTCCTCGAAGCTGCCGCACACGCGGCAGTTCAGCCCATGCTGCGCTGCCCACTCCCGAGCACCGTCCATCCGCGTGTCGTACACCGCCGTGATCTCCGCCCGGCCGTCACAAAGCAGCCCAAGGGTGTGGAAATGGGAAATACCAACGATATTGCCCGTTCCGACAATTCCGATACGAATCATATTTTCAACTCCCAACCGTTATTTCTTGATCTCGACGTATTCCTTGTAAACCTGCGCCCAAATGGCGTTCTTGTAATCATTGAATTCCGGCAGCAGCTTTGTCGCCTGATTCCGCGGATAGGGCAGATTGATGGGGATGATCTCCTTTACACGACCCGGGCGGGCGCTCATAACCACGACACGGGTAGCCAGCAGAACGGCTTCCTCCACATCGTGGGTGATGAAGAAGCAGGTTCGCTTTTCCTGTTCCCAGGTTTTCAGCAGATCCTCTTGCAGCTGGGCTCTGGTCTGGGCATCCAGCGCGCCGAAAGGCTCGTCCATCAGCAATACCTCGGATGCAACGGCATAGCCGCGGGCGATGGCAACTCTCTGTTTCATGCCGCCGGACAGCTCCTTGGGATAAGCATCCGCAAAATCCTGCAGGTCGACCATCCGCATATACTTATCGGACAGCTCGTGCTTTTCTTCCCTTGTGTATCTGCGGAGTTTGGTTACCTCCTTGGTTTTGCCGGTAGCCTTGTCGGTCACGATCTTCGTCTCCGTTTTTTTCAGGTAGGAGAAACCGAATTCGATATTCTTCCGGGTCGTCAGCCAAGGGAACAGCGCATACTGCTGGAAAATAACGCCGCGGTCATTTCCCGGCCCGATGATCGGCGTGCCGTTCATGGTGACCTCGCCGCTGGTGGGCGTTTCCAGGCCGGCAATAATGTTCAACAGCGTAGTCTTGCCGCAGCCGGAGGGGCCGACCACGCAGACAAATTCGTTTTCAAAGATCTCCAGGTCTACACCGTTCAGGGCAACGGTCTTCTTATCGCGTCCCTGGTAAATCTTTTCCACATGATTGATGCTGATTTTAGGCTTTGCATTGGTTTCCATTCCGTTTACCCTCCTCTTATTGCCAACGGGTCAGCTTCTTCTCCGCCAACAGGAGCAGGCGGTCAAGAATAAATCCAATAATGCCGATGCAGATGATGCCAAGCATGACTTTGTCCATTCGGAAATAAATCTGGGCTGTCTGGATCATGCTGCCCAGGCCATAGGAGGTACCGGTCATTTCTGCCGCGATCAGCGTGGTGAGCGCTGTAGAAACACCCAGCCGTGCCGCGGTCAGAATATACGGGAAAGTATACGGAACAACGACCCGGACAAAAATAGAAAAATCGTTTGCGCCGAAGGTATACGCAGCCTTTACCAGCGTGTAGTCCAGATTGCGGATTCCCTGATAAATGGTAACCGTCATGACCAGGAAGGCAGTGATGAAAATCACGGTGATCTTGGCCTTTTCGCCGGTACCCATAAGCAGGATGACCATCGGGATCAGGGCAATAGGCGGGATCGTGCGCAAAAACTGGATCCAGGGATCCACAATATCCCGGAAGGTTCGGTACCAGCCCATCAGAAATGCGGTAGGGATCGCGGCGGCAAAGGCGATCGCCCATCCCAAAAGCACACGCTGGAAAGACCAGCGAATGTGCTTTACCAGCAGAAACCTCTCGAATTCGCCGCTGGAGCCGTCATTCAGCAGCTCGGGAAGTGCTTTGCGGATGATGTCCTGGGGGCCTGCCAGGATCACACCTACGCCAGGCATCAGTGACAGCAGCCACCAGATTAGAACGCCGCACACCAGGGAAAGGATATGCTTTATATGCCGCGCAGAAGCAGGGCCGTCGCTGAAATCCTTCAGCTTCCGAACCTTTCTTCCGTTTGCATACTGGTTTTTTTGTTTCTCCATACTTTTCACTCCAGTCGCTGTAATAGGGGCATCACGCGTTTGATAAGTTTTTGTTAACTTATGAACATATTATAATCATCTTATATGCCAATGTCAATTGCCATTTGTGCATTATCACCCAAAACATGCCGTTTTCTGCTCAAAAACGTCACAATATCCAAAGCTTATGGGTAAGTTTTGGACAGTATGCACCATTTTCTGAAATGCATTACAGAACCCGTTGCAATATCTGCGAAAATGCGCTACAATGAGTCATAGATAAGTTGAGGTGTAGCTATGCGAGAGGAACGTTTATCAAAGATGGAGGCGTATATCCGTCTCCAGAAATCGGTTTCCCTGGATACCCTCTGTGAAGTGTTTGGGATCTCCAAAAACACCGTCCGCCGTGATATTGCAGACATCATAGCACGCACGGATATCCGCAAGATCTATGGCGGTGTCAGCATTCCGTACAACAAGATCCCACCTCCCTTTGAAGAGCGGATGTCCATCAATACGGATAAAAAGGATTGCATCGGCCGGCTTGCGTCATCGCTGGTGGAGGACGGAGACATTATCTATGTGGATTCCGGTACAACGACCTGCCGGATCATCGACTACCTACAAGGGCGGCGGGGTGTAACGGTACTTACCCACTCTCTGGATGTGATCAACCGCGCCGTTCTGTACCCGGAGCTGAACATCATTTCCCTGTCCGGCACTCTGAATCGCAAGACACTTTCGTTTACCGGCCAGAGTACCATTGATACGCTTCAATCCTTCAACATCAGCAAGGCGTTTATGGCCGCGAACGGCATCACCCTGCAAAACGGCGCGACGCAGTCCACCTCTATTGAGTTTGCGATCAAAAAGAGTGTTGTGGAACGCAGTCACGATGTTTATCTGCTTGTGGAAAATCGCAAGTTTGGCGTTGTTTCGCTGTATACATACTGTCCTTTGGATCGAATTGATGTGATCGTGACCGACGCCGCTCCAACGGCCGACTTCTCAGAGAGCTACCGTGAGTTGGGCGGACGGATCATTTCCCCGGAATAATGCAAAAACCTGGGTTGGTGCGCAGAAAGCAGCATCAGCCCAGGTTTTTTATCCCCGTTAACGAACAGAAGCCAGACCCTGTCGGGTCTGGCTTCTCGGACTGTCAAAAAAGGCCGTTGGCCTTTTTTGACAAAAGGATTGCAGTCTGCTGCGCGCACTCCTTGTCCGCTTATGGCGGACAACTCGCACACTTGCAGCCTGTAAGGTATTTTCTGCCAGGTACACGCCCCGGCAGAAAATGATCTGACTTTATTTGCCGCCTGCGGGCGGCTTTCCTCTGCGAGGCTTTTTTGACACGCTGAGAAGCCAGACCCTGTCGGGTCTGGCTTCTATTTTCTCGGTTCCGGAAGGAATTCCATCACGTCAGGAATTTCGCATTCCAGTAGGATGCACAACTCGTTGATGGTATTGGTGGACACGTTTTCCCCGTGCTTCATGGCATAGTAATTCGACTGGGGAAAACCCATTTTGAACAGTCTGTATGACGTAATACCCTTTTCCTTCATCGTCCTGAACAGGGGCTCATAGCTGATCACAATACCACCTCCCTTGATTTGTGAGATTCAGAGGACGCAGTGCAGCTTCACTTTTGTTTCGGATCGAATTTCATTATGTCAGAGACTTCGCATTCCAGCAACGTACAGAGCTGGTCAATGGTGTTTGTCGAAACGCTCTTTCCATCCTTCATCGCGTAATAGGTGCTTCGTGCAAAGCCCATTTTCTCAAGGCGGTATGAGGAAATATTCTTCTTTTTCAACGTCCGAAACAGCGGTTCATAGCTGATCAATTTCCTCACCCCCTGAGCGGATTTTCCGATAAATAAAGTATATCCGCAAAATTGGGGCTTGCCGTATGTCAAAATATTCGTACATAATATAGGGGGGTGATGTATTATGCACGGTGAGGAAAAGGATTATCAAGAAGTTCTAACACCCAGTTATCACGGCGAGCTATGCAGGCACAACGGGGAGAATCCCGACTACGAAATCGCGTGCGACGAATGTGACTATTATTTAATGTGTTTTCCCGACTGGAAGGCAGCATCTTCCGGGCGGCACATTCCTAAGCAAGATTAACTACAGAAATCCTCCGGCGCGTCCGCGTGGCCGAACAGAAAACAGGAACGCATCGTCTCACCTTCATTCTGTATTAAAAATACATCTGTACTTTTATGTCATTCTAACATGACGATTCTGTATTTACAATACAGATGTGCATAATACAGAGGGGTGAGTAATGGATGTCCATTGACTATACAGACGTTGGTCAGAGAATAAAACGGCTCAGAATGGAAAAAGGGCTCACCCAGGAACGGTTATCGGAGGCCATCGGCGTCGGCCCCAGTCACATGAGCCACATAGAATCGGGGTCGACCGTTCCCAGCCTGGAGGTATTTATCGCCATTCTGAACGCGCTGGACTGTTCCGCCGACGAGCTGCTCTGCCGGGAGACGAAGGCGGGGAAGCCCCTGCTGAACAGCTGGCTCACGGAGATTATTGCGGATTGCGACCCGACGGAGACGAAAATTCTGTCGGATATCGTGATTGCGGCAAAGCAGACGCTGCGGAAAAACAGAATGAACGACTAAGGAACCTCCGAATAAATCGTCTGCGGCTGTGAGCGGAAAATCTCTCGCTCACAGCTCTTGCCGATTTATACTACTCTAGATGAGCAAATTCATAAAATAGACAAAACGCCCCTATAGCGACGAGCACCCGCACAGAGAGGCTGGGGAACTCCATCTTTGCAAGTCAAGAAAGACCACGCTACAGTCAGAATAATCAAAAAGCGGTCAATCGCTATAGCAGTGCGGATCATAAAGGATTTTAGTCCCAGATAGCGCTTTTGCTGTTTGAACATGACTTCTATTTTCCAACGGTGTGTATAGTTGCTCCAGGATTTCAGCATCAGTAAGCGTAAAATCAGAGCACAAAAACACTTTCAAGGTGTTACAGACCCCGAATTTTTCCTTTGGATATGTAAGCAGTACAACAGCTCTTTTAAGCTTGTTAAGAGGGCCTTCATAACGATGTACGAAATACTCCTGACCTTTCACCGTTACAAGATGAAATTGGTCTTGTTTGCGTGTTGCCGCATAGGCGCTGGCGGAAATGCGCATCCCGTCAGGGTAAAGGATCCGATTTGACTTCATTGCGCCTATTAAATGGCATTTCTTTGTGATACATTTGTTCCAAACCTGGGCATTTGTATACCAGCTGTCCATGAGTACGTAAACAGGGTGTTCCGTTTCTGAGAGTGCGTCAATTGCGTTTAAGGTCATGTCCACTTTAGAGCCATGTTCCGGACAACAGCGCTGAAGGCTGTAACAAAGTGTGTGACTGCCGGTGCTTACGATCGCAGCGTGCATTTGGAAGCAATATACCTGTTTTCCTTCCAGATAGGAATAATGCCAGCCAACACCTTCCGTTGGGCGAACCGCGTGCCTGGGTGCTTTCTTTTTGCAATAACAGTATCGTCTATGCTAAGGTATACCGGCTGTTTTGCGGATTTTGCAACGGACAAGATGGATTGGAAACTGTTCCTGCGCTGCACGGCCTCTACAGCCATGTGGTCCCATTTTCCTTTGGACAGAAAATGGCCATACGTCGTCCTATGACCAAACCCCAGCTCCGCATAATCTGTCATTTTCCCGCCATGCCCTTTCTGAGCCATAGCCAAAATCATTTCCTGGATACGTCTCTGAGGTACACTGCTCAAAAAAGCGAATCCATTTTCATGAAAACGCTTGCGAAGTTCTTCACCGACTGTTATAATATGTTCCATAGGGCACTCCTTTTTTGGTCCATGTGGTTGGTGGTTCTTCTACATTGTACCATAATTGGAGTGCCTTATGCTATTGGTTATTTTTCGGATTTGCTCATTTTGAGTTATATTATGAAAGGATCTATATAAAGGCAACAGGCTTCAAATCATCCCAAAATACTGTAGTGCGTCTCGAATTGCTTTTTCTTTTTCCGGGGGACAGGTCGGAACTTGCCTGGTATCCTCAGACTTCGACAGATTGTAGTTCTTCCCAACATCCAGTCCGCACTTCCGTTTCACCTGAGAAATATACAGACTGGAAACCTTTAAGCCGGAGTGTTCCAAAACATACGCTTTGATCTGCGGATAGGTTGCCCCATCCTGAAACTCCGACATATCCATATCTTCCAAAGGGAACTCAACCCGAATATTTTTCGAGTCGATCTCACCCTTGGAAAGCAAGACAACCGTCTCGACATGTGTATCACTGTCCAAACTCATTTCCATATCTTCCTCAATAATCGGAAGCTTGAATTTGATGGATTTGAGCCACTGACCGTTTGGCTGTCGTTCCTCATAGATATGGATTTCAGAAATCAGCGATTCCATAATCTGTCGCTTCTCCTGCTCGTCCATGACAGCGTACAGCTTTTCAAAATAAATCAGCACTTTGTAGATATTGTCAGCAGTGAGTTTTTCTGCTTCTATTGCCATTTTCTTTGCTCTGGCTTCAATCAACAGATTCTCCGTATCCTCTATCTTATCATACATTTTATAAAGGCGATCATCAAGGTCTGCTTTACGCTTGATGTAGTGCTTATCATCTGGGTCAAGGGTATCAATCTCATCAATCAAACGGGACTTCGTAGCATAGCTCTGACGAAGCTGTTTTTCATAATTGGCAATCTCCTGTTCAATGGCGGATGTATCTATCTTCATATTGATTTTTTGCTGCATCATCGCCGCAAACTTCGGATTGCTGACCAGTTTGATAATAACCTCTGCAACAGCACCGTCCAGCAATTCCTCATTGATTTGCTTCTTGTATTCACACTTATGACCACGGGTCATAGTGCGGTGTTTGCAGCCATAATAGAAGAAATCCTTATATTTCGTGCCGTCCGGCTTGTGCTTGATGCTTTTGTTGCCGTACATTCCGGCTCCGCAAATAGGACATTTAAGTAATCCGGTCAGCAGGTGTACCTTGTTGTCTTTACCGTTGTTGACCTTTTCATACTTCTTCGCCTGAGCAAGAAGTTTTACTTGGGCTTCATGCCAGAGTCCTTCTGATACAATGGCTTCATGCAGACCGTCAACTAACAGATAATTTTCCTGCTCCACAAGTCGGTAATCATTGCGAGTTCCATGTACCTTTTCTGTTCTTCTCCTGCCGTAAGCAATTTTACCACAGTAAACGGGATTTTTCAAAATTCTGCGAATCAGGGCTGCATCAAACAGAGGATTTTTTCCATTCTGCCGCTGAATTTTGTTGATACCGTGATTGGCAAGGTATTTCGCAAGTCCGTTAGCTCCTATATCGGTATGCACATACTGGTCAAAGATAATGCGGATTGCCTCGGCTTCTTCCTCGTTGATATACAGCATACCTTTTTCCAATTTGTATCCGTAGGGAGCAAAACCACCGTTCCATTTACCCTCACGAGCTTTCTGGATTCTGCCTTCCATCGTCTGAACACGGATATTCTCACGCTCAATCTCGGCAACCGCAGAAAGCACGGAAATCATCAGCTTACCGGCATCTTTGGAAGAATCAATGCCATCCTCCACACAAATCAGATTGACATCGAAATCTTGCATCACCTGTAAGGTAGACAGCACATCTGCCGCATTTCTGCCAAAACGTGATAACTTGAACACCAGCACATAGGACACGCCATCTTTACCGGACTTGATATCCTCCATCATGCGGTTAAATTCCAATCTGCCCTCAATGGACTTTCCCGATTTACCGGCATCCTCATATTCACCGACGATTTCAAAATCGTTGAACTCAGCATAGGCTTTCATTCTTGATTTCTGAGCATCCAAGGAGTAACCGTCTACCTGAACGGCAGTAGATACTCTCGTATAAATATATACTTTTGTTTTTTCTTTCATATCGCCATCCTCATTTGTGCCACAGCCTGTGGCATAATTCAGCTTTCATCGTCTGTTATTTTTTGCCGTCAGTTTTCTGTTCCAACATCTTTATCGAATTTAAATAATCATTTTCCACGTCGCTGAGCGTTCTTGTCTTATATTTTCGATATTCTCCAGTCGCTTTATCAACAGCCTGCTTATGAGTAATGCTTCCATTTCCAATTAAAAGCTGCTCTCCACTCATGGTAAGAATGCGATCCAGATGCTCTGCCCAGTCCTGCATCGTCATTGCCTGTTCACGCTCTGCCTGACGTTCCGCAAAATCCAGATACCCGGATACAAGTTGTCCCATAGCACGAAGCTCTTTCTCATTCAGATAGTTTTTCGCAACAATCGCTTCTTTGAGTGTCGGCTGATTACCGGCAAAGGTGGTAAGTCCCATGAACTCTTTTTCCGCATCCGCTCTTGTATAAATCACTTCTGCCGCAGTCTGTCCGTGAATGGCATAATGAATTTTATTCTGAACCTTTTTGAAAAAACGGATAGAGATTTCCGCTTTCGGGTCGTAGTCAATGCTGGTGGCATAGATTTCAAGCACCTGACGATAAAACACCTTTTCCGATGCACGGATGTCTCTGATTCTTTCAAGCAGTTCCTTGAAATATCCACCGCCGCCCAGATTTTTCAATCGTTCATCATCCAAAGCAAAACCTTTTTTCATGTATTCTTTGAGAATGTTAGTTGCCCAGATTCTGAACTGTGTGCCACGCTTGGATTTTACACGATAGCCGACAGAAATGATAACATCAAGATTATAGTAGTCAACCTGATAGGTTTTTCCATCTGCCGCAGTTGTTGCAAAATTTGCAACAACTGACTCTCGCTGCAGCTCGCCTTCGGAAAATACATTTTTTATATGTCTTGAAATAGTAGATTTATCTCTCTGGAACAACTCTGCCATCTGGTCAATGGATAACCACACGGTATCCTCATCAAATGTGGTTTCAATTTTTGTCAATCCATCTTCTGTTGTGTAAATAATCATATTGGATTTTTGATTCATATCATCATAATTGTTCACCGGAACACCTCATTTCTAATTGTGCAACGGGGTATTGCGCTTTTATTCTATGTAGCTCTATGCGTTGAGAACAGTAGCTCTCGCATAGAGTTTGGACACTTATTCCACGACTATTATATCATTGCTTTTCCATCAATTCAATAGTGTCACTGGGTTCTTCAGATGTGTTTTCTTCCTCCAAACAAGACGGCGGCTCTGGAAGATTATCAATATCCAGAACCGCCGCATATTTTTCTATTAAATTTGCAAGTAAATCGGCAAAACCATTCCATTTATCTGTCAATAGTGCTCTCCTTTCTTTTTCGTCCACGTTCCTGCGGAATGTCCTGTTTCTCTTTTCCTCTGGTCAAAACGGCATTAAGAAAAGCCCGTACCCTTTCAGGTGCGAGCTTGACAGCATCCAGATACGGCTGAGCCTGTTCCAGAAGTTTCTCATATCGTTTTTTCCATACCCCAGCATCTTTCTTGGCTGTTTCATATTTCTGCTGGTATTTTAATTTCTCCGCTTTTTCAGCAAAGCTGCTGACAGCATAATTTTTGAGAGTACGGCATTCATCGGGTGTCAAGACGATGTTCCCGGTAAAAGATTTCTTACCCATCGACTCCAGCTCCTGAACCGTCACCGCTATTCCGGTTGCCGCCTTAGTCTGTGCTTGCAGGGATTTAAGCTCCTGCTTTTTCTTCTCCGCAGCCTGTGTAGTATCGTCAAGCTGTGCTTCTTTCTGGTTCAGTTCCGCCGTCACAGCTTCCAGTCGCTGCTTTTCCTTTGCCACCTTAAACTGGGTCACAGTCAGATGTTCCTCGGTGCTGTCACGCTCTCCACGTTCCACATCGGTATATCCGGCAGCTCTCATGTGCTGAAAAAAATCATCCTGTAAAACAGAATAGGATTTTCGGAGAACAGGCTTACCATTGACTTGCAGAATTGGTTTTCCATCTTTGTCCACAGCAGGTTTGGACAGCCACTTTTTACTGCGGCTGACCTGCATAATGGTTTCCTTTACCGTTCCTCTGAGAGCTTCATCCTTGCAGCGTTTCGACCACAAAATCTGTTTCTCCACCACAGGGACATAGACCACATGAAGATGATAATGGAACACGTCCTTGCCAAGTGCTTCGGACATCGCCCGGTTAATCTCGTCAGCGTGCATGACTGCCGAGAGGATATACTGTTCACCGCCAACAATCTCCACAGCGGATTTATAGGCTTCCTCATAAAACTGTCTGGCGTATTCATAACCGCCGTGATTGTCGAAGTACGCAGAGTTCACATCAAAGACCATTTCGTTGAAATGGACGGCATCCGCCTTCAGACCTCTGGTGGAAATGATGTTGTCAGCTTTCATCTGCTCAAACATTTCAGCGTAGCTCCCGGTAGGTTCTTTGAAGTGTACGTTGAGGGAACTTCTTTCCGGGATAATATCTTCGTTACTGTATATTTCTTTTTCACGCTCATTGTGTGCCTGTGCATCTCCGATGTCATTATCTGTGACATCCATATTTCTTGCACAGGTACGGTCAACTCCGTCATTTCTTGCCATATTTTTCCTTCCTTTCTTTGGGATTTGCAGACAGGTAGCTTTGGAAAGGCACTTCTGCGGAAGTGTAATAACCCACTATGACACTTTCATCCATACTGGCTGCAAAGTGCCGTGGGCTCTCCCGAGGGGCTCTCCGAGGGTAATGCGGTCGCTGCGGCGACCTCTGCCGAACATCAGAAAGTTGTCTGCTCCTCTTTCCAATGTCCGGCACGGACGGCTGCTGTTTTGCGAAACCGCCCCGTCCGTTGACAGAAAAAAGACTGACTTTTTCCTGTCATTTGGGTACGTCACGAAGGTTTTATACAGGAGTGATTTACGCTCGTACGCTGTGTACGTACGTACCAAAAAATCAATCCCGCCATTCCTCCGGTACGTACGTACACGGCGAAACGTCGTAAAACCCATTTATATTCGGACGGGCTACGGCTTCAATTCCCATGAATCCCCACACCCTGCGCCCGGCAGAGTTTGTGATTTTGTTGGTGTGTTCCAGATTGTAGCGACTTAAATTTGCCACCACACTGTCACTAAAGCTGCGGGATTTCAGGGGCGGCAGAGAATTTTCCTCACACCACATCCGATAAATTTCGTACAGCTCCTTGGAGCTGATGGAAGCATCCGCTTTCAGCCGGATATAGCCCTCAGACTCCATGAAGTCGAAAATATTGTTGTTGTCACGCTTGACGGACTCTCGGTTGGTTTTGGTGCGCTCACTTTCCGTGAATTTGAAATTGTTGGCAACCAGACGCTGCAATCCCTCAAACGCCCAGAGGAAAATGCCCTCCACCTCAGCTTTCATCTTCTGGGCGAGGTCAGGGTCATCCATTCTTCCGGCAGGCTTTTCCTTTGTGGTCAGCACAAGCTGTCTGCGGTAGAAACCGTCACTTCGGTCATACAATGCCTGTAAATCTCCATTGGAGAAAGCCAGCAGACGGGCGAACATCCAGCCCTGATAGCTCTGTTTGCCCTTGCGCTCCAAATCCATTTTCCCTTGAGCTGTCACAATGGATTTCACATAATTGGTCTGGCGCAAGGCTTCCATTCGCATATCATCATCCACGCATAGGAGGATATGCTCCAGATCGGCACGGGCAAATCGGTTCTCAGAGATTTTACCAATGCTTCCGTCCTTCATGGAACTGCCCAGCATTTGCCCCAGCACCGCACCGATTTGGGATTTACCCTCGCCGCCATTGCCCTTAATGACCATCATCCTCTGTCCTTTATTGGAGGGAATCAGGCAATAGCCGATAAATTCCTGCAAGGTAGGGATGTCCTCCGGGTAAAGCAGACCATTCAGAAAGGAAAGCCACAGCACAGGTTTCGGAGTATCCGGGCGATAGAAAACCGGGAGCCTGTTTCTCACAATATCCGGCTTCCCCTCTGTAAAAGTGCCGTCCAGCATGAGCGTACCGTTTGCCAGATGAATCCTGTCCTGCTCCGGCGGGAAGTCCTCCACATGAGCCGCCAGCTTCATAATCTCAATGATGTTGCTGATTTTGCGGGGAATGTTGTTCACGGCACAATATTTCAATTCTTCAAAGATTTCGCCACGAAGCGGCAGGTCGTCCGTCACTCGACCATCAGGTGTGAAAAAAGCTCCGTTTGCAAAGATAATCTGACGGGTTCTCAGAAAATCTTCACAAAACAGAGCTTCATTGATACTCTTGCCGTCAAACCACATCGGCACATTCATCTCAAGCAATTTCCTGTTCTCTGACATGGCAGCGCACCTCCTTTTTCTGCTCGTCCAGTCGTGTTTGCATTCTTGCAATCGTTCCGTCTGTCAAAAGTTCCTTGACGGTATCAGTCCTTTCTTCCTGATCGCTCATAAGGAGCAAATCGTTCAGATACTCCACATATTCCAGCTTGTGGCAAGCTTCCACGAACCTCTCATCCGGCTCGTCCTCCGGTGCTTCGGGAGCATATCGCTCTTTCCAGTCCTCCAAAAGATGAAGATACCCGGACAGCACATTCATGCAGAAAAGCTCGTCCTGTTTCGACTGATTCACACGGGGACGGTACTTCTTTACCTGTGCCACCACGGACGGCGGCCTGTCCAGTCCGAAATCCGTAGCCAGTCTCTGCGCTGCTTCATAGGCAGACAGGTCAAGCAGCCTTGCCACAAAGTCAATCACATCTCCCTTGGCACCGCAGCCGAAGCAATAGAAGTAATCCTCGTTCAGCTTCAAGCTGGGGTGTCTGTCATCGTGGAAAGGGCAGCAAATCATCCCGGAGCGATTGATTTTCAGCCCGTAGTGTTCGGCGGCTTGCCTAACCGTGACCGCCGCCTTGACTGTTTCAAAAATGTTCATTTGCATAACCTCCTTGATTTTTCTCGATGATTTTTTCATCTGCCTGAATATACGCAGAAAAACGCTTTCAACCGAAAAATCAGGCACTTCCGCAAGCAAAGCAAAAAGCCGCCCCGAAAACTTGAAAAAATGCAAGTTTCGAGACGGCAGTGTTCACACAAAGTTGGTTGATATTGTTCCGTAAATAGAATATAATTGAAGTTAATATGAATCAGGAGGGATGATACAGAAATGAAATACCTGTCTACATTTGAAGTTGCCGAGAAATGGGGTATCTCTCCCCGAAGAGTTGGTATCCTCTGCAACAATGACCGCATACCGGGCGCACAGCGGGCAGGAAGCCGCTGGATCATCCCGGAGGACGCTGAAAAGCCGACAGATGCCCGCATTAAAAGCGGAAAATATATCAAACAGAAAACAGACAGAGGGGAGGAAGCATAATGGCTGATACTTATTTACCCGCCGATGTTCGGAAAAGAATCGTTGATGTAATGAGAGAACGCAAGATGACCCAGCGAGAACTGGCACTTCGGATTGATGTGAATGAAAGCACCATCAGCCGCTTCCTTAGCGGAAAGACCGAAAAGCTGAGCGAAGAAAGCGTTATCCGCATCGCCAGAGTGTTCAATGTGTCCACGGACTTTATCTTGGGTACGACCGTAATCCCGGATAAAAAGAACTACGATATTTCAGAACTGGGATTATCTGTTGAAGCTGCAAAGAATCTTTATACCGGAAAGGTCAACAATGATGTAGTCAACCGTCTGCTGGAAAATCCCCGCTTTGCCATGGTTACTTATATGATTGCACAGTATATGGATGATACCCTTGCAAGAGGATATGCCGCACAAAACCAGATGTTTGCTACCGTTGGCTCTCTGCTGTTGGGACAGAACCAAGCTCCCGAAGCAGTACAGGCAGCCCGAACCGCTAATGCCATGAAAATTCCCGCTTATCAGGCAGACCAGACCACGATTCAAAACACCTTTATGACGGTGGTTAAGGAAATCAAGAAAGAAGCAGGCAGCGATTTGGTCGCAGCCAAGGCAATCAGCAAGGAAGCCACCGAAAAGATGTTTGCCGAGCTGACCAAGGGGCAGGATATGCAGAATCCGACCATCACGCCGGAAGCAGTTGTTGATGCTATTACAGGCAGCATTTCCGGTGTCGATGGAGTCAATCAGGAAGCTCTGGACAACTTTAACAAAGCCTTGCTGGGGCTGATGCAGACGATGGTGCTGCCGGAAGATGATGGACAAGATAACTAACGAGCAGCTCTGTATTGCGGCGCAGAGCGGTGACAAATGGGCAGAAAACGCCCTTGTAGAGAACAATCTGCGGTTTATCCGAAAGACGGCATACGAGATATGGAGCGCACAGCGGGAGCTGAACGTTGCCCTCGGCATTGAACTGAACGATTTGGTGCAGGAGGGTTCATTGGGGCTTCTGGGCTGCATAAGCAGCTTTCAACCCGACTACGGGAACAAGTTTTTGACCTATGCTGCCCCGGCTATTCATAATGCCATGCTGGACTACATCCGCAGGCTGAATCCTACCTTTGAAGCCAAAAATCTGGACTGTATCATTCGTCTGGATGAGGTCAAAAAGGGCGAGAATAAGGGACAACATGAATTTATAGCAGATTCCAGAGTACAGAACCCAGAGCAGATTTTCATTGCAAAGGAAACCCACGAAGAAATCCATACGGCTCTGGAAATGATTGATGAGCGAGAGAAAGCCTATCTCTGGTATCGCTTTGGCTTTGAGGACGATGTCCTCCATCCTCTGAGCGAAACGGCGAAGCACTTCCATCTGTCAGAGAGCAGAGCAAAGTCCACGGAGAAATTGGCTCTGGATAACTTCTGGCTGGAACTGCCTTGGTGGTACTAAATATTCAAAGAAAGGGACATGTAATCATGGAAAAATATAAAATACTCATCATCGAAGATGACCCAATCATTCAAACTGAATTACAAGTTCTGTTAAACGGAAACGGATATGAGGCATCCGCAGTTACTGACTTTACATCAGTTATGCAAGCGGTCAAAAATACTCATCCCTATTTGATTTTGCTGGACATAAAGCTGCCACAAGAAAGCGGCTACTCAATCTGTTCTCAAATCCGCAGTTTTTCCAATGTACCGATTATCTTTGTAACAAGCTGCAATACGGACATGGATGAATTGAACAGTATTTTGCTGGGTGGAGATGCTTTTATCACCAAGCCTTATAACACAGCAATTCTGCTGGCAAAGATTTCATCCTTGATGAAACGAGCTTACCCGATAGAACAAATTGAGCGTCTGAATTGGCAAGGAGCGATTCTTCACTTAGAAAGTAGCACGATTGAATATGACGGTAACCAAGCAGAACTGACAAAGAATGAATTGAAAATATTATATTATCTTTTCAAACACGCAGGAAAGATTTGTTCCCGTAATGATATTGTAGATTATCTATGGGACAATCAGCTATATGTGGATGACAATGCTTTGAGCGTCAATATCAACCGCATCCGGGAAAAACTGGCGGGCATTGGCCTGACGGATTTTATCAAGACAAAGCATCGCCAGGGGTACACGATATGAACAGCAAACGGTATTGGAAAAACAGGCTTCCATTTCTGCTGACGAACCTTGTTTGCATGGCTGCGCTCACTGTATTTTTGCTGGTGTGCGGCAATTCGGCTTCCGCAGTAGTATTGATCCTGATCGTATGGGCATTGATTTTGCTGATGGGACTTGTCCTCACTTACTGGAAACGAAAGCGGCAGATGAAAAAACTTCTGGATATGGCGGAGCAGCTTTCCGAAAGATACCTCATTTCCGAAGTGATGGAGCTGCCGGAACAGGCCGAGGATCAGGTTTACTATCAGCTTTTGAAAATGGCCGGAAAATCCATGTTGGAGCAGATTGGAGAGATCGAGCGGGAACGCCTGGAGTACAAGGAATACATTGAACAATGGATTCACGAAATCAAAACGCCCATTACTGCCATGAAACTCCTATGTGAAAATCATCGGATGGACTGGACAAAAGAACTTCTGCTGGAGCTGGAAAAGACCAACCGCTTTACCGAACAGGCTCTTTATTACGCCCGCAGCGAACATACAGAGAAAGATTATTCTGTACGGGAAATGGCGCTGTCCCAAGTGGTGCATGGGGCGATTGCAGATAACAAATATCTGCTGCTCCAAAGTGGTATGCGCCTGGAAGTGGAGGAAATGCAGGACACAGTTTATTCAGATGAAAAGTGGGTGCGCTTTATTCTGAACCAACTGATTGCCAATGCGGTCAAGTATCGTACGGAACAGCCGGTTCTCCGTATTTCTACTCATAAACGGCAGGATCAGGTTGTTCTTGTGGTGAAGGACAATGGAATCGGGATTGCTGCATCCGATCTGCCCCGTATTTTTGAAAAGGGATTTACCGGTCAGAATGGTCGTATGGTCCAGCAGTCCACAGGCATTGGCCTGTATCTGTGCAAACGGCTCTGTGAAAAGCTGGGCATTGGTATTACGGCAGAGTCGTCGGAACATGGCACAGCCATTTCCCTTTCTTTTCACATCAACTGTCTGATTCATGAAGTGCAGAGCTGAGAACCGTTCTGCACTTCTTACATTTTTGTTAGAACTTTGTAAGAAAACTTGATACAAACGAAGCCGCTCTTATTTTACAATAGAGATCAGAGGTGATAACAATGAAAGAAATTTTGAAACTGGATCATATCCAAAAATATTACGGAAATGGCGGGAATGTTACAAAAGCCATTCAGGACATCAGCTTTTCCGTTCAGGAGGGGGAATTTGTAGGGATCATGGGCGCATCCGGCTCCGGCAAGACCACCCTGCTCAACTGTATTTCCACCATTGATACCGTCAGTGCGGGACATATCTATCTGGATGGAACCGATGTGACGGAAATCAACGAAAAACAGATTGCCCGGTTTCGCCGGGAAAATCTTGGATTTGTGTTTCAGGATTTTAACCTGCTGGACACGCTGACCATTTCGGAAAACATAGCCCTGGCGCTGACCATCAACAAGGTTCCCGCAGGCGAGATTGATGGGCAGGTGCGGGAAATGGCCGGAAAGCTGAATATCACGGATATTCTGGATAAGTACCCCTATCAGGTGTCCGGCGGCCAGAAGCAGCGGTGCGCCTGTGCCAGAGCCATTATTAACCAGCCTAAGCTGATTTTGGCGGATGAACCCACCGGTGCGTTAGACAGTCACTCGTCCCAGATGCTGCTCTCGACGATCCAGAGTATCAATGAAGATCTCGGAGCCACGATTCTGATGGTGACACACGATGCTTTCTCGGCAAGCTATGCCAATCGTATTCTCTTTATGAGGGACGGGGCAATCTTTACGGAAATCCGTAAGGGGGGTGATTCCCGCAGGACTTTCTTTGAAAAAATCCTGGATGTCCTTACCATGATGGGAGGGGGCACGAGCGATGTACGCTAAACTTATTTTCAAAAATGCAAAGCGGTCTGTGAAGGACTATTTGATTTATATTGTGACCATGACACTCTGTGTCACCCTGTTCTATGCGTTTTTGTCTATCAGCAGCACCCATTATCATCCGACCATTGGTGCGGAATATAATATTTCCCTGCTGGCTGGAGGTATGAAACTGGCAATTTGCGGGATTAGTTTGCTTTTGTTGTTTCTGATCCACTATGTCAATCGTTTCATGCTGAGAAAAAAGCAAAAGGAGTTTGCCGTTGAGGCAACCTTGGGAATGGAGCAAAAAACCATAGGCCTGCTCTTTTTTGGAGAGACTTTTTTCCTGCTCATATTCTCTGTGTCGGTGGGAATCCTTCTGGGGATGGTCGTTTCTCAGGTCATTACGGCTATGCTGCTTGCTTCTTTTGGGGAACCCTACGCTTTTTCTTGGTCGTTTTTCCCGGATACTGTGCTGTTGACCGTGGGCTTCTTTGTTGTTTGCCAGATTCTGGTTGGAGTCGGGAATGTCAGAATTCTCAACAAAAGCAGGATTATTGAGCTTATGACGGCAAACCGTCAGAATGAAAAACCGCTTCATAAAAGCAGATGGATGCCGATGATCTGTATTTTCTATGGCATTCTGCTGCTGTGGATGCTGGAGGTAGGTACTGTAAAATATCATTTTTACTTCGATTCCAGACATCCGCTTCCTGTAAAGCTCATGTATTGGGGGAATGTCCTTTTCCCTGCACTGACGCTGCTTTGGGCAATCGCAGGTGCTGTTTTACACAGAAAAATAGGGTTTTCCCGATATCTTTGCGGACTTCTGGCTGGTGCTGTATTGACCGCTATCCCGATTTTTTCCATCGCAGAACTGGAAAAAGCCTACTTCCTTGGATTTGACGCTCCAACTCTGAATCAATATTTGCTGTTTGGGGTTGCGGATATTTTGTTTATCATTTCCGCAGTCATGTATTTATCGAATGCGGCGCTCCTATACTGGAAGGAGTCTAAAGTGTCCCGCAAATATCATAATACGAGTTTATTTCTGTTTGGACAGCTTTCCTCTAAGCTGGCTACCAATACGAAAACGATGACGATCATTTGTGTGACCCTGACTTTTTCTATCTGCTTGTTTGTCATTGCGCCGGTTTTAACGGGATGGAGTCTGGGCTATTTGGACAGTCGGGCTGTCTATGATATTCAAATTTCAAGCCGCTACAACGATGTTTATGAAGTGGAAAATCTTCCGGATACAGACTATGGAGAAATTACTGCGTTCATAGAACAAAACAAAATAGCGATAAAGGACGATTTGACTTTTTCGGAATATCTTCCCAAGCAAAGCGACTTTCACCAGCGAGTAAAGTACAATTTTCCTCCCTTGGCGATCGCACTGAAGGATTATAACGCTGTTCGGAAAATGTTGGGATATGAACCTATTATCTTACAAACGGATGAATTTGCTACCCACTGGCATCGTGCAGCAGAGGACAAGGATATTGAAAACTACATTGCTGAGCATACCTTATTGGAAACTGACGCAGGCACCCTGAAACTCAGTGAGAACGCCGTGTTTCAGGAGCCTGTGGGGGAATCCATCTATAATCTTTATACAGATGTGGTGTATATCATACCTGACGAAATAGCGCAAGTCTTGCTTCCGGTACAGCGCAACCGATTTGTGATGACCCAATATCCGCTTCCCTTCAAAACGGCAGAAATGCTGGAACAGCTTCTTGGGCGTTCTTATCCAGAAGATCCTGATAAAGACAATCTGGCAGGATACAGTACAACTGTCCATACTACGGAAGTGAACCGTATAATCGCCCTTAACTTTATCCTAAAAGCGTCCTTGATCTATGGTGCAATTGTTCTGATGGTGATGTGTCTTACCGTGCTGGCTCTTCAGCAGCTCCTGGATGCAGAAAAAAACAACTACAGATTTTCGGTTCTGCGAAAAATGGGAGTGGAAGAGAAGGACCTGCATACTTTGGTTCTAAAACAGCTTGGTGTTTGGTTTGGGATGCCGATCACAGCGGCAATCGTTGTAGCAATTATTGTGATTGGCTATTTTCTTCAAAGTGTTTCTGCTGAAATCTCAGCTTATATTGGCTGCGGAGCCTTGATGGTACAAGTAGGGATTATCATTGGTATTCTTTTCTTACTGCTGATATGCTACTTCATAAGTACATGGATATTGTTTAAGCGGTCCATTTCGGAGAACTGATAAAGTCACAGTACAAAAAGGAAAAGCCGCCTGTATGAGCATTTGATATGCCCGCACAGGCGGCTTGCTTTATCTCTGGTAATCAGTCCAAAGGTTTATATTCTGTAACAGTTTTCAGGTATGTTTCCGGGTCGCCGTTGAGAACTAAATCTGCATAGGCTGCCGGATCGTTGTAAATCAGCCAGTCCAGCTCTGACCGCTGATATATATTATCGGCAACCTCATTCTCTACCGCAATCGTATCAATGGCAATCATGCTGCCATTTGCAAATTTCAGCTCCACACAGGCAGTATCCATATTGAACTCACAAGAAAGTAAACGCTTCATTTTGCCCTCCTTAGATCATGCCGAAGTGCTTGAGCGCCTCCTTGATTGCTTTTTCCTTATCGGGCGGGCATTGGGGCTGTTTTGCATCATCGGACTTCGGTTTGTTGTAATTTTCTCGCTCGATGATACCGCATTTCTGCTTCACCTGAGCGATATACAAGCTGCTGACCTTGAGTCCGGTATGCTCCAGCACATATTCCTTGATTTCCGAATAGGTGGCTTTCTTCTCTGCATCGGTGAGATCAAGTTCGTCCATGTGGATGTCTACCTCGATATGTTGCTTTGCATTAAGTTTGGACAATAAACATACCGTCTCCACATGGGCGCACCTCGGGAATAAGTCCGCCGCGGCGGCGGTTTTCAGGGTGTAGCCCCGCTCTTTCAGCAGCGCCACGTCCCGCGCCAGCGTTGCGGGGTCACAGGAGACGTAGACGATGCGCCGGGGGGACATGCGGTGAAGGGCTTCGATGGTGTCCGCGTTCAGGCCCTTTCTTGGCGGATCAACGACCACCACGTCCGGCCTGACGCCGCTTTTCTCCAGCTCCAGCGCCGCCTGACCGGCGTCGCCGCAGAAAAATTCCGCGTTCGTGATGCCGTTCCGCACCGCGTTGTCCCGGGCGTCCTCTACCGCCTGTGGAACGACCTCTACGCCGATGACCTTTCCCGCCGCGCCCGCCATGGCCAGCGTGATGGTGCCGACGCCGCAGTACAGGTCCAGCACCGTGTCGGCCTTGGTGATCTCCGCCTGAGAAATCGCCATCTCGTACAGCCGCTGCGCCTGATGGTGGTTCACCTGATAAAACGACCGGGGGGACAGGCGGAAATTCAGGCCGCAGAGGGTGTCCTCAATATAGCCGGGGCCGTGGAGAGTGAGAAAGCGGTCGCCCAGCACGGCGTTGCCCCGCTTCGTGTTCACGGACAGCACCAGCGTGGTAAAGCCGGGAATCCCACCCAGCCGCTGGACGAGCGCTTCCGGCCGGGGGATTTTTTCCCCGTTCACCGCGAGACATACCAGAACCTGCCCGGACACCGCGCCCCGGCGGACGTAAATATGCCGCAGAAGCCCCTTGCCGGTGGTCTCGTCGTAGACGCTGACCCGGTATTGGTTTACATAATCAATAACCGCGTCCTTCGCGGCGTCGATCTCCTCCGGGAGAATGCGGCAGCGGGCGTTTTCCACCACGTCGTGGGTGCCCGCCCGGTAGAACCCGGCGTAGGCGCGTCCTTTTTTCACCGCCACCGGATACTGCGCCTTGTTGCGGTAGCCGTGGCAGTCGGGGGCGGCGAGAATGGGGACTTCCGCCAGATTTTCGCCGCCGATACGGTTCAGGCAGTTCTTCACCCGCTCCGCTTTCAGCCGGGTCTCCTCCGCGTAGTCCATGTGCCAGAAATCGCAGCCGCCGCAGAGCTTGGCGACCTCGCACTCCCGGTTGACCCGGTGGGGGGACTTTTCCAGAATCTCCACAATTTTCCCCGCCGCCCACGTCTTCTGCGCCTTCTCCACCCGGACGCGCACCTTTTCCCCGGCGACGGCGTTGGGGATGAATACGGCGCAGCCCTCGATATGGGCGACGCCCTGTCCTTCGGCGGTATAGTCCGTGATCTCGGCTTCGTAAATCTGGTTTTTGACTAGCATGGCATTCCTCACAAAATGGTTTCCATGTGGATGTTCCGGGGTTTCAGCCCCTGCTTTTCGTAGAAGTGCATGGCGCTGTCATTGCCGCACCATACGTTCAGTGTCACCGTGCGGCAGCCGATCTCCCGGGCATAGGCCACCGTGTGGTCGTACAGTGCCTGCCCCACGTGCTTGCCCCGGCAGGCTTCGTCCACGCACAGGTCGTCAATGTACAGTGTGCGGTCGTCTAAGAGCACCGGGTCGTTTTCCCGAACCTGCAAAATGCAGAAGCAGTAGCCCAGCACCTTCCCGTCCTCGACGGCCACGAAAATGGGACGGGTGTCGTCGGTGAGCATCCGGGCGAGGGTCTGCTCGTCGTATTTCTGCGCGCCTGCCCGGAACAGGTCGGGACGGATGCGGTGGTGGACTTCCCCCACCTCAAGCAGCAAGTTAATCATACCGGGAATATCCCGGGTTTCAGCAAATCGGATTTCCATAATAATTACCCCTTTCAAAATCGCTGTTTGCGAGGGGCGCAGACAGTTTATTTTTTGTAGTTTACCACATTTTCGCACGCCGGTAAAGTACGGGGTTGAGAAAAGGCGAAAAAACTGATATGATACCCCCAAAGGATGGGATGCGTATGGATTACGGAAACTGCAATCTCTGCCCCCGGCGGTGCGGCGTGGACAGAACGGCGGGACAGCGGGGCTTCTGCGGCTGCCCGGATACCGCCCTCGTAGCCAAAGCCATGCTCCACAAATGGGAGGAACCGGCGCTGGCAGGGGCTGGGGGAAGCGGCGCGGTTTTCTTCGGCGGCTGCACGCTCCGGTGCCGCTACTGCCAGAACGCCGCCATCAGCGGCGGCGCGGTAGGGAAGGCCACGGACTCCGCCGGACTCAGGCAGCTGTTTGAAGACCTCATTGCCCAAGGGGCGGAAAACATCGATCTTGTGACCCCCACCCACTTTCTGCCCACGATCCTCCCGGCGCTGCGGCCGAAACTGCCTGTGCCGGTGGTGTACAACTGCGGCGGGTACGAGCGGGTGGAGACGCTGCGGGCGCTGGAGGGGTGCGTCGATATTTACCTCCCCGACCTCAAATACGCGGATGCCCGTCTGGCGGGGCAGCTGTCCGGGGCGGCGGACTATTTTCCCGTGGCCGCCGAAGCCATCCGGGAGATGGTGCGGCAGGTGGGTGCGGTGCGCTGGGAGGGGGAGAAGGTCACCCGGGGCGTTATTATCCGCCACCTGATCCTGCCCGGAAATGTGGAGAACTCTCTGCGGGTGCTGGACTGGATCGGGGAGAATTTCGCCCCCGGGGAGGTGCTGGTGAGCCTGATGCGCCAGTACACGCCCATGGGCGGCCTTCCCGCCCCCTTCGACCGCCGGGTCACCGATGAGGAATACGACGCGGTGCTCAGTTGGATGTATCTGAATGAATTGGAAGGCTTCACGCAGGAAGCCGAGGCGGCGGACACTGGGTTCATTCCGGATTTTCTGGCCGATTGATACAGGAAACAGGCCGTTGGCGTCCACAAAAGTGGCTACCAACGGCCTGAATTTGCTGCTTTCACTTCTTCAGCTCATAAAATTCTTTTACCGGTCTCGTGATACACGCGATTACTTTCGCTTTGCATATATCCAAACATACCGTCTGTATAATATTCTCCTTTTTCGTCGCGGCATCTCTTTAACCCATCTTGGTAAACAAGCGTTTTTTCTCTTAATAACCGACATATTTCATCCAGTTTGGAATCTTCTACCATGAAGGAGGCAATACCATTATTTTCCAATCTTAATTGGGCAGCAAGACAGTTGAAAAGATAATAAACGTCATAAACACTACACTTATCGCTTTTTAGCTTTGAAAGAATTTCTTCCACAAATAACCTATCTAATTCAAATTGAGGGTATTTAGCAGCAAATTTATTATAGCATTCTATACTGAAATTAAAGGCGTGCGGGGAATTAACGTCTCTGGGATCACTATGAATTATAAACACTCCATTACCTTCCAGATAATCAATCACTTTGTTATAATAAATTGCTATTTTTAATCTCTGTTGAGTTGCATGAACTAAATTCATGAATCTTCACTTCCCCTTCCATCGCAATACAGCAAACGCTTTACCACTCTCCGCAGCGAATCAGTTCCTCAAACACCGGCAGACTTTTCTGAATCATTTCCAGACTCACGCAGTAGCAGATGCGGAAATATCCCGGGCAGCCGAAGCCGTCGCCGGGGACGACCAGCAGGTCTTTCTTCTTCGCCGCGTCGGAAAATGCGTTGGCGTCGCCGCCGGGAGCTTTGATGAACAGATAGAACGCGCCGTCGGGCTTCGCCATTTCGTAGCCCATCCGGGTCAGCCCCTCGTACAGCGCCTTGCGGTTGCGGTCGTAGCTCTCCAAGTCCGGACGGAGATGGGCGCACCGGGCGATGACCTTCTGCCACAGGCTGGGGGCGCAGACGTGACCGCCCGCCCGGGCAGCCCCCGCAACGGCGGAATACAGCGCCTTGCCGTCCGTGGCCTTCTGGGGCACATACACATAGCCGATTCGTTCGCCGGGGAGGGACAGGGACTTGGAATAGGAATAGCAGATGACGGTATCCCGGTAAATTTCCGGCAGGAACGGCACCTCGACCCCATAGGCCAGCTCCCGGTAAGGCTCGTCGGAGACGATGTAAATGGGGTGGCCGTACTCCGCGGCCTTGCTGTTCAGGATTTCCGCCAGCGCCTGATAGGTCTCCCGGGTGTAGACCACGCCGGAGGGGTTATTGGGGGAGTTGAGGATGACCGCCTGCGTGCCGGGCGTAATCATCTGCTCCATGGCGGTCAGGTTGATCTGGAAGGAGGGGATGTCCGCCGGGACAACCTTAAATTCCAGCCCCGCCTCCTGCGCGAAGGGCTTGTACTCCGGGAAATAGGGCGCGACCGCCAGAATTTCCGCCCCCGGGACTGCCAGCGCCCGGAACACGCTCACCAACTCCGGCGCCGCGCCGCAGCCGATGAAGAATTCCTCCGGGACGGTGGACACGCCGTAGCGGGCGTTCAGGTCATCGGAAATGGCCTTCCGGGTGACATAATCGCCCACGGCGGAGGTGTAGCCGTGAATCAGCAGGGAATCGGTGTCGTCGAGAATCCGGCGCACCGTCTCGTCCACCTCCTTCGGCGAGGGGATGGAGGGGTTGCCCAGGGAATAGTCGTAGACGTTCTCCCGTCCCACAACGGCGGCGCGCTGGCAGCCGTATTCAAACAGGTCCCGGATGCAGGAGCGGTTGGCCCCCAGAGCATAGGCGGATGGATTCAGCATATTGTTACCTCCTGTGGTGAAATCATTTTGCGTTTTGATACGAAATCAGAATATGGCTCGGCGCAAACAATACCGCGGCAATGGTCAGGAGAATCGACCGGCTCATAATCCCGCTGAACAGGAACAGAACGGAGGGGATGATGGACAGCACCAACGCTCTGAAAACGCTGCTTTTCCGGAAACAAACCGCCCAGATCACACAGTAAAGCGTGACCAGCACGGCATCTACGACCAGATATACGGCAAACGCTTCGTCAGACCACCACCCGAACCAGGTTCCCGGAATGTTGATGATCATAAATCCAAAGCAGCCGAACCTGCCGATTTGTTCCACGGTTTCCACAGATTTGCTGTTCCATTTGTTCACGAATCCGTCCTTGCACTTCATCGCAAACAGAATATTGGGTATCATGATGACTGCCACCATGACCAGCCCGAAAACATTCAGCCATTCCATAGGGGTACTACGCCTCGTACAGCGGCTTCACAGGATTATAGGGCTGGGGCTTATAAGTAATGGAGCTGATGGGCTTGCCCTCGATGCCGTATTTGGGGTTGTAGCCAAAAAGATTTACATAACGCTCCAAATCGTTCTTTTCCTTCTCCATTTCCTCCATCACCGCCACGGTGGCAAGCACGTCGTCCACCGCCCGGTGGGAATTGACCACCTTCCCGGAAAGGCCGTAGACCTCAATAGCACTGCACAGCCGGTGGGGGTAGCTGTGGCGGTCGCGGTAGACCGTGAGCAGGTCCAGCTTGTCCTTGCCCTTGAGCACGGCCGGGTCGCCGTCCCGCAGAAGCATATAGAATAGAAAACTCAGGTCAAAATGGGCGTTGTAGGCCAGCAGCAGGGTGTTGCCCTGAATCATTTCGGCAATGTCCCGGCAGACTCTGGTCTTGGGCAGTCCCCGCTCCCGCAGGTCTTGGGTGGAGATGCCGGTCAGCTCCTGAATTTTCGGCGGCACAAACCCGCCGGGGGACAGGGCGACCAGCTGGTCATACTCCTGCACCACCTTGGGCGTTCCGTCCACCCGCTCCAGCACCACGGCGGCAAACTCAATGATCTCGTCCCGGTTGTAGGCTAGGCCGGTGGTCTCGGTGTCGAACAGCACCAGACGGTCGTATTTGGAAAACAGTGTCTCAAATTTGGGCATATTTCTCTCTCCTGTATGTCCTTAATGCAGCAGTGCCATGGCTCGCTGCGCCTTGCTTTTCGGTTCCGGGGTCAGGTTGAATTCCTGCGCCAGAGCTTCGGCAAAGGCAGTCGCGGCGGCTTCTTCGCCGGATTTCAGTTCCACTTCCATTTCGGCGAAGGGAAGCGTCTTCCCGCCGCCCATCAGCGTGCCCTCGTCCAGCGCCAGCTCTACGGTGCAGCGTTCCAGCGTGAGCCGCTTTGCCAGACGGGTGAACCGGGCAGAGCAGGCTTCCGTCAGGCCGCCTGCCGTCAGGGGCAGCAGGTCTTCCGGTGCGCCGAGTTTACATAACTCTTTCGCTGCCAACCCGATATCGTCACATGGGGTTTCCCACTCTCCCCGGCTGCCGTCAGGGAGGGGCGTTTTCAGGGTGCAGACGGAGGTCCCGTTTTCGTACCGGCGTCTGAGCATCCAGCGCCGGCGGCTCAGGGCGGCATCCAAAGTGTCATAATAGACCGTTTCCATCCGGATCTCGGAAAAATCCCCGAATGCTGCCCGAATGGCGGCAATCATCCCGGAATCCGCCCGGTATTTCAGTTCAAATTCTCTGCCCATGGCCGTCATTGATTCCCTTCCAGCTTCCTTAATTACAGGTCATTATACACCCATCCCGCCCCCGATGCAAGGGAAACTCTGATTAAATTGCCTGCGGCTGGACAGCGGATCTTTTGCCCCCGGTCTTCAGCACGAAAAATGGGAAATACATACAGTATTCCTCCATTTTCCGTGCTTTGCCCGGAGCCAAAATCTCTCGCTGCCAGCTCTTGTCAATTTAACCAGAGCTTCCTAAGAAACTTTCTCACCATTGCGAATCCGACAGCATAATTTTTCTCGGCGTGATAGGATTTTCCCATCACTAAGGAAAGGCTGTGGTGGAAATGATTGCATCCATGGAAACGTACCTGCGGCGGGGGCGGCGAACGTGCCAAAGGCTGCTGCTGAACCCCAAAATCCGCACAGGAGGGGTCGTCCTCCTGTGCGGCGGCAGCGGATTTCTGCTCAGCGCGGCCAGTCTGGGCAATTACCCCCAGCCGCTGGCGATGGGGCTGATTTTAGCCATGAGCGGCTGGCACGCGGCGGTCATGAGTCTGGGGGCCATGCTGGGCTACTGGGTCTTCTGGGGCATCGCGGGATTGCAGGGGCTGGTGTGGTCGGCCTCCGGCGGACTGCTGGCGCTGCTCCTTGCCCGGCACATTCCGGAGGAACAGCCGCTGATCTTCCCTGCCATTTCCGCGTTTCTGACGGCGCTGACCGGACTGCTGTTCCAGCTGGTGCTGCGGGATACCGTGCCGGTGCCGGTCTATTTCCTGCGGATTGTCCTCGCCGCCGGGGCGGGACTGCTGTTCCCCGTGGCGCTGCGCAGACGCACCGCCGTCACCGACTGGCTGGTGGGCGGCGTGGCGGTGCTGGCGCTGGCGCAGGCTTCACCGACGCCTTATCTTGGATTGGGGTATCTCGCGGCAGGCGCGCTGGCAGTTGGCAGCGCTTTCCCCGCCGCGGTGCTTGGAGGGTTGGGGCTGGATCTGGCGCAGGTGACGAACATTCCCATGACGGCGGTACTGTGTCTCGCAGGCGTGATCCGCATGATCCCCTTTGAGCGCAAGTGGATGCGCTGTCTCGCGCCGGGGGCGGCGTGTATGGTGGTAATGGCGATCTGCGGCATTCGGGATTATACGCCATTGCCGGGGCTGATTCTCGGCGGCGGGCTGGGCATTCTGATGCCGCCCTCTCAGGAGACCGCCCGCCGCCGGGGGGAGACGGGGCTGGCGCAGGTGCGGCTGGAGCTGGGGGCGGAGGTTCTCGGCGTCACCCAGCAGCTTTTTCTGGAGACCGCGCCGCCCCCCGTTGACGCTTCCGCCGTGCTGCAAAAAGTGCGGCAGCGCGCCTGCGGCAGCTGCTCCGCCCGGAACAGCTGCCCCCAGCAGTCGTCGCTGGACGTATCGCTGCTGCAAAACCCGCTGGAAGCCCAATGCCGCAAGTCGGGGCGGCTGATCCCCGAGCTTCGCCGGGGGCAGGAGCAATTAAAGCTTCTGAAAGCCGACAGCGCCCGGCAGTCAGAGTACCGGGCGGCGATGGTGCAGCAGTATCAGTTTCTGGGAGATTTCCTGCGGGGGCTTGCCGACGATCTGCCCCGCCGGGGGCAGCGGCCGAGGGCCTGGTTTCGCGCCGAGGCCGCCGCCCGCAGCCGCAGCAAGGAGCTTGCCAACGGCGACCGGTGTCTTGCCTTTCCGGGGCCCGAGTGCCGGTATTACGTCATTCTCTGCGACGGAATGGGCACCGGGCTGGGCGCCGCTCAGGAGGGGCAGTCGACGGGATCGCTTCTGCGGCAGATGCTCACCGCCGGGTTTCCCGCCGCCCATGCCCTGCGCACCCTCAACAGCATTCTCGCCCTCCGGGGCAGCGCCGGGGCGGTCACGGTGGACTTGGCGGAACTCTATCTCGACACCGGCCACGCCACGTTATACAAGTGGGGCGCCGCCCCCAGCTGGCTGCTTCGCCGGGGCAGTGCGGAAAAAATAGGGACAGCCACCCCACCGCCGGGCATTTCCGTAACGGAAAGCCGGGAAACGGTAGAGAAGCTGTCCCTGCGTCGGGGGGAAGCGCTGGTATTGCTCAGCGACGGCGTGGATGGAGAGGGGATTTCCCGCCGGTCTGACCTGACTCCGGACATGCCGCCTGGGGAGCTGGCAGCAAAAATTCTGGAGTATGGCCGCGGGAAGCAGATGGACGACGCCACGGCGGCAGTCATCCGGCTCCGTCCCACGAGCCTGCAATCATAGTAGCACAACCGCGGCGCAGATTTTGTCGAAACACAACATGTGGGACTGAAAAAAGTGGAAAAATCACAAGATGTAGGTGATGTTAGGGAAGGGAGGAAGGAAACCGCGCATTTTGCGTGAGAAAGCGGATATCGGCGGAGGAAACCCCATTCCCTCGTTCCCAAGGGACGCCCCCAAGTGGGGCAAATAAAGGGCATTGTCTCCGCTTTCCGGCCGCTCACAGTATTTCAGCGCACCCCCTTGCCTCTCCCTCTGGGAGAAGTGGTCGCGCGCAGCGAGGACGGAGAAGGTAAATGGGGGTGCGTATATTGACACAAGAAATGGAGCGTATCTGTACTGATACGCTCCATTTCCTGTTTTCCGCCCCCATCAAAAGAGAGGGCGTCGTGCGTGTCGGGCAATGCCCCCGATTTCCGCTTTCCCCGATTGACACCGCCCCGGATTCGGGGTATACTGAGTTTCAGAGAGGTGACTCTATTATGAAAGATACTATTTTATCCGTCATTCGTCTGATCGCTACCCCGGTGCTGCTGATGGTGCTGGGTTTGATCCTGCTGATTCATCCGGACTCCGCCTCCGCCCTTGTGGCGCAGATTCTGGGCTGGGTGCTGGTGATCGCAGGCGTCGTATTCGCCGTCAGCGCCGTCGCCGGGCATTTTGACACCGTGGGGAAGGTGCTTTCCGCCGTCTGCTGCTTTGCCGTGGGAGCGTGGCTTCTGCGCAACCCCCTGATGCTGGCCGCGGGGCTGGGACGTCTGGCCGGAATTCTGCTGGTCGTCCGGGGCATTCAGGACATTCTGAACGCCAGCCGGTATCATTACGGCATTCTTCCCGCCGTCATTACCACGATTCTGGGCGCGGTGCTGATCGCTCTGCCCATGGCCACCTCCCGGGTCGTCATAAGCCTGTGCGGCCTGCTGGTGCTGATCGTGGGCATCGCCATTCTGGTTGACCGGCTGAAAAACCGCCGCCCCAAGGAGCCGTCGGAATCCGACATCATTGACGCGCTGTGAAAATCGCGTCCTGCGCCCTCGACGGGAGAACTGGCCACGAGGCGGGGCGGGCGCTGCTGGCGGCGCTTTACCGGGAGGAAACCGGGCTGGATTTGCCGCCCGTTGCCATAGCGTCGGGTGGCAAGCCCTATTTCCCCGGCAGTGACTGGCATTTTTCCATCTCCCACACCCCACGACATGCGTTCTGCGCCCTGTCCCGTCGGGAGATTGGCATTGACGCCGAGGAGCGTGACCGGAACATAAATCTCGCTCTGGCGGAGAAAATCCTGTCTCCCAACGAAAAGGCGCAGTTCGACGCCGCCCCGGACAAGCGCCAGGCGCTGCTGACCTTCTGGGTGCTGAAGGAAGCCCGGGTCAAGCGCACCGGAGATGGGCTGCAGGGATACCCCAACGGGACAGATTTCTCCCTGAACGACCCCCGGGTCACAGAAATGGACGGCTGTCTGGTGGCCGTTATTGAGTAGCTTACTGTAAGGAGAGCTTATGCTGTTTGACACCCACGCCCATATGGACGACCGCGCCTTTGACGCCGACCGGGAAGCGCTTCTGTCCGCCCTTCCGGAGCAGGGCATCGGACTGCTGATGAACCCCGGATGCAGTCTCACGTCCTCCCGGGCGGCTTCCGCTCTGGCATCCCGGTATGACTACATCTACGCCGCTGTCGGCTCCCACCCGGATGCTGCCGACGAGGTAAACGATGTCACTCTAGAAGAATACCGCACATTATGTAAACTGAATCCCAAAATCAAGGCCATCGGTGAGATTGGCCTTGACTACCATTACGAGGACATCCCGCGGGAACGTCAGCAGGCGGCGTTCCGCGCCCAGATGGCGCTGGCGCTGGAACTGAATCTGCCCGTCATCGTCCATGAGCGGGAAGCCCACGAGGACGGACTTCGCATTGTAGAAGAATTCCCGGAGGTCACCGGGGTGTTCCACTGCTATTCCGGCTCGGCGGAAATGGCCAAATGGCTGATCGCCCGGGGCTGGTACATCGGCTTTACCGGTGTCCTGACCTTCAAAAACGCCCGGAAAGCGGTGGAGACTGCCGCCGCCATTCCCCTGGACCGCATCGTCTTAGAAACCGACTGCCCCTATATGTCCCCGGAACCCTTCCGGGGAAAACGCAACGACCCCGGAAAACTGTACCGCATGGCCGAGCGTCTGGCAGAGATCCGGGGGATTTCTGTGGAGGAAGTCCACGCCGCCACCATGGAAAACGGGAAACGGCTGTATCGGATATAAGGACACGTGGAAAGGCGGTGCCGGATTGAAAACGAAAAAGCTGACGCTTCTGGCGCTGCTGGCCGCCATTGCCCTGACCATTTTCATGATCGAAGCCCAGATTCCCTCCCCGGTTCCCATCCCCGGCGTGAAGCTGGGGCTTGCCAATATCGTGACGGTGTTCACCGTGTTTGTGCTGGGGCCGAAGGAGGGCGCGGCGGTGCTGGCAGTGCGCGTTTTTCTGGGAGCGGTGTTCGCCGGGAATTTCAGCACCATTCTGTACTCCGCCGCCGGGGGCGTCTGCGCCATCGGCGTGACCATCGCCCTGCGGAAAATTCTTACGAAAAAGCAGCTCTGGGTCGCCGGATGTCTGGGCGCCGTCGCCCACTCTGTCGGACAGATGGCCATGGCGATTGCCCTGACGGGGACGGTGTCGCTGGCGGTTTACCTGCCGGTGATGATCGTCATTAGTATTCTGACCGGGCTGTTCACCGGGCTTTGCGCCCAATTTCTGGTCAATCGGGAGAAGCTATGGAAAATTATTTCAAAATGAACCTGCCCCAATCGGAGATCGACGCCATTTCCAATCTGGGGCTTGCCCATATGGGGGACTGCGTGTTTGAGATTCTCTGCCGGGGCTACCTCTGCGCTCAGGGGGAAAAGACCGTGGGGCAGCTGCACCATGACACCATTCAGATGGTGAAGGCCACGTCTCAGGCAAAATTCGTAGACAAGCTGCTGCCCCTGCTGACCGAGGAGGAGCTTGCCTACTATCGCCGGGGGAAAAATGCCCACGTCCACGCGGTGCCCAAATCCGCCACCCCCGCCGAATATGCAAAGGCCACCGGTCTGGAAGCCCTGTTCGGCGCACTGTACCTCGCCGGGAAAACCCAGCGGCTGAACGAACTGTTCAAGGCCGTTATGGAGACGTAAATCAGGAGGACTGCATCATGGCATTTGATGCCTTTTTCTTATCTGCCGTGCTGGAGGAAGTCCGCACGCGGTGCATCGGCGCACGGGTGGAGAAAATCCACCAGCCCGCCAGAGACACAGTGATCGTTCATCTGCGCTGCCAGGAGGGACGGGAGAAGCTGCTTTTTGCTGCCAACCCCGCCGCCCCCCGGCTGCACCTGACGGCGGCTTCTCCGGAGAATCCGGCGCAGCCGCCCATGTTCTGTATGCTTCTGCGCAAGCACCTTCTGGGGGCAAAGCTGACAGAAGTTTCCCAGCCCCCCATGGAGCGGGCGGCATCGTTCCGCTTCGACTGCACCGACGAGATGGGCTTTCCGGTGCAAAAGACGCTGGTAGCCGAGCTGATGGGGCGCACCTGCAATCTGTATCTGCTGTCCCCTGAGGGGCGGATTCTGGACTGCCTGCGGCGCATCGGCCTTGACGAAAGCGCCAAACGGGCGGCGCTGCCGGGTCTCATGTATCAGCCGCCGGAGCCGGTCATGAAGCTGAACCTGCTGGACAGTGCCCCGGAGGGTGATGCCCAGCGTTATGTAAACATACTCACTGCCCCCGGCGCAGATGTTCTGGCCGACCGGCTGATGGACACCGTTGGCGGCCTGTCCCCTCTGGTGTGCCGGGAGGCGGCGCTGTACGCCGCCGGAAGCACGGACGCCCGCATCGATTCGCTGGACGTGGACACCACCGCCGACAAGCTGTCGCTGTTCTTCCACGAGCACGTAAGCCACCCCGCACCCTATTATTATGCCCTCCCGGACGGCACGCCGAAGCAGTTCGCCTTCTGCCCCATCCGGGAATACGGCGAGTGTCGCCGCGCCGAGTCCTTTGGCAAGCTGCTGGATATGTACTACACCGTCCGGGATCAGAACGACGCCATGCGGCAGAAAGGTCAGGCCGTGCGCAAAACCGTTCAGAATCTGTGCGGCCGCCTGACCAAAAAGCTGGCGATTCAGGAAAAGGAGCTGGAAGCCACCTACGACCGGGAGCGTCTGCGCCAGCTGGGGGACATCCTCACGGCCAACCTCCACCGCATCGTGAAGGGGCAGACTACCGTTCAGTGCGAGGACTTCTACGACGAGGAAATGCGGCCGGTGGACATTCCCATTTCCCCCATTCTCTCCCCCAACCAGAACGCCGCCAAATATTATAAGGACTACGCCCGGATGAAAAACGCGGAGAAGGAGCTGACGAAGCAGCTGGAGCTGGGGCGGCTGGAGCTGGACTACCTGAAAAGCGTGCTGGAGGAGCTGAACCGCGCCGGTACTGAGGGGGAGCTGGAAGAAATTCGCCGGGAGTTACAGGAGGGCGGGTATCTCCGTCCCGACACCGACCGGAAGCGCATGAAGCAGGCCAAGCTGCCGCCCATGCGGTTTGAAAGCACCGACGGCTACCCGATCTACGTCGGCCGGAACAACCGCCAGAACGACGAGCTGACCTTCCGCCTTGCCCGGAAGGACGACATCTGGTGCCATGCCTCCAAGGTGCACGGCTCCCACGTCATCATTTCCTGCGGCGGCACCACGCCCCCGGACAACACCGTCACCCAGGCGGCGCAGCTGGCCGCCTACTACGCCGAAACCGGGGGCGGCCAGAACATCCCCGTGGACGTGACGGCGGTGAAGCAGGTGAAAAAAATTCCCAACGGCAAGCCCGGCATGGTGATCTACCACACCTACCGCACCGTGATCGCCAACCCTTACCCGGACATCGTGGTGGACGCGCTGAACGCGGAGACAAAGGAGTAAATCATGATTCGATTCAACAACGATTACAACCACGGGGCGCTGGACTCCATCCTGAGCGCCCTGACCGCCACCAACACTGACAGTTTCGCGGGCTACGGCGAGGATATCTGGTGCCAACGTGCCGAGACGGTCATCAAGCAGCTGGTTTCCTCCGGGGACGCCCTGATCAAATTCGTTCCCGGCGCGACCCAGGCAAATCTCGTGGTCATTGCGGCGGCGCTGTCCCCCATCCAGAGCGTCATCGCCGCCGACACCGGACATATCAACTGCCACGAAGCCGCTTCCATCGAAAACACGGGGCACAAAATCCTCGCGCTTCCCAACACCGACGGGAAAATCACCGCCGGGCAGATCGCCGCATGTGCGGCGGCGTATTATGGCGGCGGCGCGCCGGAATACCTGACGGAGCCGAAGCTGGTGTATCTGTCCTTCCCCACCGAGAAGGGGACGCTGTACTCCAAGCAGGAGCTGCAAAGCATCCGGGAGGTCTGCCGGAAATACGGCATGTATCTGTTCGTGGACGGGGCGCGAATGGGCTACGGTCTGGGGGCGGTGGACAACGACCTGACATTGAAGGATTTCGCGGAACTGACGGACGTGTTCTACATCGGCGGGACGAAGTGCGGCGCACTGTTCGGCGAGGCGCTGGTCATTACCGAACCCAAGCTTCAGTACCGCTTTAAAGCCTACATGAAGCAGCACGGCGCGGTGCTGGCCAAGGGCTGGCTGATGGGTCTGCAATTTGCAACCATGCTGGAAAACGGCGAGTATTTTGAGAAAACGAAGCGCGCCGACGCGCTTGCCATGCAGATCAGAGAAGCATTCGCGGCGAAGAGCATTCCCTTCTGGGTGGAAAGCTCCACCAATCAGCAGTTTGTCATTCTGACCCAGCGGCAGAAGGAAGTGCTGGCGCAGGGCTACTACTTTGAGGAAGAAGGGGCCGCGGAGCAGGGAACAGTCGTGCGTTTCTGCACCAGCTGGGCTACCACGCAGGCCGAGGTGGATGCTCTGGTCGCCGATATCGCCAAATTGTGATGAATCGTCCGCTGACTGCGCACAGTCAGCGGACGATTTGCTGCGTATAGCAGCCGCATTTTTCTGGAAAATAAATGCAAATAATTCTCATTTTGCTCTTGACAAATGAAGTACTGCGTGCTATACTTCAGATATAAATAAGAATTGTTCTTAAATAAAGCAAACTAAAGGAGGTGTCTATGGAAGCGGCCACAAAGCAATTCAAAAAACGCAACGCGATTCTGTCCTGCCTCCGCGGCACCGTGCTTCATCCCTCAGCGGAAATGGTTCACGAAATGCTGCGGGAGGAACACCCGGACATCTCCCTTGCCACGATCTATCGCAATCTCGCCCTGTTCAAGAGTCAGGGCCTGATCCAGAGCGTGGGTACGGTGAACGGAAGCGAACGCTTCGACGCCGACACCCGCCCTCATGTCCACTTCATCTGCACAGCCTGCGGCGCGGTGATTGACCTTCCCGATACGGCAGCCCCTCTGTCTCTGGGACGCGCCGCCGAGGAATGCACCGGCTGTCAGGTACACAGCTGCCAGCTGACCTTCACCGGTCTGTGCCGCGGCTGCAAATCAGAAACTAAGGAGGAAGCTGTATGAAAAAATATGTCTGCACCGTCTGCGGCTACGTCTACGAAGGCGACGAGCTGCCCGAAGACTACGAATGCCCCCTCTGCGGCGTCGGCCCCGAATTGTTCGAGGAAGAGGCGTAATTTATTGTAACCCCGGGCGTATTTGCCCAAATAACTTATAAAACTAATTTTGGAGGAATCGATTATGAAGAAATTTGTGTGCCCCGTGTGCGGTTATGTCTACGAAGGCGAGTTCATCCCCGAAGGCTTCAAGTGCCCCGTGTGCGGCGTTGACGGCTCCAAGTTCAAGGTCATGGAGGAAGGCAAGCTGGCCGCCGAGCATGAGTACGGCATCTACGCCAAGACCGTGAAGAACAACCCCGACATCTCCGAGGAAGACAAGAAGTACATCTTCGAGCAGCTGATGGCCAACTTCCAGGGCGAGTGCAGCGAGGTCGGAATGTATCTGTGCATGGCCCGCATTGCCCACCGGGAGGGCTACCCCGAGATCGGCCTGTACTGGGAGAAGGCCGCCCACGAGGAAGCCGAGCACGCCGCCAAGTTCGCCGAGATGCTGGGCGAGGATCTGGAGCCTCACATGAAGGCCACCACCAAGGACAATCTGGCCTGGCGTGTTGACTGCGAGTTCGGCGCCACCCAGGGCAAGTTTGACCTGGCCGCCTGCGCCAAGAAGAACGGCCTGGACGCCATCCACGACACCGTCCATGAAATGGCGAAGGACGAAGCCCGCCACGGCAAGGCTCTGCAGGGTATGCTGAACCGCTACTTTGCCAAGGAGATCGCTCTGGAGAAGGCCGCCGCCAAGGCAAACAAGGCTGCCGCCGTCGTCAGCGACGCGGTTACCACCGCCGCCGAGAAGCTCAGCGAGATCATCAAGAAGTAAATACATGGAGGGAGCGGATTTTCCGCTCCCTCCTGGCTTGTCAAAAGGCGCGGGGCAGATGCCCCGCGCCTTAAAGTATGGAATTTACAGCCCCAGCAGCTGCTTTTTCTTTGCGTCAAATTCTTCCTGGGTGAGAATGCCCGCGTCCAGCAGCTCCTTGAGCTTCAGCAGGTCGTCCGCAGCCTCGCTTACGCTGGTCGGTGCGGCGGGCGCAGGCGCAGGCGCAGGAGCGGCAGCGGGGGCAGCAGGAGCAACACGGCCGGTGACAATGTCGTTCAGCTTATCCTGCATCAGAATCGGCGGGATAATGGGGACAAAAATGGCAAGAATCAGGCAGAGGGTGGAAAGATCGGAGGGGATATTCTTCGCCGCCGCCATCTTGTCAAGGCGCTGGGCAGTCTTGTACATCCAATAAATCACGTAGAAGGGGACGAACAGGCACAGCAGCAGCTTGTTGGTGGGGTTGCGGTTTTCTTCGCCCTCTACATTGTTGGTGTAGCCGGTGACGCGGTAAATCCAGATATACAGCCAGATGCCGCAGGTGAACAGCAGCAGCAGAATGTGCTTGACCAGACCGCAGTAAACTTCAGGAGCGGGAGCGGCCGTAGTGCTTCCGGTTTCGGCGGATGCGCTCACCGTCTGCTGAGGGAGTCCTTCGGGGTAAGCGACCCACATGGCTGCCAGGAACATACCGGCGCATGTAGCAAGCAATCTCAGAAAGGCTACAAACCAAACGCCGCCAATCGACAGCACCGTAGCAAGCGCAACGACCGCAGGGGGAATGAACCAGAACTTTTTCACCTGCTCCCGGAGCTGGGGCAGATAGTCGGTCACAAAGACCACGGCCAAGAACGCCATGCCCCAGTTACCCAGCAGCAGGAGAACATTTCTGAAATTCAGGAAGAACAGGCAGGCGATACCGGCAAGAGCGAAGCCCACGGGCAGGAAGATGTCTCTGCGCTTCGTCAGGAGGGCAAAGGCTAGAACTGCACAGCTTGCTACCCAGATCAGCATCTGAACATAGTCACTGAACGACATAAAGCGGAGGATACGCAGCCACTGGAATAGCTCCATAACGCCCCCAAAGGCAAAGAGCGCCCCCGCCACGGTGCTGTAGCAGGAACTGTTTTTTGTTTCTTGCATAGTGATACCTCTCTTCTTTTTTTTAAGGACACTGCGTTCAGTATACACCATCCGATTGTGAAAAGCAACCCATAAAAGGCTATTGTGCGGCTTCCTACTTGTCAGAATTCACATTCTCGTGTATAATGGGAAAAACGATTTCCGCAGCACTGGAGGAAACAATATGACGTTGGAGCAATTTTTTGCCGAGAATCGGGAGGTTGCCATTGCCTTCTCCGGCGGCGTGGATTCGGCGTACCTGCTGTACGCGGCGACGCGGTACGCCGCGCGGGTGAAAGCCTATTACGTGAGCACCGCCTTCCAGCCGGAATTTGAGCTGGCGGACGCACGGCGGCTGGCAGATGAGCTGGGCGCGGATATGCTGGTGCTACATGTGGATGTTCTTTCCAACAGTGCGGTCACGGCGAACCCGTCCGACCGCTGCTATCACTGCAAAAATACGCTGTTCCGGCAAATCCTCCGGGCGGCGGAAAACGACGGCTTTCCGGTGCTGCTGGACGGTACCAACGCCTCCGACGACGCGGGCGACCGGCCGGGAATGCGGGCGCTGCGGGAGCTGTCCGTTCGCTCTCCCCTCCGGGAGTGCGGCCTGACCAAGGCGGAAATCCGCCGTCTTTCCAAGGAAGCCGGCCTGTTCACCTGGGACAAGCCCGCCTATGCCTGTCTCGCCACCCGGATTCGCACCGGGGAGGAGATCACGCTGCAAAAGCTGAAGCAAACGGAAAAGGCAGAGGGCTTCTTATTCGAGCTTGGGCTCCGGGATTTCCGTGTCCGCATGGTGGACAATACCGCGAAACTGGAGCTGCGGGAGACCGACCTTCCCCTTCTTCTGGAAAACCGGGAGAAAATCGTGACCGAACTCCGCAAAGATTATGACAGCGTTCTGCTGAATCTGGAGGTGCACAAATGAACTCTGAAATCCGAAAGCTGCTGGAATCCGTCCGATCCGGGGAAACCAGCGTGGACGACGCCATGCTGGAACTGAAAAAGGCCCCCTTCGAGGACATCGGCTACGCCAAGGTCGATCTGCACCGGAAGGTGCGGCAGGGCGCGGCAGAGGTGATCTACGGTGCGGGGAAGGCCCCGGAGCAGATCGGCGGCATCATCGACGCCATGCGCGCCAACGGCCAGACCCGCGTCCTCATCACCAGAATGTCCCCCGAGGCGGCGGCCTACGTCGGCAGCACCCGGGAGCTGGACTACCATAAGGACGCACGGGTGGGCATTGTGGGTGGACTTCCCCAGCCCGACGGCATCGGAAAAGTCGTCATCGCCACCGGCGGCACCAGCGACATCCCCGTGGCCGAGGAAGCGGCGCTCACCGCCCAGGTGCTGGGCAGCAAGGTGGTGCGGCTGTACGATGTGGGCGTGTCCGGCGTCCATCGGCTGCTTGCCCATATGGATTCTATTATGGAAGCCAGCGTGGTCGTCGCCATTGCGGGCATGGAGGGGGCGCTTGCCAGCGTGGTGGGCGGTCTCGCGGAATGCCCGGTGATCGCCGTTCCCACCAGCGTGGGCTACGGCGCGTCCTTCGGCGGCGTGGCGGCGCTGCTGAGTATGCTCAATTCCTGCGCCAGCGGCGTGTCGGTGGTGAACATCGACAACGGCTTCGGCGCGGGGTATCTGGCGAACATGATTAATCACATGGAGGTCAAGGGATGAAAACGCTGTACATCGAATGCGCCATGGGCGCTGCCGGGGATATGCTCGCCGCGGCGCTGCTGGAACTGCTTCCCGATCGGACGGCGTTTCTTGCAAAAATGAACGGTCTCGGCATCCCCGGCGTCACCGTCAGCGGGGAAAAAAGCGTCAAATGCGGCGTGGCGGGAACCCACTTTTCCGTCAAAGTGGCCGGCATTGAGGAGGACGAGAACCTTCATAGTCACCATCACGACCATGTCCACGGCAGCATGGAGGGCATTGAGGAAATCGTGAACAGACTGCCCATCCCCTCCATGGTCAAGCTGGATATTCTGGCCGTGTACAATCTCATTGCCGAAGCGGAAAGCCGCGTCCACGGCGTTCCGGTTCAGCAGATTCACTTCCACGAGGTCGGCGCCATGGATGCCGTCGCGGACATCACCGCCGTGTGCCTACTGATGCGGGAAATTCGCCCGGATCAGGTGATCGTGTCCCCCGTCTCCGTGGGAAGCGGCACCGTCCGGTGCGCCCACGGGATTCTCCCCGTTCCCGCGCCGGCTACCGCCCTGCTCCTTGAGGGAATGCCCATTCAGGCTGGGAATGTTCAGGGCGAGCTGTGTACCCCCACCGGCGCGGCGCTGCTGAAATACTTTGCCGACGATTTTGGGAACCTGCCCGTCATGCGGGTGCAGAAAACCGGCTACGGCATGGGCAAAAAGGACTTCCCGCAAGCGAACTGCCTGCGGGTCATGCTGGGGGAGACCTCTGACCAAACCGACGCCATTGCGGAGCTTAAGTGCAACATCGACGACATGACCGGTGAGGAGATCGGGTTCGCCATGGAGCAGCTGCTGAGCGGCGGCGCGCTGGACGTGTTCACCACCCCCATCGGCATGAAAAAGAACCGCCCCGGCGTGCTTTTGAGCGTCCTGTGCCTGGCGGGCGACCGGGAGAAAATGGCGCGGCTGATCTTCCGCCACACCACCACTCTGGGCATCCGGGAAAGCCTTCAAAACCGCTACACGCTGGAGCGGCGCACGCAGACCCTTTCCACCCCCTACGGCGCGGTTCGGCAGAAGATATCCTCCGGCTACGGCGTTCAGCGGCAAAAGACCGAATACGAGGACATCGCATCCATCGCCCGGGAGCAGGGGCTGAGCATCGCTCAGGTTCGGGAGATGCTGAAATAACACAGAACCCACGGGATGAGCTGCACCCCTTGCCTCTCTCTATGGGAAAGGTGGCTGGGCGAAGCGAAGCCGGAGAGGGAAAACCGGGGTGCAGCGCCCTCTCAGTCACCTTCGATGACAGCTCTCCCAGAGGGAGAGCCAAGGGGGTTGTTCCCCGTTACATAGCGCATGTTGACATGAGAAATGGAGCGTATCGATACCGATACGCTCCACTCACTGTATTGCGAACACCCAATCAATGACCCGTGGGTTTTCACTTCCTTCTCCGCCGCAGGCGGACCGGTATCCACCGGTCGATCTGCATCTGGCGGAGCTTTTCGTCCATCCGGTCGGCTGTGTCCAGCAGGATGCCTGCCCATTCCTCCGCCGTCTGGACGTTCCGGGCGCGGGTAACCAGATACGGGCACCGCTCCAGCTTCCGGTGGCCGAAGGCTCTGGCAAAGGGATTGATGACCCCCAGCGCCAGCGTAAAGGGCGCGAGATTGAAGAAATAATCCGGGTCGTTGGCCATCAGGCGGCTGACATCCTCCGTGGGAAGTTTCTTTGCGTAGCGCCGGAATCCCAGCACCTGCGCCGCCGCGTAGCTGCCCAGATCGCTGCGTTTTCCGCCGTAAGCGGCGAAATAACCCAGCAGGAATTCGCCGATCGCGCTGAGCAGCGGTATCCAGACCTGCCCGCACAGCAGCCCCAGCACTACCCATAGGGCAATACACACTGCCCCGATCAGCATGGGCAGCTTGCCCCGCAGATGGGTGCGGTAGGCCATATCCTGAATCAGCCACCCGGATACCGCGCCAAAGGCCCCCAGAATGATGGAAAGCAGGATCTGGATCGCCCGGACGGAGGTCATATTCATGGCAACGCACACGCCGCAGAAAATCTGGGCGCCGCAGCAAAGTCCCCGGAAAATCTTCATGTTTCCGCTGACGCCCTTGTACATATTCCGCTCATTGGGAACGATGGCCGACACCTTGCGGCTGAGCTTGGCGTAGGGATAGCCGGTGGCGTCCACCGTCTGGCGGCTGCCGAAGAGAAGTGCAAAAATCTTGTTTTCAAAGAGGCTGCGCTCGTTGCCCATGTCCATGCGCTTGTGCAGCAGCACCTTTCCGCCGCTGTCCGTCTGGATGAGCAGGTAGCCCAGCTGCGCCCACGTAAACACCATCATGGTCAGATCGCCGCCGGATAATGTCAGGCGGCACCCCAGCTCGCCCGCGGTAATGCCCTCAGGCGGGGTCGTGCTGCGGATGTGGGCGATGGGCTTCGTGCGCAGGAAAATCAGCCAGTATACCAGCGCGAGGCCCACGCAAATCAGCATGTATTTGATCTCCGGGTTGCCCTCCCGGATGTAGGTGCTGACAGTGGGGAACATTTTCTGATCCACCAGCATGGTCATGGTGATGCCTTCGTGGTCGTTCAGAATGGTCTTGCTGGCGCCGATGATCTGGTTGCTGCTCACCGTGACGGTCAGGTCGGAGGCAATGCTCTCCTGACGGTAGATGCTGGTGAACTTCGGCGCGTTGGGCATATTTCCCGGGGGCATGGTGATGACAAAGCTCAGCTGCTCCACCGGAAACTCAAAGCCGCTGAGCAGCTCGACGCTCAGCTGTAACTTCCGCTCCTTGTCAACGGTCACAACGCCCACGGACTTGGGGAGTGTAAAGCTGAAATTCAGGGGAATCTCCCCGGTAATGCCGCTGACCACCCGGCTGATATCGACCATGGTCGCGGAGGATGTCTTGCTGGTGGAGACGGAAGCGCCGTTCAGGGTAATGCCCGTGGCGTTGGCGGGCAGGGGGAAACTCATGGCAGTAGTGACATACTCCATGCGCAAAGTGACGGTCATATTCACCTGACAGTCGCCCTCGGCGCTGACGGTGCAGTAGGTATCCACCCGGGAAGCCGCGCTCTCAGCGGACGCGGGCAGCACAAAAAAGCCCATCAGCAATATGCACAGAAAAAGCCCGATCCCGATACGCTTCAAGCAAACTCCCCCTTTTATCAGTTTCGTCAGAACATTTTACCATGCGGCGAGGGAAAAAGCAAGGGAATTTGCCCATATCTTAAGAAATCCGCTCCCTTGCCTCTCCCCTTGGAAGAGGTGGCCGAGCGCAGCGAGGACGGAGAGGGTATACTAGGGAACCTCTGAATAAATCGTCTGCGGCCGTGAGCGAATCTTTTCCGTCCACTCTTCGGTATCGAAAGCGGGAAATACACAAAGTATTCCGCCGTTTTCGATACCTCGATTGGCCGAAAAATCTCTCGCTCACAGCTCTTGCCGATTTAATCAGAGCTTCCCTAGGTTGCAAATGCCCTCTCCGTCACCTTCGGTGACAGCTCCCCCAAAGGGGGAGCCAAGGGGGTGCCCCGGTTGGTACGAGAAATGGAGCGTATCTGTACTGATGCGCTCCATTCGCTGTTTTACGGTCACCCAGCAAAAGCCGGGGGTGAAAGTTTTTATGCGCTTACAGATCCAGCAGCTTCAGATCCTCTTCCCGGACGCTGCGCAGTTCCTTTTTGTTCAGCATGTCGTAGATGCAAGGAACCACGAACAGCGTCATCAGCGTCGCGTATACAAGGCCGCCGATGCACACGATGGCGACGGGCTTCATCAGCGACGTGCCTGCGGTCTTGTGTACCGCCATGTCCACCAGACCCAGCACCGTGGTGATGGTGGTCATCAGAATGGGGCGCATTCTGGTGACGCCCGCTTCCTCAATGGCCGCACGGCGCTCCATGCCGTCCTGCCGGAGCTGGTTGATGTAGTCCACCAGCACGATACCGTTGTTGACAATGATACCGGTGAGCATCACGAAGCCGATGAGGGAAATGACGCTGATCTCCATGCCGCACAGCAGCAGCGCCATGAATCCGCCGGTAAAGGCCAGCGGGATGGTAAACATGACGATAAAGGGAGATTTCAGGCTCTGGAACTGGGCGACCATCACGAGATACACAAGCAGGATGCCCAGAACCAGCATCAACAGCAGCTGCTGCACAGCTTCCATGATCGTCTCATTTTCGCCGGTAAACGTATAGCTGACGCCGTCACCCAAGTCCAAAGCACCCACAACGTCCTGCGCCTTGGCGGTGATCAGGGTGACGTTGTAGCCTTCTTCCAGCGTCGCGGTGACGGAGAGGTAGCGCCTCTGGTTGAGACGGTGGATGGAGCCAAGGCTGGACGTCTCCCGTACTTCGGCAAAGTCGCTCAGAGGAACCTCCTCCACCGTACCGTCCTGTTTGGTGACTTCAAAGACGTAACCCCGCAGGGAATCCACGTCCATCACCGCCCCTTCGGGCTTCTCGATAATTACGTCCGTGGAAACGCCGTCCAGCTCCAGCGTGGCAGCGGTTGCGTTGTCCGTCAGGGCGGAGGCCAGCTCCATATAGATCTGCGCCACGGTCAGGCCGTGCTTCATGGCGGCGTTGCGGTCGATGGCCACGTGGAGGGCAGGGGAGGCATCCTCCAGTCCGTCGGAAACCTCCGCCACACCGGGGATGTCTGCCAGCGCCTTGCCAACCTGTGCGGCGGCGGACTGGAGGGTGTCCATGTCGTCGCAGTAGACGTTTACAGAAACGCCGCTGCCGGTGAGCATACTCATATCCATCATGGCGGAAGAGGTCGTCACCTCGCAGGGCAGATCCGCGCAGGCTTCCTCGATCTGTTTGCCGACAGCCGCGCCGCTGGCCGTGTCGTCGGCGAGAGTGATATAAACCGTTACGTCGTGGGATTCTCCGCTTCCCATGCTCAGCATGGAGGTGCTGCTGCCCATCATCGCGCCCACGGTCTCGATGCCGTCAATTTCCGATATTCTGTCCAGCACCTGATCGGCGAGGTCGACGGCCTCGGCCATGTCCGCGTCCTCGGGCATGGTGAGGGTAACGTTCACGCTGGGCATATCCATGTCCGGCATGAAGATGAAGCCCTTGGCAAGACTTCCCAGCGCCGTGACCACCAGCAGCGCCGCCGAAACAATCAGAACCACGGCCTTATGCCCCAGCGACCACTTAACCGCCTTGCGGTAGGCGGGAAGCAGATGCTTTTCCAGAAGTCCCGGCTTGATCTCGTGCTCCCTGCGCAGCATCCCCGACGCCATGGCGGGCACCAGTGTCAGGGAAACGATCAGGCTTGCCAGCAGGGAATAGGTCATGGTGAGCGCCAGATCGGTAAACAGCTGCTTGGTGATACCCGTGACGAACACGATGGGCAGGAACACGCAGACGGTGGTCAGGGTAGAGGCCGTCACCGCCCCCGCCACCTGTCTTGCGCCGGAGACGGCGGCCTGAATGACGTTGGCCCCCTTGGCCCGCAGGCGGTAAATATTCTCGATGACCACCACGGAGTTATCCACCAGCATACCCACCGCCACGGCAAGGCCGGACAGGGAGATCATATTGATGGTCACGCCGGTGAAGTACATCAGCACGATAGCAAAAATCACGCTGATGGGGATGGAGCAAAGGGTGATAAAGGTTGGGCGCAGATCCCGCAGGAACAGGAACAGGATCAGGATCGCGAACACCGCACCCAGCAATAGGCTATTCAGAATGGTATCAACGATCAGATAGATATAGTCGCCCTGACTCATCAGGGACACGAAGCTTAAGCCCGGGTATTCCTTTTCCAACGCCCGGAAACGCTCTTCAATGTTGTTGGTGGTCTCGGCGGTGGCGTAGGTGCTCTGCTTTTCAAAGCTCAGCACGATGCCGTCCTTGCCGTTGAGCTTGGCGTAGGTCGTGTCCCGGTTGTCGGTGAGCATGACCACCGCTACATCCTTCAGCCGCACGGGGTCGATGCCGTCAATGCCCGGGTCGAACAGGATAAGGTTTTCCAGCGTCTCCTGATCCGTGATCTCGTCGCCCACGGAGACCATGTATTTGACCCCGTCCTGCTCCGCGTATCCCGCCGGCATGGCAAAATTCTGGGCGGCGAGGATCTTCGATACCATTTCCATGGTGACGATGTTGTTCAGGTCGGCCTTGTCCAGCGCGTCCTCCCGGCTGCTTTCCACGGTGTCCAGACCGCTTTCGATCTGGCTTAAGCCCTGGGAAATGGCGGCGCTGCTCACCGCCAGCTTGGCCGCGCCGGTGCTGAGCTGGAGCATACCGGCGGTTTTCTTCTCATTCAGCAGCTGCTGGGCTTCCTCGATGGAGAGCATACCGTTATCCAGTTCTTCCAACGCGCTTTCCAGCTGGGCAATGCCCTCGTCCAGCGCGTCCAGCTGCGCCTTCGTCTCCGCCACGGAGGCGGCCAGACCCGCCCGGTCGGTTCCCTGAGCTGCCAGCAGCGCGTCGATTCCGTCCACCGCGGCATCCGCTGCGGCGGCGGCTTCTGCGGCGGCGGTGAGACGTTCGGGCAGAGTCTCCGCCGTCACACCGGCAGCTGCCATGTCCGCCTCCAGAGTGCTTTTTTCTACAGCGATCTCCGCCTCTGTCTGGGCGATGGTCAGCAGATTGTCATTGTAAGCGGCTTCTTTTTCCGCAAGCGCCGCGCTCAAAGCGGGCAGATTTTCGTCGGCGGGGTCCATGCCCGCGATCTGCTCCCGGAGCGCCTGAATCTCGGCGTCCAGAGTTTCATTGTCCTGTTTCAGCTGGGCGAGGCTGCTTTCCTTATTTGTGAGGGCGCTCTGCCGGTCGGACAGAGATTGGAGGGTATTCAAATAACCATGGGCTTCCTGCTGGGCAGAAAGGACGTTGTTCACCTGATCGTCCAGCTCTTTCAGGGCGTTGTAGGCGAGCACCAGCTGCTGCCGCCCGGTCTGCGCCTGTTCCAGCTGCTCTTGGAGCTGCTCCCGCATGGCCGTCAGCTCCGTCTTTTTCTCATTCAGCTGCTTTTCACCCTCGATCAGGGCGTTGACCCCGGCGCTGAGCTGGGACTGTGCGCCGTCTACTTTTTTCTGGGCGTCTTCCAGTTCTTCCTTTTTCTCGTTCAGCTCGGCGGCGGCATCGTCCAGTTCACCGTTGATTGCAGCGGCGATCCGGTTGTTCAGCTTGTCGATCAGCTTCTGATCCAGCACCACGTGCAGCTCCTGCTCAATTTCGCCGCTGGTGGTGATCCGGGCGACGCCGGGAACGCCCTCCAGTTTGTTCATCAGCGTTTCATCCAGGAATTCCGTCAGCTCCACAGTGTCCATGCCCTCCATGGATACCGCCGCCACCTCCACGGGAAGCATGGAGGGGTTGATCTTCAGCACGTAGGGCGTGCCCACCGTGTCCGACCAGTCGGCGGACAGCTGGGAGATCTCCTGCTGGATATCCACGCCCACGGTGTCCATGTTGACGCCCTCGGTAAATTCCAGAATGACCATGCCCACGTTTTCGCTGGAAACGGAGGTCACCTCCTGAATGTGATCCAGCGTGGACATGGCCTGCTCCATGGGCTTTGTGATCTCCTGCTCCACCTTTTCCGGGCTTGCACCGGGGTATGTGGTCATGATCAGGACGTAAGGGAAATCCATATTGGGAAGCAGGTCGGGGGTCATGCGGAAATAGGCCACCACGCCCAGCACCAATATGGCAATCACCGCGACGAAAACCGTCAGCGGCTTTTTGACGGAGAATTTGGACATACTGCGCTCCTCACTGCTCTCAAAAGAGGCATTAACATTTGTAACAGCATAGCACTGTTTAACCCTGAATATCAACTGAAAATGTGTAAATCTTTTATGAACGCCGTTTTTTGCGGCGGGATATGTTCCCTCTTTACAGTCTTTCGGGGGTGTGGTACTATAAGAAAAATCCCTATGGAGGGGACCGGTATGAAAAAATTTCTTGCGGTGCTTACGCTTGCGTGTCTGCTCACCGGCTGCGCCGCCGGAGCGGCGGGGGGAAACGTTTACGAGACCACGTTTCTGACCCTGTTCGACACGGTCACCACGATTCGCGGCCGGGCGGAAAGTCAGGCGGCGTTTACGGAGGCCGCCCAAGGCGTCCACGATACGCTGCTGCACTATCACCAGCTGTTCGATATCTACAATGACTATGCTGGCTGTAACAACCTGAAAACCGTCAACGATCAGGCGGGCGTTGCCCCTGTGGAGGTGGACGGGGACATCATCCGTCTGCTGCTGGAATGCCGGGAATTTTACGACGCCACCGGCGGCAAGGTCAACGTCGCCATGGGCGGCGTTCTGGCGCTGTGGCACGACGCCCGGACGGCGGGGCTTGACGACCCGGCAAATGCCCGTCTTCCCGACCGTGCCGCACTGGAAAACGCGGCGGCGCATATGGATTTTGACGCCGTTATCATCGACGAGGACGCTTCCACCGTCTTTATCTCCGACCCGGAGACCCGGCTGGACGTAGGCGCGGTGGCCAAGGGCTGGTCTGCCCAGCGGGCGGCGGAAAACGCGCCCGAGGGGCTGCTCATCAGCGTGGGCGGCAACGTCTGCGCCACCGGCCCCAAAACCGAGGCGGGCGACCCGTGGGTGATAGGCATTCAGGACCCGGACGGCGGTGATTACCTGCACACCGTCTGCGTCACCGGCGGCAGCGTGGTCACCAGCGGCGATTACCAGCGTACCTATCTAGTGGACGGAGAATCCTACCACCACATCATCGACCCCGAAACCCTGATGCCGTCACGGTACTGGCGTTCCGTCACGGTGGTGTGCGCCGATTCCGGCATTGCCGACGCTCTGTCCACGGCGCTTTTCCTGATGCCGCAGGACGAGGGGCAGACGCTTCTGACACGCTACAATGCCGAAGCCATGTGGGTAGACGCCGACGGCGGGGAGTTTTTCAGCCCCGGCTTTCGGGCGCTGCTGCGGACGTAAGGGCAATATTCCTCTGCATATGCAAAAACTTAACAGGCACCCCTTGCCTCTCCCCTTGGGAGAGGTGTCTGAGCGAAGCGAAGACGGAGAGGGGAAATTAGGGTGCAATACCCTCTCAGTCACCTTCGGTGACAGCTCTCCCGGAGGGAGAGCCAAGGGGATGTACCCAACTACATACGAAAAATGGAGCGTATCGGTATCGATACGCTCCATTCACTATTTTACGACCACCCCTCAGACCGTTGGGTGATTTTTCCATCTGTCAGAAGGTTCCCACTTTCATCGGGCGAAAGCAGGTGTCCTTCGGCAGACAGAAGCGGCGCAGCTTTCGCTGCGCCGCTTATCGGTTACTGGTAAATCGTGCCGCTGATTACAGCTTGGGGCCAGCCTCGACCAGAGCCTTGCCTGCGTCGTTGCCCTCGTACTTGACGAAGTTCTTGACAAACCGGCCAGCCAGATCCTTGGCCTTGGTCTCCCACTCTTCCACGTTGGCGTAGGTGTCGCGGGGGTCCAGAATGGCGGGATTCACGCCGGGCAGAGCGGTGGGAACCTCCAGATCGAACATGGGGATCTTCTTGGTCTCGGCCTTCAGGATGTCGCCGCTCAGGATGGCGTCGATGATGCCGCGGGTATCCTTGATGGTGATACGCTTGCCGGTGCCGTTCCAGCCGGTGTTGACCAGATAAGCCTTCGCGCCGGAAACCTGCATCTTCTTAACCAGCTCAGCAGCATACTTGGTGGGATGCAGCTCCAGGAATGCCTGACCGAAGCAGGCGGAGAAGGTGGGGGTGGGCTCGGTGATGCCCCGCTCGGTGCCGGCCAGCTTCGCGGTGAAGCCGGACAGGAAGTAGTACTGGGTCTGCTCGGGGGTCAGGATGGACACGGGGGGCAGAACGCCGAAAGCGTCGGCGGACAGGAAGATCACGTTCTTGGCAGCGGGAGCCGCGGAAACGGGACGGACGATCTTCTCAATGTGGTCGATGGGGTAGGACACACGGGTGTTCTCGGTGACGGACTTGTCGGCGAAGTCGATCTTGCCGTTACCATCCACGGTGACGTTCTCCAGCAGAGCGTCCCGGCGGATGGCGTTGTAGATGTCAGGCTCGGAGTCCTTGTCCAGATTGATGACCTTGGCGTAGCAGCCGCCCTCGAAGTTGAAGACGCCGTTGTCGTCCCAGCCGTGCTCGTCGTCGCCGATCAGCAGACGCTTGGGATCGGTGGACAGGGTGGTCTTGCCGGTGCCGGACAGGCCGAAGAAGATGGCGGTGTTTTCGCCGTTCATGTCGGTGTTGGCGGAGCAGTGCATGGAGGCGATGCCCTTCAGAGGCAGGTAGTAGTTCATCATGGAGAACATACCCTTCTTCATCTCGCCGCCGTACCAGGTGTTGATGATGACCTGCTCACGGGAGGTGATGTTGAAGGCCACGCAGGTCTCGGAGTTCAGACCCAGCTCCTTGTAGTTCTCGACCTTGGCCTTGGAAGCGTTGTAGACAATGAAGTCAGGCTTGAAGTTCTTCAGCTCTTCCTCGGTGGGACGGATGAACATGTTGGTGACGAAGTGCGCCTGCCATGCCACTTCCATGATGAAGCGGACGGCCATACGGGTGTCGGGGTTCGCGCCGCAGAAAGCGTCAACCACGTACAGCTTCTTGTTGCACAGCTCCTTGACGGCCAGATCCTTGACGGTAGCCCAGGTGGACTCGGTCATGGGATGGTTGTCATTCTTGTAGCCGTCGCTGGTCCACCACACGGTGTCCTTGGAGTTGGCGTCCATAACGATGTACTTGTCTTTGGGGGAACGTCCGGTGTAAACGCCGGTCATGACGTTCACAGCGCCCAGCTCGGTCAGCTGACCCTTTTCATAGCCGGTGAGAGTGGGATCCATCTCGGCGTCGAACAGCGCCTTATAAGAGGGGTTGTGGACGATCTCAGTCGTACCGGAGATACCATAATGCTTCAAGTCGATTGCCATAATACAGTAACCTCTTTCATTATAATATAGATATGGGAGTCAGGCCAAACCGTTTTCTGCTCTCTGGCTCGGCACCCCATACTTTTCGAGTGTATCATACACTATCGATATAAAAAAATCAATATAAAAAGTGTGAATTTTTTGCCATCATTGTCGAAAGCAGCCGGGGCAGAGGAGGATCGGGGGCGCAAAGTGCCGCCCCGCTTCCCTAAACTTCAGCAAAGAAACGATATAAATGTACCGAAAAAGCAAAAAAATGTATTTACAACCTTTCGCCCTTGTGTTAATATATATGTCGGTGGAGGTTGGGACTTCCCCGTTTTCCCTCGTGTTTTTAACCATGATCCGTGTTTCGGCTCCTGGTCTAAAAATATACGGACAAGTCGGCCCCCCGATGCGTCCACTCAAATTCCATCTACGGAGGTTACATACAAATGGCTCAAAAAGTTCAGTTTGTGGAGACCGTGCTGCGTGACGCAAATCAGTCTCTCATCGCAACCCGCCTGCCTTACGACAAGTTTGCTCCCATGTTGGAGACCATCGATAAGACCGGCTACTACGCAGTCGAGTGCTGGGGCGGCGCTACCTTTGACGTCTGCCTGCGCTACCTGAACGAAGATCCCTGGGAGCGTCTGCGCAAGATCCGCGCCGCCGTGCCCAACACCAAGCTGCAGATGCTGCTGCGCGGTCAGAATGTTCTGGGTTACTCCCACTACCCCGATGACTTTGTCAAGCTTTTCGTGCAGAAGTCCGTGGAGAACGGCATCGACATCATCCGTATCTTCGACGCCCTCAACGATACGAACAACCTGAAGGTCGCCATGGAAGCCACCGTAAAGGCCGGCGCCATCGCCTCCGGCACCCTGTCCTACACCACCTCTCCCGTCCACACCCAGAAGAAGTACGTGGAAATGGTGAAGGAACTGAAGGAAATGGGCGCTTCCACCATCTGCATCAAGGATATGGCCGGTATTATGGGTCCCAAGGAAGCTTACGATCTGGTTTCCGCCATCAAGGACGCCGCTCCTGAGCTGCCCATCGACCTGCACACCCACTCCACCACCGGTCTTGCCTTCATGACCTACCTGAAGGCCGTGGAAGCCGGTGTGGACATCATCGACACCGCCATTTCTCCCTTCTCCGGCGGCACCTCCCAGCCCGCCACCGAGACCCTGGCCTACGCGCTGCGTCAGCTGGGCTACGAGGTCGATCTGGACGACAAGTGCACCAAGAAGATCGCCGACTACTTCAAGGTCGTCCGTGACGACTACATCAAGGACGGCACCCTGATGCCCAAGTCCATGGCCACCGACACCCAGTGCCTGACCTATCAGATTCCCGGCGGCATGCTCAGCAATCTGCTCAGCCAGCTGAAGCAGGTCAACGCGCTCGACCGCTTCGACGAGGTTCTGGTGGAGACGCCCAAGGTTCGTAAGGACATGGGTTATCCCCCGCTGGTCACCCCCACCTCTCAGATGGTCGGCGTGCAGGCCGTGCGCAACGTGCTGGACGGCCAGCGCTACAAGTCCGTCTCCAAGGAAATCAAGGCTTACTGCCGCGGTGAGTACGGCCACACCCCCGCGCCCATCGACCCCGAAATCCAGAAGATGATCCTGGGCGACGAGCAGCCTCTGACCGTCCGCTACGCCGACACCCTGGAGCCTGTCGTGGACAAGACCCGGGAGAAGCTGGGCGATCTGGCCCGCTCCGACGAGGACGTGCTGAGCTACATTGCCTTCCCCAACCTGGCCGAGAAGTTCTTCGAGGAGCGCAAGGCCAAAGAAGAGAACGTTGCTACCTACTCCATCGTGGAGTGCTAAGGAGGTACCGTTATGGTGTTAACTTCCACTTTGACGGATATCGGCTTTGTTGACGCCGCCGTCGTCGCGCTGCTGGGCTACGCCGTGGTATTCTTTGGCCTGGTTCTGCTGATGATCGTCGTCATCGGCATGGGCAAGATCTTCATCGCCAAGGAGAAGAAGGTCGCCGCCCACTCTGACGCCGCCAAGGCCGCCATTGCCGCCGTACCCGAGGCTCCCGCCGACGCCCCCGCCGCTCCTGGCACCGCCGGCAAGCTGAAGCTCTACGATGTCGAGCCGAAAACCGCCGCTATGCTTATGGCCATCGTGGCCGACAAGATGGGCAAGCCCCTGAACGAGCTGCGCTTCATTTCCATTAAGGAGGTCAAATAATCATGAAATACAAAGTGACTCTGAACGGCCGCACCTACGAGGTGGAGGTCGAAGCCGGCAAGGCTATGCTGCTGGATGAGTACGAGGCCATTGTCCCCACCGCCGCGCCTGCTGCTCCCGCTGCCGCTCCTGCTCCCGTGGCCGCTCCCGCGGCTGCTCCCGCCCCCGCCGCTGCCGCTCCCGTGGCCGGTGAGGCCGTCACCGCTCCCATGCCCGGCAACATCCTGAAGGTAAACGTCACCGCAGGTCAGGCCGTGAAGGAAGGCGACGTTCTGGTGGTTCTGGAAGCCATGAAGATGGAGAACGAGATTCTGGCCCCCAAGGCCTGCACCGTGAAGCAGGTTCTGGTTTCCAAGGGCTCCACTGTTGACACCGGCGCTACTCTGGTCGTCCTCGGCTAAGGAGGATACACCATGAGCATCAATATTGGTGAAGTCCTGTTAAATCTATGGCAGAAGTCCGGCTTCAACGCCATTTTCGTCGGCTTTGCCGACGGCGGCTGGCAGAATCTGGTGATGCTGATCATCGCCTGTGTGCTGCTGTACCTGGGCATCGTCAAGAAATTCGAGCCGCTGCTGCTGGTGGGCATTGCCTTCGGCTGCCTGCTGTCCAACCTGCCCCTGGGCGGTCTTTACCACCAGGAGTTGTGGGACAACTTCATGAATCCCGCAAGTGACCTGTATCACAGCTACGGCGCCATCATGCGGGAAGGCGGTCTGCTGGATATCTTCTATATCGGCGTCAAGACCTCCCTGTACCCCTGCCTGATCTTCATGGGCGTGGGCGCCATGACCGACTTTGGCCCCCTGCTTAGTAATCCCAAGAGCCTGCTGCTGGGCGCTGCCGCACAGCTGGGCGTGTTCGTTGCCTTCCTGGGCGGCGTGCTGCTGCGCTTTACCGGCCCCCAGTCCGCTTCCATCGGCATCATCGGCGGCGCGGACGGCCCCACCGCCATTTTCCTGACCACCCGTCTGGCCCCCGAACTGCTGGGCGCCATCGCCGTGGCCGCTTACTCCTACATGGCGCTGATCCCGCTGATCCAGCCCCCCATCATGAACCTGCTGACCTCCGCCGAGGATCGCAAGATCAAGATGGTGCAGACCCGTACCGTCTCCAAGGCCGAGAAGATCATCTTCCCCATCGTGGTCGTGATTTTCGTGGCTCTGCTGCTGCCTGACACCGCGCCTCTGATCGGATGCCTAATGCTGGGCAACCTGTTCAAGGAGGCCGGCGCCACTGACCGTCTCAGCGACACCGCGCAGAACGCCCTGATGAACATCGTCACCATTCTGCTGTCCACCGCCGTGGGCGCCACCATGGTCGGCTCCACCTTCCTGACTGCCAGCACCCTGAAAATCGTGGTTCTGGGCGTCGTAGCCTTCGGCATTTCCACTGCCGGCGGTCTGCTGGGCGGCAACGTGATGTGCAAGCTCACCGGAGGCAAGGTCAACCCCCTGATCGGCTCCGCCGGTGTGTCCGCCGTTCCCATGGCTGCCCGTGTGTCCAACACCATCGGCCAGAAGAACAACCCCTCCAACTTCCTGCTGATGCACGCCATGGGCCCCAACGTGGCCGGCGTTATCGGCTCCGCCATCGCGGCCGGCTTCCTGCTGTCCGTGTTCGGTTAATTCCATATCGTTTGCAGCCGTGCCGGAGTGACCCTCCGGCACGGTTTTTTGTATGCGCGGCAATTCCCCGATTGCATTCCGCAATGGCCTGTGATATACTTCTTAATAGAATCGTAATAAAAAGCCATCTTTGGCCGAATATGGGCAGAACATATCCCTTTATGGCGCAGGGAGGAGTCATTTTATGCAGCAGTCAGGTCCCACCGAAATTGCCGTTTCCCGTCTGAAAGGCGGAGCATCCGTCACGCAGCTCCTTCACGAAGCCAACGGCCCCGCCCTTGGCGACTACCTTTTCCAGTTTCTGTGTAAAACGCCCCGTTCCGTCGAGACCATCGCGGGGCTTGCGGGACTGAACAAGTCCTCCCTTTACCGGATCCTGAACGCCGAGGTCAGCCCTCAGCGGAATGTGCTCCTGCGGCTTTCCCGCGTTCTGGGCATGAACCTGTCCGAGACCCAGAAGCTGCTGAAAATCGGAGACCTCGCTTCCCTGAGCGGTTCCAGCCCGCGGGACATCGTTATCATCGACGGCATTCTGCGGGAGCTGGACATTATAGACATCAACAACCATCTGGAAAAAAACGGCTTTTCTGACTTATTCAGCAAGAAATAACGAACGTCAGACAGGAAAGAGGACCGGGATATGGAAAATCGCAGATGTATGAAATGTATGCACGCGCTGGCGGCAGGGGAGACCGTCTGCCCGGAATGCGGCCGCCCTTACGGCAGCGTGAAGGCGGAGTCTTTCGCTCTGAAACCCGGAACGATCCTGGACGGGAAGTATCTCGTGGGCGAAGTGCTGGGGCAGGGCGGCTTCGGCATTACCTACATCGGCTTTGATCTGCTGCTGGAGCAGAAGATCGCCATTAAAGAGTACTTCCCCATGAGCACCGGCATGGTCAGCCGGGAAGGCCGCTCTACCGTTGTGTGGAGCGATGCCGTCATGCAGAAATCCGGCGTGGAAAAGGGCTTCGACAGCTTCTTAAAAGAAGCACGGAAAATGGCGAAACTGCGGAGCATTCCCAGTGTGGTGGGCGTGAATTCGGTCTTCATCCAGAATGAGACAGCCTATATCGTCATGGACTTTATCGAGGGCGAAACTTTGCTGAAAAAATTGCAGCGGGAAGGCCCCATGGATTATGGCACCTGCGTCAGCCTGATGACCCCCATCATGCAGGCACTGTCCGAAGTCCATAAGCACGGCATCATTCACCGGGACATCAGCCCGGACAACATCATGGTGCAGAGTGACGGCAAGCTTATCCTTTTGGACTTGGGCGCGGCAAAAGACTTGGACATTCAGGGAAAGGACGGCAATGTGCAGTCCTCCCAGATGGTGGCCAAGCACGGGTTCAGCCCCGTGGAGCAGTACGGTCAGGCGGGGAAGATCGGCTCATGGACGGACGTTTACGCCATGGCCGCCACGATCTACTACTGCTGCACCGGCGTCCTGCCCCCCTCTGCCACCGACCGCATGATAGAGGACACCCTGACCTGCCGTCCGCGGCTGACGAAGGAGCAGTTTGACGTTCTGGCCTTCTGCATGAGCGTCCTGCCCCAGAAGCGCCCCCAGAATATGGACGCGCTGCTTCAGATCGTCACCCATCCGACAGAGAAAACGCAGCCTGTCGCGGATGTCCCGAAAACCGAGCCGGTCCGGCCGGAAACCCGGAACCTCCAGCCGCCGAAGCCCGACCCCGGCCGTCCGCTTCCCAAATGGCTGATCCCCGGCATTGCGGCGGCAGTGGCTGTGATAGCCCTCATTATTTCCGTCGGCAGCGGCGGGAAAAAGTCCACCCCCGCTTCCTCCGTGAAAGCACCGGCCGCACAGGCCGCCGCCACGGAAGCGGCATCGACTGAAACGGTTCCCGCCGAAACGGTTCCCACTGCCCCTATGGAAGTTTATGTGATGGCAGACACTTATTCCTATTACTTTTCCTTGGATAATAACGATGACCGTCCTTTTTGGGGGCAGGAGCAATATACGCGCGGGGATGTAAAAACCGTGACCTTCCAAAGCTCCCTGCGAAACGCGCCAAGCGATGCCTGGGATATGTCGGAAAACAAAGACAGCAGCATACTTGCATGGATGGATAACGGTGATCTGTACGTGGCCGCCAACGGAAAAATTGCGCCGGGTAGCAGCGCCCGCAGGCTCTTTTCGGATTTTCGTAATCTGGAGAAAATCAATTTTGGGAATTGTTTTGATACTTCCGGTGTAAGATACATGATTAATATGTTTTCCGGCTGCAGCAGTCTGACCAGTCTGGATTTGTCCGGCTTTGACACCTCCAATGTGACAGAGATGGAAGCTATGTTCTCCGATTGCAGCAGTCTGATCAGTCTGGATTTGTCCAGCTTTGACACTTCCAATGTGACGGATATGGACAGTATGTTTAAAGGCTGCAGCGGCTTGGCCAGCCTGGACCTATCCAGTTTTGACACCTTTAACGTCACGCGTATGTTCGGTATGTTTGAAGGCTGTCACAGTCTGGCCAGCCTTGATTTGTCCGGCTTTGACACCTCCGGCGTAACACTCATGACTTTCATGTTTCAGGACTGCAGCAGTCTGACCAGTCTTGATCTGTCCAGCTTCGATACCTCCAGCGTAGAGGACATGGCTTTTCTTTTCTCCGGCTGCACTGGTCTGACCCGGCTGAATATCAGCAGCTTCAGCACTTCCAGCGCAGAGGACATATCCTATATGTTTGCTGACTGCAGCGGTCTGACCAGACTGAATCTCAGTAATTTCAATACCTCCAATGTAACGGATATGGCAGCGCTTTTCTCCGGCTGCAGCGGCCTGACCAGCCTGAACCTCCGCAATTTTGACACCTCTAACGTAACGGACATGGCATATATGTTCTATAAATGCAGCAAACTTACCGACCTGGATATTTCCAGCTTTGTCACGTCCTACGGGACAAACATGGAATCCATGTTCAGCTACTGTGATGAACTGACATCCCCTGTCTGTTCCGACTACAGAATTCTTGCGGCGTACAATGATCGCTGACCCACCACCGCCCCCGCCCGGCTCTGCCTTTCAGAGCCGGGCGAATTTTTTCAAAATTGTCGCATGGCGTGCGACCGCAAATTCTGGAAATCTGATATACTAAATTTGCCAAATAATCAGTAGACAATAGTATCAAGCGGTGATATTTTTTTACTGTAATGGTTCCAAAAAACGGCGGGAACCCCACGAGTTCCCCCGAAAGAAAGAGGAATGGACTATGGAAGTACGCAGATGTATGAAATGTATGCACGACCTGTCGGGAGGGATCGCCTACTGTCCGGAATGCGGGCGCGCTTACGGCAGCGTGCACGCGGAGCCTTTCGCGCTGAAGCCCGGTACGATCCTGAACGGAAAGTATCTGATGGGCGAAATGCTGGGGCAGGGCGGCTTCGGCATCACCTATATCGGACTTGATCTGCTGCTGCAGCAGAAGGTCGCCATCAAGGAATATTTCCCCACATGCACCGGCATGGTCAGCCGGGAAAACCGCTCCACCGTGGTGTGGAGCAGCGCCATGGTGGGGAAGACCGGCACCCAGCGGGGCTTCGACAGCTTTTTGAAGGAAGCCCGGAAAATGGCAAAGCTGGGCGACATTTCCAACGTCGTCGGGGTGAAATCGGTCTTCACACAGAATGAGACCGCCTACATCGTCATGGACTTTATCGAGGGCGAGACGCTGCAGCAGAAAATGCAGAAGAACGGACCCATGGACTTTGACAGCTGCATCCGGCTCATGACGCCCATCATGCAGTCGCTGGCGGAAGTCCACAAGCACGGTATCATTCACCGGGACATCAGCCCGGACAATATCATGGTGCAGCCGGACGGCAAGCCCGTCCTTCTGGACCTGGGCGCGGCAAAGGATTTGGATATTCAGGGAAAGGACGGCTCGATTCAGACCACCCAGATGGTCGCCAAACAGGGCTTCAGCCCCATCGAGCAGTACCGGAAGAACGCCAGCGTCGGCCCGTGGACGGACGTTTACTCTATGGCCGCCACGATCTACTACTGCTGCACCGGCACACTGCCGCCCACCTCTGTTGACCGGATCGTGGAAGACACCCTGACCTGCAAACCGCGGCTGACGAAGGAGCAGTTTGAGGTTCTGGCCGCCGGTATGAGCATTCTGCCGCAGAAGCGCCCGCAGGACATGGCCGCCTTGCTGCAAATAGTCACCCGCCTGCAAAAAGGCGGGAAGGCCGAGCCGGTCAGGCCGGTCCCGCAGGTAAACCCGGTCAAGGCGCAGCAGACGCCGCCAGTCCCTCCCAGACCGGCAGATGTGAAGCCGCCGGTCAAAAACGCGCCGCCGAAGACGCCGCAGAAAAAGCCGCTCCCCGCATGGCTGATACCCGCCGTGGCCTGTGTCGTCGCGGTGCTGGGAATCGTCGTCTGCATCGTGACCGCTACGGGAAAAGCGCCCAGGCAGAACGTCTCCATGAAAGCGGCCGCCACAGAACCGGTCTTGCAGCCCGCGCCTGCGGAAACCACGCCCAAGGCAACCACGCCCAAAGCAACCGTGCCCAAGGCCACGGAACCCAAGCCCGAACCCACTACGAAGCCTACACAGCCCAAGAACTATATCGAATATGTGGATGGTTACTGGGAAAGCACAAATCTGAAAGACGGGAACTTCAGTCTGAATGTCCACGCGCTGGTTTTTTACACCCCACTGGTACGATGCAGGGAAATGACCGTCAATATGGAAGTATCCATGAACGCGGGAACAAAGTGCAAAGAATGGCAGGTGTGGGGAAGAGTGAACGGGCAGTTCCAGAAAATCGCCAAGATCTCCCTGCCCGCCGGTGACGGCGCTGGCTCCGAGACGATTACATTCGATACGCCGCTGACATTTGACGCGATCATCGTAACGCCGACGGTGATCGGCGGGTATTCATGGTCGATGGGTCTGTCCGTGACGGATGCCTGGCTTGCGGATTGATATGCAGAACAGTACGCGAAATCGGCGGGAACCCGAACGTTCCCCAAAAGAGAGGATTGAAATATGGAAGTACGCAGATGCATGAGATGTATGCATGAGCTGGCGGCAGATCAGAAGTTCTGCCCGGAGTGCGGCCGCCCTTACGGCAGCGTGAACACGGAGTCCTTCGCGTTGAAGCCCGGCACGATTCTGGACGGAAAGTATCTGGTGGGCGAGATGCTGGGGCAGGGCGGCTTCGGCATCACCTACATAGGCTTTGACCTTTTGCTGGAACAGAAGGTCGCGATCAAAGAATATTTCCCCATGAGCACCGGCATGGTCAGCCGGGAAAACCGCTCCATGGTGGTGTGGAGCAACGCCATGATGGGAAAGACCGGCACCCAGAAGGGCTTCGACAGCTTCCTGAAAGAAGCCCGGAAAATGGCGAAGCTGGGCGGCATTCCCGGCGTTGTGGGGGTAAAATCCGTTTTCATCCAGAATGAAACGGCTTACATTGTCATGGACTTCATCGAGGGCGAGACGCTGCTGAAAAAGCTGCAGCGGGAGGGGCCGATGCCCTTCGACACCTGCCTGTCCCTGCTGACGCCCATCATTCAGGCGCTGGCAGAAGTTCACGAGCATGGCATTATCCATCGGGACATCAGCCCGGACAATATCATGGTGCGGCCGGACGGCAGGCTGATTTTGCTTGACCTTGGCGCGGCCAAGGACTTGGACATTCAGGGACGGGACGGCAACGTCCAGTCCTCCCAGATGGTGGCCAAACAGGGCTTCAGTCCCATCGAGCAGTATCAGCGCAACGCCAGCATCGGCCCGTGGACGGACGTTTACGCCATGGCCGCCACGATTTACTATTGCTGCACCGGCATTCTGCCGCCCACGGCTGTGGACAGGATCGTGGATGACACCCTGACCTGCCAGCCGCTGCTGACGCAGGCGCAGTTTGACGTTCTGGCGTACTGCATGAGCATCCGGGCGGAAAACCGCCCCAGGAGCATGACCGCGCTGCTGCAAATGGCCGTCCGCCCGCAGGGCGGACAGGCGGAGCCGCCCCGGGCAGTGCCGACGCCGCCCCAGCCGGTCGAAACGGTGAAGACCCTTCCCCAAGTAAGCGCCGCACCGGTAGAAGCGCAACCGGCAGACCCGTCCCCTGTGCCGCCGACACCTCCCAAACCGGTAGAGGTAAAAGCGGAACCGACGGCGGCGAAACCGGCAGCCAACGCTCCCACAGCGCCCCAGCCGTCCAAGCAAAAGCGGTCGCTTCCCAAATGGCTGATACCCGCCGCGGCGCTGGTCGTTGTGATGCTGTTCATTTTCATCATTGACGCGAGAAGGCCTACGCATATAATGCGCACGACACCTTATCCATCGGCTGAAACATCCTATTTCTGGGGACAGAAGCAGTATCGGTGCAGGGATGTGAAGGCCGTGACCTTCCTCAGCACCCTTCAAGATGCTCCCGGTAGCGCATGGGACGTATCCGAAGACGGAGACAGCAGTGTACTTGCCTGGATGGTCAGCGGTCATCTGTATGTGGCCGCCAACGGAAACATTGCCCCGAATCCGAATGCTTCCAACATGTTTAGGAACTTCACAAATCTGAGAAACGTCGATTTTGGGGATTGCTTTGATACCTCCAACGTAACGAACATGGCCCGTATGTTCTCAGGCTGCAGCAGTCTGACCGGTCTGGATCTGTCCTGTTTCAATACCTCCATGGTAACGAATATGGATCAGATGTTCTCCAACTGCAGCAATCTCAGTTATCTGAATCTGTCCCGGTTCAACGTCTCCAAAGCGTCCATGTTCAATATGTTCGCCGGCTGTGACGACCTGACAAATCTTGTCTATTCCGACAGCAAGATTCTTGAGGTATGCCACAATCGCTGATAGACCTCGATTATCGTCCGTCTCCGCTTTTTTGAATTTCTTCAAATTGTTGCACGCCGTGCAACCAAAAATCCGGAAAACCTGCTATACTGAAATCATCCAAGGGAGCGAAGTAAAATTCCCGCAAGTCCGGAAATAGGGAATGGACAATATTTCCAAAGGATGGTATACTTTTTCGCAGAGCAGGTCGTATTTAATCTCCCGGGGTTTCCGCGGGATGGTATAAAAAGGAGAGAGCAGTTATGAAATATGTATGTAAACGATTGGCCGCCATGGTAATGGTTCTGATCTGCCTGGCCGCCATGCTGGCGATCCCCGCCAGCGCCAGGACCGATCTACCCACCGTCATCAGTCAGGCGAAAGAGGGCGTTGTCAAGCTCCTCGCCGTCGGCTTCGACTCCTATGGCAACGTGGCAAATGCCGTCGTCGGCTCCGGCTTTGCCGTAGGAACGAAGGGAAGCGCCCCTGAATACTTCGTCACCAACTGGCACGTGGCAAGCGTCTATATGCCGGAACACAATTACGCCTTTGATTCCGACCATGTCCGGATCTGGATCATGCTGGATAACTTCACCCTCAGCGATGTCACCGGCCTCCCCAGTGAAGCGACCTCCGTGAAATGCAGCATCGTGCGCATCTCCGAAAGCGGTTATCCCGACTACGCCATCCTGAGAGCCGCACGTCCCGTCACGGAGTGCAAGCCCCTGCCCATCCGCTCCAGCGAAAGCGTCAAGCAGGGCGAGACCGTAGTCGCCCTCGGCTGCCCCGCCGCCGTAGACGATCTGAGCGCTAACGTGGGCAGCCATGATATCACCGCAACCAGGGGCACGGTTGCCAGACATATGGTCATGTCCGCCGCGGGGAACACCGATGTTCTTCTTCACGACGCCGTCATCTCCGGCGGCAACTCCGGCGGCCCCCTGATCGACGAAAACGGCAACGTGATCGGCCTGAACACCTACGGCATCGTGGATTCCTACTCCTGCGCCATTTACAGCGAGTACGTCACGCAGGTGCTGGATCAGATGGGCATCCCCTACATGAGCGCCGGAAGTTCGATCTCCGTCGTCACCATAGCGGCGGCAGCGGTCGCCGTGGCGGCAGTGGCCGTGGCTATCTACTTCCTCCTGCGCAATCGCAAGAGCGCTGAGAAGTACCCCGCGGGCGGCGTCACCCCCGGCACTGTCCCCGGCGGCACCGTCCCCGCTGGCGTATATACGCCCTCCTTCCGGGTGCAGCTGCCGGATGGCAGAATTATTCCCGTACCGGCAGGCAAGGTCGCCGTCGGCCGTGACCCCAGCTGCCAGATCCGTCTCCCGGAGAGCGCCGCCGCCGTCAGCCGCAGGCACTGTACGCTGGAAAGCAATGGCGAGTTCCTGATCCTCGTAGACGAAGGCTCCCGCAACGGCACCTTCATCCACGGCAAGCGCGTCCCCGCCGGGACAAAGGTCGCCCTGAAGCACGGCAGCAGTTTCTGCGTCGGTACTTCCGAAAACCGCATCACCGTCTGTTAACAAACAATATCAACACCATTTACATACAGGAGGTTCATTATTATGGAAATCGTTCGCTGCAGCAAAGGTCACTTTTATGACTCGGAAGAAAACGCTACCTGCCCGATGTGCGCCGCCGAGGCCGCGAGAAACAAAAATCCCATTGGAAATAACGTCCTTCCGGATGGGATTATAGGCACCAGCTACTTTGACGACGGCAACACCCCCTCCCCGACCCTGCCTGTTGACCCGAACGGCGGCAAGGTGCAGCCCTATCAGCGCACCGTGAACGCTCAGGATCCTCCCATTGAAACTCCCCCCACTGTGCAGCCCTATAAGACCACGTTGCCTGTCATCCCCGTAGACGGAGATGGCAATGAGGAAAGCGCTCCCTTTGACCCCGTGGTAGGCTGGCTGGTGTGCATCGAGGGCGCCACGAAGGGCACTGACTACCGCATTCACAGCCAGAACAACTACATTGGCCGCAGCGCCAGGATGGACATTTCCATTCCCGAGGATTCCCACATCAGCGCGGAGAATTCCGCCATCATCGCCTACGACAACGAGGATCGCACCTTTTACTTTGGCCCCGGTTCCGGCCGCAATATCGTGCGGGTAAATGGGAAGCCCGCTCTCAACGCAGCCCAGCTCGAAGCCTACGACGTTCTGACGATTGGTACGACGAAGCTGTTATTTGTGCCGCTTTGCGGAGATCGGTTTGATTGGAATGAAAAGAAATAAAGCAGCAATGATAAAGCGCAGGCAGTCTCTGCTGGCCGTAATGGCGGTGGTGCTGATCCTCGCGTCCATCGGCACGGGCTATCTGGGCTTCGTATACGACCCGGGAGAAGATGTGCCCGGCGGCTCCCCGCTGCCGACCGGGGTTAATCCCGTCTCGGCTACGGCGACGGGCGCAACCGAAGAAACGACCGTAGGCACGGAAACAACTGCGCCTGCCGCTGTTGAGACTACAGAGGCAACGAGTGTTCCCATGGAGGCCGACGGGGCAGAGGCAGCGCCTGCCAAAAAAGGCGGATCGGACAAAGCAACCGCTCCCACTGATGAGTCCCCGGCAACTACCGAAGCCCCCCCGGCGACCACCGAGGCCCCCCCAGCAACTACTGAGAACACCCCAGCAGCTACCGAGGTACCCCCGGCGACTACTGAGAAACCCGCGGCAAATATCGAGGAACCCCCGGCAACTACCGAGGCTCCCATAAGACCCGCCAGTGAGAATTTTGACTCCGGCGATGCATTCCCTCCATCCAGCACCGCCACAGAAGAAACCCCTCACTCCGGCATCTACATTAATCCCCATACATTCACCCAACCGGCTTCTGAAGAGACCGCCCCATCGGCTTCTGAAGGCACCACACCGACGGCTACGAGCGAACCCGTCGCCCTCCCTCGCAAATCCACCCCCGGTTTCCGTCTTGTCATGCAGATCGCCTGCTTCGTTTTCGCGGCGGGCGCATGCGTGGATATCCTGCTGCTGGCAATGCTGCGCAAGAACGTCCGCGACCATGAGTGCTCGGGCGAACAGCCCATGGAGCCTCCCACACCCGCGGAGGTACATCCCGTTCCCATCACCAAGGAAACCGTGGAAGAAACGGTCTGCCCCATCCCCGGTATCTCCCTCGGAAAGATCCACGACATCGGCAGGCGGGATTACCAGCAGGACAGCTTCGGTCAGACGGCCGTGCTCCGCAATACGGGCATTCTGGCGGTTCTGGCCGACGGCATGGGCGGCCTGTCCGGCGGAGAACGGGTCAGCCAGAAGATCGTCATGGAAGCGCTGACCTTCGGCTCCACCCTTCAGGCGAATCAGGTTCCCACCGCGCTGCCGGGTATGGTGGCCGGTATCAACCGCGCCGTCAATCAGATGCTCGGCCCCAAGGGGCTTTACACCAGCGGCTCCACGGTGGTGTCCGCCCTGATCACGGGCAATGCGCTGCGGTGGATCTCCGTGGGCGACAGCCGGGTCTATCTGTACCGGGACGGTCAGATCAGCCAGCTTTCCCGTGACCACGATCTGCTGCAGGACTGGATGCCCGACATTCTGGAGGGCAAGCGCTCCATGGCGGAAGCCCTGCGCGACCCCAACGGACGGAAGCTCACCAGCTTCATCGGCATGGGCGAGCTGCGCCATGTGGACTACAACCGCACGCCCATCCCCCTGCTCCCCGGTGACCGGGTGCTGCTGATGAGCGACGGCGTCTACGGCACTGTAAGCGACGCTGAAATGGCGGCCTTCCTGCGCGATTGCGGCAGCGTCCAGCTGGCCGCGTCCCACATCGGCCAGCGGATCATGGGCGCTGCCCTGCCGTATCAGGACAACTACACGCTGATCGTTCTGGGCTACGACCCGCCCGATCAGCCCAGAAACAACAGGTAAACAGCTATGGTAATTGAAGGGTATTGGTATACAAATATCGGCAGCCGGTCTGAAAACGAAGATTCCTGCGCCTATTTCAGTCCGGGACCGGATCAGTACTGCGCTGTCATCTGCGACGGTCTGGGAGGCCACGGCGGCGGAAAGGCCGCGTCCTCCATCGGCGTCAAGGCGCTTTCCCAGTGGCAGGCGGATGAGGCGCTGCCCTCCGGCGAGACGATTCTCGCATGGATGAACGAGGCGAACCGGAACATCCTCGCCACCCGCGCCAACGCCAACCAGATGAAGACCACGGCGGTCGCGCTGTATCTTTACAAAAATCAGGCGGTATGGGCACACATCGGCGATAGCCGGCTGTACCACTTCCACAACGGCGTCCTCGCGGACTACACGGAGGATCACAGCCTCGCCCAGCTTTCCATCAAAATGGGCGAGCTGCATTCCCGGTCGGAAATTCCGTCCTTTGAGGGCAGGAGCAAGCTGTTCCGGGTCATCGGCGACGACGAGATCAAGCCCCAGCTTCACGCACCCATCACGCTTTCCCCCGGAGACCATGCGTTTCTGCTGTGCTCCGACGGTCTCTGGGAGCGGCTGCTGGAGGACGAGATCATGCTCGATCTTCACAAGGCCGCCACGGCGGAGGAATGGGTATATCTGCTCCGCTGCCGCGCCATGATGCGGAAAAGCACGGATGTGGACAACAACACCGCCATCGCAATTTGGATAAAGGAGTAGTCAAAATGAAAAGAATAACCGCATTCTTAGGATGTGAACCGCTCCCTGTCAAGTAGACAGATGAAAAAACAAAAATAGTTTTCTACCAG
>ENA-OYYJ01000011-OYYJ01000011.1-human-gut-metagenome-genome-assembly--contig:-NODE-11-length-99874-cov-9.485409_pt1 | contig 99874 bp, 88 predicted proteins | sample MGYA00243248_ERZ653447 | MGnify/ENA primary metagenome ERZ653447 (study PRJEB26926, sample SAMN06165030) | human gut metagenome | biome: ENVO:00009003; feature: ENVO:2100002; material: ENVO:00002003...
GTTATCCATGCCGTTACAGCCTCTTTCGTTCTCAAAGCGTCCTCTTTATTCCGGCAGAAAATTCTGAAATCATCTGCATATCTCACGATATACATTTCTTTCAACCCTGTTTTCCTCATTTTGAGGAATGCCTTGCTCCGGTCAAAAGTAATCGAGTTTCTGATTTTCCTCTCATACCCGTATTCCTTTACAAGAGGGTGGTTCTGCCATTGGCTCTCAACCCATTTGTCCAGTTCATTCAGCACGATATTGGCAAGCAACGGTGAAATGATACCGCCTTGCGGAGTGCCTTTGTCTGGAATGAGTGTAGTGCCGTCTGGCATTCTAATCGGTGCTTTCAGAATCCGCTTGATAATAAAAATCAACTGTTTGTCGTGTATTCCCATTGCCCATATTTGCCGCATTAGCTTGCTGTGATTTACGTTGTCGAAAAATCCTTTTATATCAAACTCAATCACATAATGCAGGTTCATGCGTTGAAGCATGGTGTAAGTTTTCTGCACGGCGTGTTCCACGGAACGGTTCGGGCGAAAGCCGTAACTGTTGTCGCTGAATTTCGCTTCGCAGATTGGCTCTATGACCTGTTTGATACATTGCTGTACCAGCCTGTCCCAGATACAGGGAATACCTAACGGTCTGGTTTTTCCGTTTGGTTTCGGAATGTCTTTGCGTCTTACCGGCTTTGGGCGGTATCCGTGCTGACTTCCTGTGACAATAAACCTCACTTTCTCTGCAACTGTTTCGGGCGGTAAACACCCGATGTCACTGATGTTTTTGTTGTCTGTTCCTGCTGTGTAGCTTCCTCCGTTTGCTTTGATGTTCCGATATGCCAGAAGAATGTTGTCCCGGCTCAGAATTAAATCCATAAGGTCGGTAAAATTTTCTCCCTCCAAACTTCGATGATAGAGTTCATCAAAAACTGGCTGCATACCGTAATACTCGGCATGACGTAAGTCATCTACACATAGAGTTTTGTTTTTCTTTGGCATAAGGCATCACCTCCTTTTTGCGAAAGTGACCCTTTTGGTCTTACTCGAATCCTTATGTTGGATTGAATAATGCCTGCTTATCTCAACCGACTTGTGGCCATTCCTCCGTAGCTCACATAACGCAAGCACATCATAGGTTCGACCACTACTTTTCAGCAGCAGTTCGTCTGCTTATTGTTTTTCGTCAGACTATTCCTTGCGGAATCTGCTGCCTTTCCTCGTTCCGATAGTTCTATCTGTTCATACATACCCATAGGTTCCTGCTATAGACCTGTCGGCTTGCCTGTGCCTGTAACACAGCATGGTCGTTCGTAGGATCAATTTCTACTAAACCACACCGACTGCGCATTAACGCACCCACACATTTCTGCGTGGTCTTCTTTTAGACCTGTACATTCGCAGGTTCGTCAGTCCGCCCGCCAAAGCGAACATTCTAACCATAGGTATCTTATAGACTCTCGGCTTATAGGTAACACAGTCTGCCTCCAGACCGCTTTCGACCACTTTAGGCAGTGGTTACGGTTACTCTCAGCCTTTGTCATGGGGCTTCGTACACCAGCCATTACAGCTAATGCACGCCCATCAAGGGTAGGCGTTTCAGGGCGTTACCCCGTCATTCCACCTATCAAACTACCAGTTCTCCGAACAACGGAAAACCGTTGCTCGTGCGCAGACTTTTTACCGTCTGCGAACGAGTCGCACTAGTCCAGAACTCGTCGCCCTCCTTGCCGTCGCCTTTGGTGTTGGCGATCAGAGCAGTAACGAATTTCAAAACATCGCTTTCCGTCTTGATATAGGCCAGCGGATTGTAGTGCATGGATTTTGAAAAGTCGATACTGTTGAACACCCGCACCCTGTATTTCTCCCGTTGCAGAAACCGCCCGCACTGGTCGAGAGTGCCGCCCTTCGGGTCTACCACCACATACGAGGAATGGGCTTGAAGGAGCTGCGGGGTCAGCCAGAACCTTGTCTTTCCCGAGCCGGACGAGCCGATGACACAGGCGTTTAGGTTCCGGGCATTGGCGGGTATCTTCGGACGGGTGTTCATGGTAAGGAACTCCGTCCCGGTCAGAATGACATTGTTCTGAAATTTAGGGTCAACAAACGGCTTTATATCCTCCTTTGTTCCAAAGCGGGCGGTGCCGTACTCCGCATCCCGCCGGAATTTTTTCGCCTGCCTGATCTTTGACTGTATCAGCAGATACACCCCAGCCGCACCGGCAAGGCCCACCAGCAGGTCAATACCGCCCAGCCCCGGCCAGTAGGTTTCAAAGGCTTTGGGGAAGGTATCGAGCATCCCCATGAGCTTTGTCCCGAAGTCTGTGCCGGGGGCGATCCGGTAGGCCGTCCCGATTTTGGAGAAGAACCAGAACACAAAGAGGTACGGCAGGTTTGGGAGCACATATTTTCTGATCTTGTCACTCAACGTCCGTCCTTCACCGCCTCTCTGGTCCGCTGCTTTTCCTTTGCCTGCGTCCTGATCTGCTCCGTGAATTTCCGAAGCTGGCCGAGGATGGAAGCCTTGTCCTGCTCTTTGTTCAGCACCTTTGCGCTGTACTTCTGGAAGGCCGCCGTGATAGCGTCCGCCTGATTGGCTTTGAAAAACAGCAGGTAATGACCGGGGCTCACTTTATGGAAAGCGTAGTCCACATGGAACTCCTTCGCAATCCGGTCAAAATCCTTTGGGGCTCCCACATAGGGCATGGCGCTTTTGCCGCCATAGTGGTTCATCAGCTTTTTCACGCTCTGGCGTCCCTGCGGGGTCAGCGCCTTCCGGTGGTGCTTTTGCAGCGCCCGCGCTACCTTCCCAAGAGCGGCAGCCAGCACTTTTCCCGTGAGCTTCGTTGTCCTGATCGAAAGGGCAACCGTTTTTTGGTTTACTTCTTCCTGCATAAAACCTCCTTTCCGTCGGGGTTCCCGCTATCCGGGAGGCCCCCGTACAATCTCGGGGAACAGAAAACCTCGGGCCAATGTGGCCCGAGGCTTACCGCTCGGCATCCCTGCCGGACGGAGCTTTCTTTTCCGGCTCCGTCTGGACTTTTTCGCCCTGTTCCCGCATGGTCTGCAAGATAGAGGGCTTCTTTTGAAGCTGGGAGGGCTTTTCGCCGGACAGCGGCTTGATACATTCCAAACGGTCAGCCGCCCGGATGGCGTTGTCCGTGAGCTGCCTCTGCCATGCGCCCATGCTGGGAGCCCAGCGAAAGCCGCTGCTTTTCAGCTCGGCCCGGGTGTCTGCGTCAGGCTTTCCATCAAAGAATACCTGCAAGCGGTTGTCCTCCCGGTTCATCTCCACACGGCCCCCGTCGAACTCCCAGCCGGAAAACTCCCGCTGTGCCTGTTTGGAAAGCTGTTCGATACGGGCCTTTACCCGGCGGATCTCCGCATTGTTGTTGGTAAGCTGGTAGCTTTCAAAGGGCCTCGGGTCGCTCCGCCAGCTTGACGCCATGCTTGCTTTCAGCTTTTCGATCTGGTCCGGCGACAGCAGCGCACAGCCATCCAGCTTGCCATGCTTGCGGTAATAGGCGTTGACCTCCTTCATAATGAGCTGGGAGCGTTCCAGCCCGTCCAGCTTCTTCTGGAGCTTTTCAATCGCTGCCGGGTCATCGGCGCTGATCCCGCCCATGCCGGTACTGCGTATCTTATCCAGCAGCCCTTGAATATACCGCCATTCCTCCATGTTGCTGTCCCGGGCCCGGTTCTGTTTTTCCTTCTTTCCCACCGGGAAATTGGCAGGTCCGGCGATCATCACAGAGGGAACCCTTGCGTCAATGGCAAAGCCCTGGTTCATGTTTTCGGCCAGCTTGCGGGCGTAGGTGTCTAACAGATGGTCGATCTTCTCATGGTACATGGGGTCCACCCGGGATTTCTGCTGTTCCGCTATGGCGGCGGCCTTGTCCACCATTGCCCGGTATTCCGCCGTTGCGCTCCCTTCCTTGTAGTCGGAAAAGCTGTTCATTTCTTTTGCCCGGCGGGCGGTCCCTTCATTGATAGGGTAATAGTTGATGGTATGCACCTCCTTCATGCTTCGGGCCATGCTGGCCCGAAGTCTTACCGTTCTTCATGGGAAGGCCCCGCCTTGTCCTTTTTCGGAGCGGGTGGGGCTTCTTGAAACTGTTTGAGTGCAGCGAGAATGGAGTGGACAGGCTCGGCCTTTTCAGGATAGGCAAATATCCGGTGTTCCGGCGGAATGTCCTGCGGCCCGTGGTAATACTCCTTGAAGCCCTCCGGGACTGCCGACACATACCCACCGGGAGCGAATACGCCGCCCTCGTTGATACGCACATCCCGCCCGTATGCTTCATAATCGAAGTAGTTCTGAATGTGCTCCGGTATGTCGATAGTCCCAAGCTCGTCGGCGTAAAGACGGCCCAGCCCTTCATCATCGGAAATATCCGGGTAAAAGCGGTAAAGGTCAAGGTTCTGCGTCAGGTTTATCAAATCCTTCACGCTCCTTGTGTGGTTTCCTAAGACAAGAGCGGCTTCAAAGGTTTCCAGTCCGCCCTTATCCCGTACTTCCAGCAGGGCGTGGCCCAGCTCGTTCAGCTCGTCGATGTTCTCACATTCGTAGAGATGATCGTAGAGCCCCAGCACATCACTGTCAAAGCTGGTAAAGAACACTTCGCTGTACCGTTTCCCGTCTATCCCGATTTTGGCAAGGGCGGCCTGCAACTCCTGTGTCGTCATGGGGAAATGTACCGTTGTCCCTACCTCAATCCCCATTAAGGGGTATAGGGCTGTATTGGTTATATAGGCTTCAAACATGGGCTCATTCCTCCTTTCCGGCCCGGTCAGCCAGCACCTCATAAATCCCGGCCATAATGTAATCGGCGCAAGGGAGGGCAATCGCGTTTCCCAGCGCCTTGTAGCGTTGCAGAGGCCGGATCTCCACGCCGTCCGCCCCGTACTTTGTCCAGCCCTCCGGCAGCCCCATCAGCCGTTCGCTTTCCGTTTCCGTCAGAAAACGGATACAGCCGCCCTCCGGGTCGCCCTCATACCAGAAGGCAAAGGGCGTTACATCACTGGCTAAAAGAGTGGGAAAAGGGTCAGTTGGTAATCCGAAGCTGTTTCGGAAGGCCGTTTCTTCCTGCCTTTTTGCCGCTCCCCGCATACGGAAGCACTGAAAGGGGTGGATGACTGGTATCTGCCGCCCTGTTTCAAAAGAAGCTGTTCGATCTCCTTCGGCGGCGGCCCGCCCGCCCTCTCCGCAAGGCGGAGGAAGTGGGAGCATTGGACGGGGCTTAAATAGTATGTCTGCGGCACGTCTGCCTCCAAAATCCGCCACGACGAAAATCCGCTGCCTTCGTGCCAGCCTTCGGGAGCCTGCCCAATACTGGGCGTCCATGAGCCGCCAGCACACATCAGGCGTTCCCCCTCGCACCATTCCGGCGTTTCCCCATCTTCCCGAAGGAGGCATTGGAACTTCGGTGTCCGAGAAGGCGGATAGGACGGCTCTAAAGTCCATCCGGTCATTTGTAGAAAACGCTCCCATGACGTTTTCCCAAACAGCGATAGCTGGATATAGGTTATCAGTAGCATCCCTCATTTCCTGTATGATACGAAACGCCTGATAGAACAGGCTTGATTTTGCCCCGGCAAGGCCGGAGCGGTTGCCGATCAGAGAAAGGTTCTGACAGGGGGAACCGAAGGTAATTACATGGACCGGCGGGATTTTCCCGCCGTCCACCTTCGTAATATCCCCCAAATGCACCATGTCGGGAAAGTGCCTTTTGGTTATGGAGATGGGCGCTTTTTCAATCTCACTGGCCCATACCGGACGGATACCGCACCGGGAAGCAGCCAGAGGGAACACGCCAATCCCGTCGAAAAGGCTTCCCAGCTTAATGTCCGGCATGGCCCGGGGTGCCGTGTCCCTTCACGGCAAGCACCCCTTCCAGTGTGGTCGCCGCAATGCCCAGCCGCCCGGCAACCGCAATATCATTTTTTACATCCTCGTCCACAGCGCTGCCGCAGACGATCAGGGTGTGGGAGCGCCGCAGCATATCCCGGCGCATATCAATCCCGGCCTTGTGTTCCTCGGGAACGCTGTCATTCAAAAACAGCGGCAGATACAAGAGCGGGCAGATCGGGGAAAAGCCCGCCTCATAAGCAAGACGGCAGTAGTGGGCCGCCAGCTCCATATCAACATCCGGCTCGCCGCTCCATGCGGCGGTCAGGTACGCTAAAGGTCGTTTCATTGGTTGAGCCTCCATTTCTGTTTTGGTTTAGGGAAAAGCAAGAGTTCGCCCAACCCCTCCGCCCCTTCCCCCGGGAAGGGGAACGGCTCTGGAGAATTTATATCCCCGTCGCTTGACCGGGAAAAAGCATAACCGGGAGAAATCCGTCAAGGGTGCCTCTGGCACCGCCTGCGGCGGCGCTGCCCTTGACTGATTTTCCCGGCTATGCTACGGAATAACTGGCGACGGGGAATAATTTATATCTCCAGAGCTTCGGGGCGCGGGGCAGAGCCCCGCAATCCTCGGGCCATGCTGACCCGAAGTTTGGGCTTACTTTTCCTGTTCGGTTTTCTTCTCCGGCTTTTCGTGTTCCTTCTGCTGGCCCTTCCAGTCGTCCAGCAGCTTGATGATCTGGTCCTTCATTTCCCTCGGCGTAGTTTCCTTGCCGAAATACTTGCTCAGTTCCGCACCTGTCAAAATCACTTTGTCTACCTCCTTTTTGTCCTCCATCATAATGCCGTCGATCACATCCCCGTTGAGCAGCTTCTTTTCGTCCAGCTCACGCATACGCTTTGCCTGCGCCTGTGAAGGCGAGGACTGCTGGCTGTCAATGGCGACGGCGATATAGTTCTGGTTCTTCTTGCCGATATAGGAAAGCTCCACCGCCGTAGTAAAACCCAGCTTTTTTTCATCCATCAGCTTCATCAGGTCGGGAACCAGCTCATTGAGACGGATATACCGCTGCACCTGCTTGACCGCCATCTTATTGCGCTCGGCCACAATCTCGTTGGAGCGTTTGCCTGCGTCCTTCGGGTCAATCTGGCCCGAAGTGCGGGAGCCCTGGTGCTTGATAGCCTCAAGCTGCATTTTCAAGGCTTTGGCCCGCTCACTGGGGAGGATTTCTTCACGCTGGTTGAGATTGTCCTCGACCATCTGCGTGATGGCTTCATCGTCCGTCAGATTGCGAACAATACAGGGCATATCCGCATATCCGGCAAGCTCGCTGGCTTTCTGGCGGCGGTGGCCGGACACGATCTCATAGCCGCCATCCTCACGGGGACGGACGATAGCGGGCTGGGTAACGCCCTTGTCCTTGACGCTGGACACCATAGCCCGCATTTCTTCATCATCCCGAACCTCAAAGGGATGGTTCTTGAAGGCGTGGAGTTCATTCAGCTTGATATAGACGATCTGCTCCTTGCCCCGGCGTGGTGCATCCTGCGGCTTTTCAGGTTCCTTCGGAGTGGGAGCGGTCTGCACCGTTGGAGCCGTTTTTTTCTCCGGCTCCTTTTTGACCGTCTTTTCCGGTTTCTGTGCGGGGGCTTTGGACTTCGGGGCTGCGGCCTTGTCCTTATCTGCTTTCGGGGGACGGCCCCGGCGCTTCGGCTGTTCCGGCTCTTTGGGTTTTTCCTCCGCTTTCTTCGGAGCCTCCGGCTGCTTTTCCGGTTTTTCCGTTTTTGCCGGGTCAGGCTTTTCCACGCCGGGAACTGCCGCCCGTTCCTCGGCTTTCTTTTCCTTCATAATTTCAGCGAAGTTATAGACGGAAACCTGCGGGTTCTTTACCTCCGGTTCCGTCTTTTTTTCCGGCTCCGGGGAAACGGAAACCTTCTCCGGCTCTTTTGGGGGAGCGGGAGGCGTTTCCTTGCCCGGCCCGCTATCCGTTACCGGCTGTTCCGGCGTTTTTGTGGTTTTATCATCTGCCATAAGCATTTACCTCCTGTTTTTTGGCATGAAAAAAGGGGCTCAACTTTTCAGTCAAGCCCCCGTGGGAAGTTCCTCCTTTCTCCGCCATGATACAAAAATACCGCCCGTAGTCTCGTTTGGGCGGTACTTTGTGTAAGATTGGCAGTCCATTATTAAGTTTTTTATTATGTTCCCTTTGTACACCGTTGCAAGCAAAACTGGTGGCAAAAGGCGTTCCACCCGAAGAAATAGCTTATATCCACGAAGCCAATACGGAGGTGCGGAAAAAGGAATTGTTCTCCAAAGTCCGCTCTGGGCAGGTGCGCGTGCTGATTGGCAGCACTGCAAAAATGGGCGCTGGCACGAACTGCCAGGATAAATTGATTGCCTTGCATGATGCAGACTGCCCCTGGCGGCCCAGTGATCTTGCCCAGCGGCTGGGCCGCATTGTTCGGCAGGGCAACCAGAACCCAGAGGTTGAGATATTTCGTTATGTCACGGAAAATACCTTCGATGCGTACCTCTACCAATTGGTGGAAAACAAGCAAAAATTCATCGCACAGATCATGACCAGCAAGGCCCCGGCCCGTATCGCGGATGATGTGGACGAAACCGCTCTGAGCTATTCCGAAATCAAGGCCCTTGCCACCGGCAACCCTCTGATTATCGAAAAGTGCAATCTGGATGTGGAGGTCAGCAAGTTGAATATGCTGAAAGCCAATCACCTGAATCAGCGGTTCGCTCTGGAAAATCTGGTGCTGCGGAAGTACCCGGCTGAAATAGCTAAACTCACCGAAGCCATTGCGGGCTATGAAAAGGATGTGGCGACGGCGCAGGCCCATTCCAAACCGGCAGAGGGGTTCGCCGGCATGGAAGTCATGGGGACACACTATTCCGAAAAGGAAGCGGCAGGCAAGGCGGTTATCCGCGCCTGCACCGAACTGCAAAGCGCCGACCCCATCCCGCTGGGGCAGTACCGTGGCTTTTCTATGTCTCTCCAGTACGATGCCGCGCACACGGACTACAAGCTGACTATGAAGGGAGCCATGTCCCACACCATCAGCCTGGGCGCGGATGTGTTCGGCAACATCACCCGTATGGACAATTTGGTGGACGGTCTGGCGAAGGAACTGGCAGAATATCGGGCGGCATTGCAGGACACCCGCACCCAGCTTGCCAATGCTAAGGCCGAGATGGAAACGCCCTTCGCCAAGGAAGCGGAACTGGCGGAAAAATCCGCTCGTCTGAAGGAATTGAATATCCTGCTGAATATGGATCAGAAGGATAAGACCCTGCTGGATGATGCGCCAGAAGAAGATTCTCAGGACAAGGGAAAATCCCGGAGCGTGGAACGCTGAAAATCTATTGTCACGATATTTTCTATTCCAGCACAAACGTTTCGATATATTTTAGTAAAGGAGCGTTTGTGTTTACATATTATTATCGCACAAATAGCCAAAATTAATATACCAAATTTGGTGTTGTTATGATAGAATCTAAATATATAGAAAAAATGTCAGGAGATGGGTATATCCGTGAATCTTCAATTGATCAATACTTTGTATAAACAAATTATTTCTTCATCGCCAGGAGCAGAGCGAATAAAAATAGATCTTCACGTTCATACTCCTGCATCTCACGACTTTGTGTATAAGCCACTGTCAAAAGAAGAAGCATATCTTAATCTCTTAAATGAGGCTATTGAGAAAGATATCCGTATAATTGCAATCACAGACCACAACACATTTGAGGGAGTAAAAACTGTTCGTAAAATCCTACAGAAAGCTGAGCTTGCTCAAAAATATAACAGACTTCTGATTTTGTGTGGAATTGAAATAACCTGTTTTTCTAAGCATTTACTTGCCATTTTTCCTGACTCCTTCCGTGAAAAGCAGCAGGATGATTTCCTCGATGAAATTGGTATTGATCTAGGCGACAGAGGTTCTGAAGATGCTTTGGCTGATAATTTGGGACCTGCACTTTTAATCCAGAAGATTGAAAAAGTTGGAGGCTTTGCGATTTTGGCACATGCCGACAACAACAAAGGTTTCTTGCATGAGTTTTGTGAAGGGACAACTCATGATTGTGATTTGAAATTTACCGGCAAGTCATTAGCAAAAATAATTAAAAGCACAGGCCTGTTGGGAATTCAGTGCAATAGTGATGCAAACAAAGAGAAATTGAAATTCAAGCTATGCAATAAAGACTATACCCGAGAAGGAAGCCCACTGGCATATATAAAATGTTCTGATTGTCATGGTATTTGTATCAATGGAGAATATAAGAGCAAAAGCGGAAGAACAGTCGGTAGTGTTTTTACTGAAGTAAAAATGTCAGAAATATCATTTGAATCTTTAAAGATGGCACTGCAAGATTCTGAAATGCGGGTATGCGATGGAATGCAAAACCCTGATTATGCTTTCGTTGAGGGTGTTGCCGTACAAAGCGGTATATTTGATGATCAAGGGAACTACGCTGTATTCCGCTTTAGTAACGAATTGAACTGTATTATTGGTTCTAGAGGCACTGGAAAAACTACGCTCTTGGAAATAATACAGAGCATTATTATGCCAAATGCGCTAAAAGGAAATTCCATCACAAATGCGTATAGTAAGTATGAAGCTGCAGTCGTTTTCCTAAGGATAAATGATGCGGTATATGCAGTTTCTGCTGAGCCGAAGAAGCAACGAGACAGCTATACAAATAGAATTAGCTATGATCCAAACCTGAAAACATATGTTATGGCTGCAAACGATAAAAAGTTTGGCGTTCTACCTAGAGGAGAGAGTGTTCAGTGCCTAGAGTCTTTTCTCACTGCAGGATATCAGCAAAGACAGTTGTACGACTACAGTAGAAATCCGGATATGATTCTAGAAATTGTCGATGATTTTATTAGCTGGAAGAGGCATGAGGAGTATGTAAAAACTACAAAATCAGTTGAACACCTATCCAAACGGCTTGCGGAATTGCTATCGAGAATCAAGAAACAGAGAAGTAATGCAGGTGATGGGTTCCTCGAGTTTGCTGATTCGAATGGAGATACAAGCGAGATTATTCGTCTTATTAACAATATCAACATACAAAAAAAGATTCTATCAAGGCTGCGTGTCGATATGGTTCAAGAATTAAATTCTGTATTGACTGGTAAAGTGCGCTTGACGATAAAACCGAAGCTGAGTGAGAAGAATTGGAAGTCAGATATTGAATGCATTGCTTATGCTTTTTCGAGAAAAGGTGGAAAGGACTACGCATATACTGTCAAAATAAAAAAATGCTTAGAAAAAGCGTATGGATGTAGTTGCTATGCGGGTTGTTTTGATTTCTATTCGTTGCTTCTAAAAAAGAGTTATGATGAAATCCGAACTCTCTACAAAATGCCCAACAATGTAAGTGAGAAGGATTTTTCAATGATTCGCCAATATGTGGATGAAGACCAAATTTCAATTTTTATTGATGATGGACTGAAACTGGAATACAACATCAATGCAGGAACAGAACATGATGACTTTTTTAGGGATAACAGCCAAATATCTATGGGACAAAATGCTGTTGCGTTGTTGCTACTCATTCTTAATGCTGCGTATAATATGGATGATACAAGACCCTTACTGATGGATCAACCCGAAGACGATCTTGATAATAGCTATATTTTTTCTACTCTTGTTAAGGAATTCAGAAAATCAAAACAAAAACGCCAAGTCATCATTTCAACGCACAATCCTAATATTCCTGTTGCTGCGGATGCAGAGAACATTTTAGTCTTGCGCTATAATGGACGTCATGGCTATTTATCTGACAATGGAGCAATTGACTCAGAAAAAATAGCAGGTGCGGTTCTCGAAATAATGGAGGGCGGACGTGAAGCAATAAAGCGTAGAATAGGAAAATACAATACCCGATACGCAGATAAAATATAAGTTGTTCGTTTCTAAACCGAATTATTCCAATTCATACATAGCCGATTGGTTCCATTTAGAGCCAATCGGCTAATTCTACGTCAAGGAGTTGATACCATGACTCAAGCAGTGCTGAACACCCAGCTTTACCAGAAGATGTTTGCCGAGCAGGAGCGGTTCAAAGAAGAACTCATGCAGCTGCCGCCGGGAGAGATTTTGCAGAAAGCATACGAATATGTCTGCCGGGAGGATATTCTGTTATCACTGGAATACAATGACCTATCACCCAAGCAGGCAAAGGCCCTTCTGAAATCTCCCACGCCGCTGGCGGATGTGTTCAGAAAGTGGGATAGCTGGGAAGGCAACCATCACATGGAAAATATCTGGAACGCCGTAGAAGCCCGTGCCAATGAAGTGGTACGGGCTGATTTTATTGCCCGGAAGGATTCGAGGTGATTTTCCATGCCATTCATTCCACCGGAAACCATCGAAAAGGCGCGGCAGGTGGACTTGCTGACCTACCTGAGAGCTTGCGAACCCGACGAGCTGGTACACATCAGCGGCGACCACTACTGCATCCGCGAGCATGATTCCCTGAAAATTTCCAACGGAAAATGGTACTGGTTCTCCCGTGGCTTCGGCGGCTACAATGCGCTGGACTATCTCATTAAGGTTAAAGATGTTCCCTTCATGGAAGCCGTGGAGCGGATCACCGGGCGAGTAGCATACCACCCCCGACAGTCCCAGCCCAAGCCGGAGAAGCCCAAGGTTCTGCTGCTTCCCCAAGCCAGTCCCAGCACTAGCCGTGTCCACGCCTATCTCCGCAGCCGAGGCATTGATGATGAACTCATTGATTTCTGCATTCAGACGGGACGGCTGTATGAAAGCACCCCACACCACAATGCCGTATTTGTCGGGCTGGATAAGTACAACAAGCCCCGGTACGCAAACCTGAGAGGGGTGGGTACGGACTTTGTAGGCGATGCCAGCGGCAGCGATAAGCGGTTCTCTTTCAGTATACCGGCACCAGACAGCGATACCATCCACCTCTTTGAAAGCGCCATCGATCTATTGTCCTATGCCACCCTCGTGAAAATGAACGGTGGAAATTGGAACCGGGAGCATCTGGTTTCGCTGGCCGGGGTCTACAAGCCCAAAGAGGAATTGCAGGAAAGCTCCATGCCGCTGGCGCTGAAACGGTATCTGTCGGAGCATCCCGGCATCCGCAAGATCACCCTCCGACTGGACAACGATGCCGCCGGCGGTAGAGCGGCAAAGGCGTTGATTTCCATGCTGTCCGGCAGATACGAGGTGTCCGTCCAGCCGCCGCTCTGCGGCAAGGATTACAATGACTTTCTGTGTATGCGGCTGGGGCTTCCCACTACCCATCGAAAAGGAAAGACGGCGGAGCGCTGACCATTTATTTTCAGCTAGTTTCGCCGTTCGGCCCGGAGGGAGAACGAATCTGCATGATACCAGCAAGCATCGTCTTTGGTCACCCAAAGACAGCTTGACAGGGATAATCCCTGTAACCCTTAGCTAAAGAAAGGACTTTTCTATGAGCAAAAATGAAGTCAGAAAGGCCCCTGCCGGAACCTGCCCCAAAACCCAAACATTACCGCGTGTCCGGAAACTGGCAGTCCCGCAAAAAGGTGACAGGGTTCCGGGCATTGTATTTTCACCACCGCTATCTGCTTGGGGTGTTCCCACGGCAGAAAACGCAGAATCGTAAACGGCTCCACTTCCTCCTCCGGGAGGATCTTATCAAGCTGGATGCCATCACACAGGAAGCAAGGCTGCTGGCGGTTCATCGGATCGATACCGCCGAGCAGCTTTCTTCATACAACAGCGAATTGGAAAGCAGGATCGAGGCGGTAACTTCCCAGCGGAGACAGCTTTACCGAAAACTGCGGACTGTGGCAGTAAAGTCGGATGAAGTGGCATCTGCCGAAGCCAATCATACCATTGCAGCGCTTTCCAAGGAACTGAGCCAGTTGCGCCGGGAGGTGAAATTATGTAGCGATATTGCCGTCCGTTCCGGTATCCTGCCGGAACGCATTCAGAAAGTCCGTGAGGACGAAAATTACCAGCGAAAGGAGAAAACCGAACATGACCAATTCAGGCGATGCGGCAGAGCAAATCGTTAGAATGAGTTTGGAGGGCACGGAGGTTGCCCTGAAGCTCTCCGGCTCTGCGGCAAAGAACATCGCGGCGGCGCTGTACACCATTGCGAAAAACGCCGACAGAAACAAAACCAAGGGGCACCAGCGGCTCAGCGCCATGCTGAAAAGCGGCAAAGAGCTGAAGGTGTTCACCATCAGTGAGGAACATCTGAAATGCTTCGCCCAGGAGGCAAAGCGGTACGGCGTAGTCTACTGCGCCCTCCGGGGAAAGGAACCCTCCGCCGACGGCATGGTGGATGTTATGGTTCGGGCCGAGGACGCTTCCAAGATCAACCGCATTGTGGAGCGTTTCAAGCTGGCCACCGTGGACACCGTTTCCATCAAGCAGGATATTGAAAAGACCCGTCAGGATAAGGAATCTGCCCCCGCCGCTCCCGAACAGGCAGCCCCCCAGAAGGACGCGGAGGATCTTCTGTTGGATGAGATGCTGGGCGCACCCATTCAGAAGGAACCCCGGTCCGCGGAAAACCCTACGGCGGCAAAGACGGAAAAAAGCCCTCCGTCCGAGCCTACCTCCGCACAGCCCAGGAAAACCGCCGAGGGTACTGCTAAGGAATCCCGCCCCTCCGTCCGGGAGGAGCTGCGGGAGATCAAGGCAGCAAGGCAGGAAAAGGATGCTGCTCCCAAGATACAGGACATTACAAATCCTGTAAAACAGACTGCGCATGAAATCCAGCCCCATATCGATCCGGGAAAGAAAAAGCCCAAATATGAGCATGGGGTGGTCATCAATGCCCTGAATGATATGCGCAATGACCTGATCGGGGAGGAACGGCCCACGGACATTGTGGACGAGGTGCTGCTGAAAGCCATCGACGCGCCCACCCGGAAAGTCAGGGGGAAATCCCGTGAAGAACGGTGAACAGCGCACCATAAAGATTCTCTGTGCTTTGGGAATCATCCCGGTGGTATGGATGGCTCTGCTGACGGCACCTTTTGTGTCCGGCGGGCTTATGGAAATCATGGCGCAGTTCCCGGCAGCAATGGAGCATCCCTTCCAAATCGAGTTATGTGAGGACAGCAAGAACACTGTCCTTATTTTTCTGCTCATTTACGCTCTGTCCATTGGCGTAGCCCTGTCATCCCGCCGCAACTACCGCCGTGGTGAGGAACACGGCTCTGCCAAGTGGGGCAGCGCCGCCGCCGTCAACAAAAGGTATCAGGCGAAAGACCCGGAGGCCAACAAGGTGTTCACCAAGCACGTCCGTATGGGTCTGGACGGCAGAAAGCACCGCCGCAATCTGAACACCGTGGTTGTGGGCGGAAGTGGTTCCGGCAAGAGCCGGTTCTATGCCCTTATCAATTTGCTGCAAGCCTGTTCTTCTTATTTCGTCCTGGACTGCAAGGGAGAGCTTCTGCGCATGACGGGAACCTTCCTCAAAATGCGGGGCTATGAGATTAAAGTATTGGATTTGCTCAGTATGGAGAAAAGCCACTGCTTCAATCCCTTTGCCTATCTGCAAACGGACAACGATGTGCAGAAGCTGGTCACCAGCTTGTTCAAGGCCACCACCCCCAAGGGAAGCCAGTCCAACGACCCCTTCTGGGACACGGCGGCATCCATGCTGCTGTCCGCCATCATTTTCTACCTGCTCTACGAAGCCCCGGAGGCGGAACAGAACTTTCCGATGGTCATGGAAATGCTTCGGGCTGGAGAAGTCCGGGAGGACGACGACACCTACCAATCGCCGCTGGATGAGCTGTTTGAGCGGCTGGAAATGCGGAACCCAGACCACATCGCCGTGAAGTATTACAAGGACTACCATTCCGGCTCTGCCAAGACCCTGAAATCCATTCAGATCACCTTGGCGGCACGGCTGGAAAAGTTCAACCTTGCCAGTGTTGCAGCGCTGACGGCCACCGATGAACTGGAACTGGCATCTCTGGGCGAAAAGAAGGTTGCTCTGTTTGCTCTGATTCCCGACCACGATGTGAGCTTCAATTTTCTGGTGAGTATGGTGTATAGCTGCACCTTTGAGCAGCTTTTTCGTCTGGCGGATGATAAGTACAAGGGTGCGCTGCCGGTTCCCATCCACTTCCTGATGGACGAGTTTGCCAATGTGAGCTTGCCAGATGACTTTGACAAACTGCTGTCCACCATGCGCTCACGGAATGTGTTCGTGTCCATCATCATCCAGAATATTGCCCAGTTAAAGAACCTGTTTGAAAAGCAATGGGAATCCATTCTGGGCAATTGCGATGAATTTCTGTACCTCGGTGGCAATGAAACCAGCACCCATAAGATGATCGCGGAATCCTACCTTGGCAAGCAGACCATCGATATGAACACCTACGGCAAAAGCTCCGGGCGCGGCGGCAACTACTCCACCAACTGGCAGATCACCGGGCGGGAGCTGCTGAACGCGGCGGAGGTGCGGATGCTGGACAACCGCTATGCACTGCTGTTTATTCGTGGGGAAATGCCCATCATGGATGAAAAGTACGACCTGCTGAACCACCCCAATGTGAAATTTACCCCGGAGAAAGGAGATGCGCCCTATGTCCACGGCGGCACAGAGCTGTCCGTGGGAAGCCTGTCACTTACTGCTGTTACCGGCGAAGAAAAGAATTATGTCAACCTGTCCGAAATCGAATTTGAGCTTCTATCCGATGAAGAAATCGAAGCGGAACTACAAAATGGAGGAAAAACAAATGAAGAACATCATTAAGGGCATCATGAACACAAAGAAGGAAAAGAGCAGCCAGAAGCTGCCCATGCCGTCCAAGGTCAGCAAAGGCTTCCGCCGTTACTGTGTCACGGTGCTGGCACTGGTGCTGTGGTCCAGTCTGGTTCTGCCTGCCTCTGCAACTGCTGGCGACCCGCTGACGGTGGTAAACAACCTGTCCGACTTCATCTTTGGCATGATCCGGGCCGTAGGCATGATCCTGCTGGGCTGGGGCATTGTGCAGGTGGGGTTGTCTTTTCAATCCCATGATCCCTCCCAGCGTTCCAACGGCTTCCTGACTCTGGCAGGCGGTGTCATTATCACCTTTGCAAAGGAGATCCTGACTTTGATTACCGGTTAAATGCAAAGGATGATATCATGTGAAAAATAGCAGGAATTTTGTGAGATTTAGCAGAATGCTGAACGGAATTTTGTGAAATTAAAGCTTGCGCAGGGCGGAATTTTGTGATACAGTATTGCTGATACTACTGCGCGAGGTGAGGCCGATGGAAAGACTCAGGCGAAAAATTGACACGGTTCTTGTGAACTGGAAAAACACTCCGAACCATATGCCTTTGATTATCAAGGGTGCCAGACAGATTGGCAAAACAGAAGCTGTCCGGCATTTTGCGTTCGGCCATTACAAGTCCGTTGTGGAAATCAACTTTGTACTGCAAAAACAGTACCGGGATATTTTTGACGATGGATTTGAGGTGGGTACCATCCTTAAAAATATTTCCCTGCGGAATCCCGACTTTGAATTTCTCCCCGGTGAAACGCTGATCTTTTTTGACGAGCTGCAGGACTGCATCAACTGCGCCACCAGTCTGAAGTCCTTCCGTCTGGATGGCCGTTATGATGTAATTTGTTCCGGTTCCCTTATGGGCATCAACTATAATGAGATCGAGTCCAACAGCGTCGGCTCCAAGGAAGATATGGAAATGTACTCTCTGGATTTTGAGGAATTTCTGTGGGCCAAGGGCTACAAGGAATCCCAGATCGAATCACTGTACCAGAGTATGCTTTCTCTGACACCGCTGACCAAAACGGAATATGACGTGATGCTGGAGAACTTCCGGGAATACATGGTGCTGGGTGGTATGCCTGCTATCGTATTTGCCTTTATTCAGCAGGAGCATTACAGTGGAACTCTGAAAATGCAGGAGCAGATCCTTCTGGACTATGAGGAGGATATCACCAAATATGCTTCCGGTCTGGACAAGGGAAAAATTCTGAGTGTATATCGCAAGATTCCGGCCTTTTTGGGGAAGGATAACAAAAAGTTCCAGATTTCCAAGATTGCCCGCAACGCTAGAAACCGCGATTATATTGGGACAGTGGAATGGCTGGATAATGCAGGCATCATCAATGTTTGCCATTGCCTGGAACTTCCGGAACTGCCACTGAAAGGCAATTATGACCCCAATAATTACAAAATCTACTTTCGGGATACTGGATTGCTGATCGGCTCTCTGGACGAAGAGGTACAGGAAGATCTTCGCAACAACAAGAACTTCAACACCTATAAGGGTGCAATCTATGAAAATGTGGTTGCGGATATGCTGGTCAAGCAGGGTTATTCCCTGTACTTCTACCGGAATGAAAAGGGTACTCTGGAAATGGATTTCTTTGTCCGGGACGCAGATTCTCTTGTTCCTGTGGAGGTAAAGGCCATTGATGGTGCTACGCCCTCCCTCAATGCACTGATTGGTAAGGATAAGTATCCCGATGTTCGCTACGGCATCAAGCTGGCAAATCGCAATATTGGATTCAACGGGAGGTTTTACACCTTCCCATATTTCCTTGGATTCCTTCTCAAACGGTTCTTGCGCGAGAATAACCATGAGGAAGTAATGACAAAATTCCAAGAAAGCAACAACTAAATCACTACCATTATGCCCCTGTTCACATCAAGTCGAACAGGGGCTTTTTCTATCCCTAATTCCTAACGGAAGGAGCTGAGATAATGTCAAATAATTGGGTTGTCCAGAACCTGCAAAATGCGCTGGAAACATGGAACGAAAAGCAGGCGGAAATCTGGACACTGGTCACACAGTCGCCCCAGACATTCAAAGGCGGCGGTATCTGGAATATCATGGTTGGCATTCATGGTGTGGTTAAGGCGGTAGGGCTGGCGCTGGTGGTTCTGTTCTTTGTGATGGGCATTATGAAAACTTGCGGTAGCTTCGCGGATTTGAAGCGCCCGGAGGCGACAATCAAGGTGTTTGTCCGCTTTGCCATAGCAAAGGCAACTGTCACTTATGGACTGGAACTGATGAACGCTCTGTTCTCCATCGCCCAAGGGTTGGTATCCACCATCATGTCCGCTGCCGGATTTGGCTCGGCGCAGACCGCAGTTCTGCCAACGGAGATCATCACCGCCGTGGAGGACTGCGGCTTCTTTGAATCCATCCCGCTGTGGGCGGTGACGCTCATCGGCGGGCTGCTGATTACGGTGCTTTCTTTTGTGATGATTATGACGGTGTATGGCCGTTTTTTCAAGCTATACCTGTACACCGCCATCGCCCCGGTACCGCTGTCCGCCTTTGCCGGAGAGCCGACCCAGAGCATCGGAATCTCCTTCATCAAGTCCTATGCGGCAGTTTGCTTAGAGGGGGCCATCATCGTACTGGCCTGCATCATCTTCTCCCTGTTCGCGGCTTCACCCCCGGTAGTCGATTCTAACGCCGCCGCTGTGAGAATGGTTTGGAGCTATGTGGGAGAGCTGGTATTCAATATGCTGATTCTGGTCGGCACCATAAAAATGGCTGACCGGGTTGTTCGGGAAATGATGGGCTTATAAGGAGGTTTTCATGGAAATCAAAATCAATCGGGAGATTCGTGACTATCACGAATCCATGTTCATGGGTCTGTCTCTGCGGCAGACCCTTTGTTCGTTATTGGCAGTCGGTATGGCGGTAGGTTTATACTTCTGGCTGAACCCCATTCTGGGGACCGAAGCAACATCCTGGGTGTGCATGATTGGTGCCGCGCCCTTTGCCGCTCTGGGCTTTGTATCCTACCACGGGATGCCCGCAGAGAAATTCCTGTGGGTCTGGTTCCGTTCGGAAGTTCTGGAACCCAAAATCATTCTCTTTAAGCCCAGCAATCTCTACTATGAGCTGATGAAAGACACCATCGCAAAACACGAAAAGGAGGCAAGAAAGCAGCATGAAAGCAATTAAACAGGTTATGCGGCAGGATCGGGAAAGCTACCGTGTCCCCCGCCGGGTGCAGGATGTGATCCACATTCAGCGGATTTGGAGCGACGGTATTTTCCTTGTGGGCAACCGCTATGCCAAGACCTTCAAATTCACGGACATCAATTACATGGTGGCGTCGCAGGAATCCCAGAAGAATCTGTTTCTGACCTATGCAGCACTGATCAACAGTCTGGACTGCAGTGCTACCACCAAGATTACCCTGAATAACCGGCACCTGAACCGGAAAAATTTTGAGGATACGGTTCTCATGAAGCTGCGGGGCGATGCTCTGGATGATTACCGTCAGGAATATAACAATGTGATCATGGAAAAAGGCACCGGCGGCAGCGGCATTGTGCAGGAAAAATATGTGACCATTTCTGTGTGCAAAAAGTCCATCGAGGATGCCCGTGCCTACTTCACCCGAACCGGCGCGGAGCTGACCGCCCGGTTCGCCGCTCTGGGGGCAAGGCTCGCGGAGATGGATGCCACGGAAAAGCTGCGGCTGCTCCATGACTTCTACCGCAGCGACGAAGAGGTGTACTTCCATTTCGATATGAAGGACATGATGCGAAAAGGCCATGATTTCCGGGATTACATCTGCCCGGATTCCATTGAGAAGCACAGTGACTACCTGATGCTGGGCGGAAAATATGCCCGTGTGATTTATCTGAAAGACTACGCTTCCTTTATTTCCGATCAGTTTGTCACGAAGCTCACCGACCAGAGCCGGAACATGATGCTGTCCATCGACATTATTCCCGTTGCCACCGATGAAGCGGTTCGGGAGGTAGCGCGGAAAATGCTGGGCGTGGAGACCAACATTACCAACTGGCAGCGCAGACAGAACGCCAACAACAACTTTTCTGCCATCATCCCCTATGATATGGAGCAGCAGCGGCGGGAGACCAAGGAGTACATGACCGATTTGACATCCCGTGACCAGCGGATGATGCTGTCCGTGCTGACCATCGTCCATCTGGCAGATTCCAAGGCCCAACTGGATGCAGACACGGATGCCCTCCTGAAGGTCGCGGCAGACCATATGTGCCAGATGGCGGTGCTTCGGTATCAGCAGTTGGATGGCCTGAATACCGCCCTACCCATCGGCACAAGAAAAATCGATACCTTTCGAACCCTCACTACAGAGAGCCTTGCGGTGTTCATGCCCTTCAAGGTGCAGGAGATTCAGGAGCCGGGGGGCATTTACTTCGGGGAGAATGCCATTTCCCACAATCTGATCCTCTGCAACATGAACAATCTGATGAACCAATCCATGATGCTGCTGGGCATTCCCGGCTCTGGCAAGTCCTTCTTTGCCAAGCTCCTGATTATTGCTATCGCCCTGTCCACCGATGATGACATTATCATCCTTGACCCGGAGGGTGAGTACAGCCCGCTGGTGAAAGCACTGGGCGGCTCTGTCATTCGCTATGCCGTGGGTGGTTCCGATTGGGTCAACGCTATGGATATGGAAATGGGCTACGGCGAGGGAAGCCCCGTGGCATTCAAGTCCCAGTTCATTATGTCCTTGCTGAAGCAGGTAGACCCGGACGGCATCGGGGCGCACCAAAAGTCCATCATTGACCGCTGTGTTGCACAGGTATTTCAGGAGCAGAAGAAGCTGGGCGGCGTTCCCACCCTCTGCACGGTGCGGCAGAAGCTACTGGAACAGCCGGAGCCGGAAGCCCATGGGCTGGCACTGACGATGGAGCTGTACACCGACGGCTCTTTGGACATCTTCGCCCACGAAACCAATGTGGACACCCAGAACCGCATTACCTCCCACGATATTCACGCCCTCAGCGAAGATCTGAAACAGCCGGGATTCGTGACCATCACCGACGCCATGCTGAATCGGGTCAACCGCAACTGGGCGCAGGGTCGGAAAACCCATGTGTTCATCGACGAATTTCATATTGCCTATGAGAATGAGTACAGCGGCAACTTTTTCACCTCCGCATGGCGGCAGTTCCGCAAGCGCAACGCTGCACCCTGTGCCATCACCCAGAATGTGGAATACCTGCTGGATTCCATTCAGGCCAGCACCATGCTCAGCAACTCCGAGTTTATCGTTATGCTGAATCAGGCGGAATCCGATCAGGAGCGACTGTCCCGACTGCTGAACATTTCCCCGGAGCAGATGAGCTATGTGAACGGTGCGGAAGCAGGCTGCGGCCTGATGCGCTACGGCAATGCGCTTGTGCCATTTGTGAACCGGTTCCCTTCTGATACGGAACTGTACAAGCTCATTACCACCAAGCCCGGTGAGGGGATGTTTTCCAAAGGTCAGGTAGATTTCAATGCCTGATATTAAGACCAGAGATGTGGTTTCGGGAACCATAAAGGCGGTTGACCGCAGCGCAATGGCTGGCCAGCGGATAAAGGATATCTATGTAAAGGCCAAGGATGGGGCAGAACATAGTGTGTACTCTTCGGAGTGTAATAGCGAAGAATATGCCGCCGATAAGATTACGGACAGTGTTTCCGAGCTTGCACAGGAAGCGGTACATCAGGCGGGTGTGCATGGTCGGCGGATTATCCAAGAGATTCGACGGCCTGATGAACCACCCAAAACCATGCCAGATGCACAGCCCCGGCAGGAAAATCCGCATCAGTCTTCTAATGTCCCCCAGCAGAGGAACAATGTAACCAACGCACAGCAGCCCCACCGGGTAATTCCTGGTGGGGCTGTTTCCCATAACAGTGGTGGGCATTCCGAGATCAATCCCGATGCACCGACTGCCGTGAAGCAGGAAGCGGTTCGCAATCAGCAGATCAAGACTGCCAAGTCAGAATTGAAAGTGAAAAGAGCATCCTGGCCTGTCACGTCCACTGTGCCGCAACCGTATAGTACAGTCTCTACCCATACTTCACAAGCTGTGAATCGAACAGAAGGTGCGGTCAGGCAGACAGCAAAATCCTTTGAGAAAATCGCTGTCAAGATTCCCGAACGAACCATAAAAACGACTGGCTCTACAGTGAAAACCGTGGAACACATGGGCGGCACCGCCATAAAATCCACGCAGGCCGCAGCCAAAGCAGCGCAGAAAACCGCCGTGATTGCCGCTCAAACCGCACATCGCAGCCGGGTAGCTGCAAGAGCGGCGGCTGTTATCGCCAAGAAAACCGCCGAATATACCGCAAGAGCTGCCAAAGCAATCGCGCAGGCCATGCAGGAACTGATTTCCGTCGTTGCCGCTGGCGGTGGAACCGTCTTGATTCTGGTGATCGTGCTGATCGTCATGTGCTTCGCGGGAATGATGCTGGCCAGTGACGAAAATGACACGGAAATCCTGCCCGTCAGCGACGAAGTGAAAGCCTACGAACCAATTATTCAGAAATATGCCAAGGAACACGGCATCCCGGATTATGTGCTTCTGATTGAAGCGGTGATGATGCAGGAATCCGGTGGACGCGGCACCGACCCTATGCAATGCTCCGAGTGCAATTTCAATACCCTCTATCCCCACACCCCCGGCTCCATCACAGACCCGGAGTATTCTATCAATGTTGGCATCCAAAATCTTGCCGACTGCCTGCAAATTGCGGAGTGCGAAAGCCCGGTGGACATAGATGCCATTAAGCTGGCGCTGCAAGGCTATAACTATGGTCAGGGCTACATCACATGGGCCATGAACAAATACGGCGAATACACCAAAGCCAACGCCATAGAGTTTTCCCTGAAAACAGCCGAACAGTGTGGCTGGGCCAGCTATGGCGATATGGACTATGTTCCTCATGTGCTGCGCTACTATCCGCTAGGCCAGATTTTCTATACCCCGGACATATCCAATCTGATTGTGGAAGTGGCAAGATCCCAAATCGGCAATGTGGGGGGAGAACTTTATTGGCGCTGGTACGGCTTTAACGAGCGGGTGGAATGGTGTGCTTGTTTCGTCAGTTGGTGTGCCAATCAGTGCGGATATATCGATGCTGGAACCATTCCAAAATTCTCCGGGTGTCAATGGGGAGTATCCTGGTTCAAGCAGCACGGACAATGGATCAATAACAGAATTACGCCAACCCCCGGCATGATCATCTTTTTTGACTGGGATGGAAACGGTATGTCTGATCACACTGGAATCGTGGAAAAGGTTGAGAACGGCAGGGTATATACCATTGAGGGTAATACCGAAGATAGTTGTCGAGAACGGAGCTATCCATTAGGAGACTATGAAATTCTCGGATATGGAATCCCACAATATTAAATCAAAAATGGATGTCCCATTGTAGAGACATCCATTACATAATGATCAACACGTTATTCGAGATGTAAAGGTGAACTTCCCATTTTCAAAGGAAGTAACCATGTCACCTGCATGCTTTTCGATACATTTACGAACATTCCGAAGCCCGTATCCATGATTTTTACTGCGTTTTCGTGTCACATGGCTTTGGGTACAGGAGTTTTCTAGCTTATAAAATAGAGTACCCTGATGCTGCCTTAACTGCAAAAAGATTTTGCGCTCTGCTTCCGGGACGGATATTGTACCATCTATCGCGTTGTCCAGGGTATTGCCTAAAATAATATAGCAATCGATAGCAGAAATATTCAACTGCTCGGGAACGCTGACAGAGAAAGAAAAGTCGATTTTCTCATGTTCTGCACGATTCTTATATTCGTTCAGGATGGCACTGATTACACTGTTGCCGACATCCACTACATTTCCAATACTGTTATACAGATTTTTCGTTTCCTCCAATAATTCTTTCGCCTGTTCAGAGCTGTTGGTGCTGACCAGTGTGTCCATTGCACGCATCCGTTTACTAATGTCATGGAAAAGGGCACGCGTTTCATTCTGCTCAGTTTGAAGCTGGGAATAGTAAAGTTCCTGCATTTTGTAATGGTGTTCTGCGATTTCAATTTCTCGCTGTTTGTCAGCAGAAATTTTAGCTTGCTGCGCATAAAAGACCAACAGAATATTCATATAGAGCAAGGCGATTGACGCATACAAAAATGGGAGAGGGAGATCATTGTCAGAATTTTGAAGAAATTGGCAAAAAGACAATCCTAACCAAATGCTCATGATATACCCCGGGGATAACACAAGAACGAACCGAAATGTGATGGCACTGGACTTATGGCGAACAAAGCAAAGTACAACAGAAATTGCAACAAGAAGAAAAATGTGTGTAGTAGCGATATATACACACCGGGATATGCTGTGAGACATGATTAAATCGCTGTCAATATGAAGCAAGGATGCCAGCAACATGATGAGAATATCAATCATCATGTATATGGCACAGAATGAGATTCCCATAAAAACAGCTTGTATGAGTTTAGCCTCAAATAACAATAGCACCAAAAGCAAAATGCCACTTCCGCAGAATAATATCCGCAAATATGCCGCATCATTCATGAACGACAAAATAAGCAGGCCAAATCCATATGCAATAAAAAAGCAGAATGTTACCCATCTAGGGTGTTCTTTCTCAAGGAAAACACCCTGAATAAATAAATAGATTATCAGAACCTCAGAAATTACTCCGATAATTTCTGTCAGAATATACATAAAGAATCACCTTCCCAGAAAACGAAAAAAAGCGTCACTAAACTCCTGATGTCGCCGCCTACTGATGGGAATAATGTCATCGTTGTCCATTTTAATTTCAGTTTTGGAAGCAGAACGAACGTGGTCAAAATTTACAAGTACGCTTTTGTGAGGCAGCGCGAAATAGCCCTGTGGAAGTTTGGCCTGAATTTCTTTCAAAGTGCTTCGAAATCGGTATTCCGAGTTTTTTGTATGTACGACTGCATAATGTCCAAACATTTCGATATATAAAATTTCACGCAACGGCAGCGCTACTGTTCTATCTTCAGACGTGAAGTAAAGCCTGTGTGCAATCGCCTCATGCACAGAGGCGTCCAGTGCTTCCTCAAAAGCCGCGCGGGCAAGTGGTTTTTGCAAATAACGCAAGGCTATTCCGTAGCCCTTTAGTGTGTATGCACTGCTTTTTGTCACGAAAATAATAACCGGCGGACTTGGAAGCATAACAAGCTTCTTGGCAATTTCATAGCCATTGGGTGTTTCCATTTCAATATCAAGTAAAACAACATCGAACGGTTTTTCTAAAGCAATTTTTAACAAATCTACTGCTCTTGTATAAGAAAAAATATCAAAGCACTTGCCGGTATCATATTGCTGGATCAATGTAATCGTCTGCACAAGATCCATCGGTTCATCATCACAGACTGCAACTCGAAGGTTCCCCATAGATGCACCCCCTTATATATTATAACAAATTTAACGGGAATAACAAGGCTACAGCCAACCACTTGCGCTATATTTTATACCTTTTATGACACTGAAAAACCGTCCTCCAACACAAACGGAGAGGACGGTTTTATAACAGCTTATAAGAACGAAGCATTCTGGCAAAGTCCAACACCAATTTTCGCTGCTGCGTACTCATTCGCCGCATAATTAAACACAATTCGGTGTATTCGTTAACCTCAACTTTTTCGTCAAAGAACAAGGCTCTCGGGTCTAAATCCAGCTCTGTTATGATGAGTTGAAGCATTTCTACGCTAGGCATAGCCTCACCACGCTCTATTTGTCCGGCAAAGCTAATCGATATGTTTAATCGTTCTGCCAAATCTTCCTGAGTCATTCCCAGCAACTTCCGTTTTTGCTTTATCAACGGCCCAAGCTTGTTGCGCACACTCTCCAAGTCAATCCCCCCTACCTTGTTACAGATAATGACATTATACTCCAATATCCATCGGAACTTAACGCACTTTTACTGGTATAGAATGCCAATATTAGTGAAGATTTTAAGGAAAAATAGCGCCATTCACGCCACATGATAAACCGCTCATGCCAACATACTTGAACAAAAATCGCCTGAACGATATACTTTTCTTGGAAAGGGTTGAGGAAGATCAGTATGATAAACAGTATGACTGTTGTGCTTTGCAACAAATTATGTGCGTTCGGAATATTTCCGAAGAGCCAAGAAAAAATTTATATTTACGGATTTGAGCTGTTGTTGTCCAGTGTAATTGGAATCATGGTGCTAATGATGATTTCAATTACAAGAGGAACGGCTTTTGCTTGGCTTTCATATTTGCTAGGATTTATCCCTGTTCGCATAACAGGAGGTGGATATCACGCCAAAACACATTTTACTTGCATCCTATCTTTTTCGCTGTTATTCCTAATATTTTTGTTATCAAGCAGCTTCATTGATATACAATCAATTACTTACATATTCCTCTCATTGACGACGTTAATTATTTCATTGGCTGTTGCGCCGGTTGAAGCAATCAACAAGCCGCTATCGAATGAAAGAAGAAGCAAAAATCGGAAAAGATGCTTAAGATATGCAACCATCAATCAGGTGATTGCCTTGGTAATTTGGGCTGTGAGAATTCCATGCGGAGCCTATATCAGCTTATACTTTTTCGGCGAATTTGCTGCTGGAATATCCATGATTGTTAGTTTCAAAACGGCAATACCGGATTCCACAGGCAATAAATTGTAATCTATCCAGCTTTATTTTACTGGATAAAAATAGAAAAGAGGTATTTTTATGAAAACCAAAATGCAAAATCTGATCCGGACGCTTTTGTGCAGTACTGCAAGTCTGGCACTGTTGCTGGCAGTGAACAGTGTGTCCAACACTTGTTGCTTCCTGTCTTACCAGCCGGATGTTCCCGAGGAGTTGCTGTGAGATACAGCTCCAAACACTGCGCGAAACCATTTTGATATGAATTGCCTGATCAGCAGTTCATAATATAAATATCTCTAAATTGCTCAATCGTGCACAATGTGTAATTTCCTTATGGGTACTGAGTATTCCGCCCGAGATTGCGCACCACGACCGCACAAATTGAGCACCGTCACCGGCGGAATTGAGCAGGCTCGCCGCTGGCGTTGAGCACCACGGTAAAATGTAGATATGTGTCAGATTTTTGGCGTAAATATCTGCAAGGAGGTTACCAACATGACCAATTACCGTGAGATTCTCAGGCTCCACAGCCTGGGACTCAACAAAACCGAGATCGCAGCAAGCTGCCATTGCGCTCGGAACACCGTTGCAGCAACGCTACAGCGAGCGGCAGTTATTTCGCAAAATCACCTGGGGACTTGCAATGGGGTCCATGGCATTGTACTTGATTATGCGCATAACAATCTCTGTCCACTATTCTGTAGCTTTTGGAGTAGGTATTTTGCTTGTGGCGGTCCTTCAGCTTCCCTGTGCTTTGAACGAATTACTTTCAAAGATAATAAAAAATAGCTGTTTGCATTCGTCTTTATAAAACGGATAGCCCTTTAATGCATTTTAAGCAAGATCGGAATCCGTCTGATCAACGGTTTCGATATGTCCCAGATTCCCGGAGTAGCGCGCACTCGGAGATCCGCAATCGTTTGCCGCAAACTGTCAGCGGCAAGGGATAATGGCTGACAGTAATCTTCTCAGCATCCCGCCGACGGACGGGCTGCCTCGCTCTCCCCGCTCCGCCGGAACGTACGCCGGAGATGTCTGCCTCATGTCTGTTACAGGTTGTCATCGGCAGGGAGAAGTAATTGACAGCACGATATCACACAATACGATAAGGAGGATCCCATAGTGAAACATCTGAAAAAAGCGCTCTGCTTGATGGTGGCAGTTGTTATGATGATGTCCATCGTCGCTTTCCCTGCATCTGCCAGCACAACTTTGGATAGCAGATTGCTCAATGACTTCCCTGGCTTCCCTGTGCTGAGACTAAATTCCAGCGGCGGATACGTCAAATTATTGCAGAGATTTCTGTATGTGTGCCCTGCAACTCATGAAGCCATCTATAATACCAGTTCTACAACTCATGGCATTGACGGCGGTTTTGGCACAGTAACGGACGGTGCAGTAAGGACATTTCAGCTTTCCCAGTTTGGTGTGAGCGGAGTAGACGGAGCCGTTGGCAAAGACACATGGGGAGCAATCTACAGATGGTTGAATCCCGATCATAGTAATTGTCGATATTATTATGATGATGACATTGTTGGGTACAATCGGTTGGTTATGAAGTACACAAATACTGGTTCGTACTACAGTCTATATACATACAATTGGAACGCCGTCTCTTTCGCGGATCCCTTCCGCAGCTTCTATCTTTGATTTCTAAGAACTCAGCAAGCGGTACTGGCCAGGAAACTGGCCAGTACTTTGCGATATGCGATGGAAAACAGACACATTAGTACACAGAGCTTTTGTTATACAAATTCCGCAATTTATATCACGAACGGGCAAATGCTAAAATTTAGTTATCATACACATTTAGGTCATACAGGATAGTCTGCATATATGAATGCATTCTATATTCTTCCATGCATCTGCAAAAAATTGACAACTATCTGCAATAGATGTAACGTATCCGTATTGTTTTCGTACTACTAGGGTGAGGAACAAAACAGAAAGGATGTGAAACCTCGTGGAAGACACCAGAATCATCGATTTGTTTTGGGAAAGAAATGAAGACGCCATACAGGAAACGGATGCTGCCTACGGTAGGAAACTCCGTGTGCTGGCGAACAAAATCCTGCACAATCGAGAAGATGCGGAAGAGAGTGTGAGCGACACCTACATGAAAACCTGGGAAACCATTCCTCCCCAGCGCCCGAAGTACTTATTTGCCTTTCTTGCTTCCATCTGCCGCCATCTGTCATTTCATAAGCTGGACTGGAAGACAGCGGCGAAACGCAGCGCGGAGATGGTATCTCTCAGCGAGGAAATGGCGCTGTGCATTCCGGACGAAGCCCGGGAGCGGGAGGTTGCCGGGCGGGAGCTGAGACAGATCATGAATGCGTTTCTGGAAAACCTACCCAAGGAAAGCCGTCTGATTTTCCTGCGCCGCTACTGGTATATGGATACCATTGCGGAAATTGCTGCCCGGTATGACATCGGAGAAAGCAAGGTAAAAGTGCAGCTCAGCCGCACCCGCAATATGCTGCGGGCGTACCTGAAAAAGGAGGGAATTGCCGTATGAATGAAAAAAATCTACTGATTGGATTAAGCTACATCGACAGAAAGTACATCGAGGAAGCGGAAGAAGCCTCCTTCCCCGTCCGCAGGCCGCTGAAAAAGCCGATCCTCATTGCGGCGCTTATCGCCCTGATGCTGTTTCTGATGGGTTGTGCCTGGATCGTAATGGGCTTGCAACATATGACCATCGAGACGCCTCCATTCACCGATTATTGGGGGGAGGAACGCAGTATCATATCCCTGCAGGGTTTTGAGGGCAGTAAAAACTATAAGGCATTTCAGGAGTGGCAGACATTTTTGAATTCTTATGACCAAGATCGTTCAATTCTGAATGCAAGCAACGATTTTTATTTGGAATGTCCGGAAGCTTATTATTCCTATGGATGCTATTCCTGGGAAATGGTGGATAAGGTGGCCGAAATCTGCGAAAAATACAGCCTGGAGCCATTGGGAAAAAATTGGGTCTATCGCCAGGCGCAGCATCTCTTTGAAGCGGTGGGAATCAAAACAGTTTTTTCCGGCACAGCAACAACGGAGGATAGTCCTTTTTCCGGTTACTGCTACAACGATGGTACCTTCGCCATGGAGGGGAATATCACTCTGACTGGACAATGGAATTACACTGTGGGATACAGCTTACGCAGTGTACAAAAGACCTCCTTTGACGGTGTTTACAGCAGTGTTGGAGATCTGGATACCTATGACCAGTGGGAGTATACCATGAAAGATGGCACTGCTGTCCTGCTGGCACTTCAGGATGAAGGCCGAATCATTGTTGATAAGGAAGATTGTTTTGTGGTGGTTACTGCCTTTGGTACGCCAGAAGATGTCTTTGCACCCATCCCCCATGACAGGGCATTTGTGGAAGTCTTCTGCGAAGCCTTCGACTTCAGCTATCACACACAGCGGGTAGATACGGATAAGGCCTACGCCCTGCAATGCGAAGAAGAACCTCATACCTACGCCGCATTGATCCAATACATGCTGGCAGAACAGTCGGAAGAATACCCGAACCTAAAATATGCTTTGATTGATATCAACGGCGACGGCGTGGAGGAACTTCTGCTACAGAGCGAGGCTTCTCCTTACCTTACCGAGTATCCTATTGAGGAAAACATGTTTTTCTCTGTAACAAGTATGCGGGATGGAAAGCTCGTTTATTTGGTGGGTGGCGGATATCATTACCTTTGCCAAGGAAATGTGATCGAATCCTTATCCCCGTTTGAAGGTGAGGAGAAGCGCCACAGCTATTACCGATATGATCAGAAATTCCGTGAAGAACCGGTTGAGGAAATCTACCCGATGGAGGGAAAGCTGTTCCAAAGCGTAATGGGTGGTGATTTTGTAGAAATTACAGAGGAAGAAGCCCAAACTATAATTTCCAGGTATCCTCGCATGGAAGTTGAATTCAAGCCAGCCAGTGAATTCCAGTAAAAATGAATTAACTGTAAGGAGATGTAATAATGAAAAGAAAAAATAGTGCTTTTCTGGCATGGTGTACCCTGCTTGTGCTTGTAACAGCGAATCTGTCGGCTTGCGCACCAAGTCCAACGCAAAATGTTGTTACCAGTAAAAACGATGGGGCCTTTGACATCAGCGTGCTTGAAACCGCGCCCGACAAGGCTGATAATGCGACAGAAGATGCTGCGCATACCATGACGGGTGACCCCAAATACATACAGTACACCGAATCATTTACAAGTACCGACGGAAGCGTGGAGTTTTCCTTCAACATTGATCAAGACATTACCGATCAGGCGTATCCAGTTGTAGAGGTACGTCCGCATATGTTCACCAACAATGACGCACAAACGATTGCTAGTGTGTTGTTTGGAAAGGCTGACTTCTATGAGGCGGCACCGACATTTGGTGAGATAAAGGACATGTTTTCAAAAGCGGAAATGAGAGCATCGATACAGAGATGGAGTTCCTATACAAATGAGCAAATGCTTCTGGAACTGCTTCCCAACATGGCGAACCGAAGCGACCGTCTTAATTGGTATCTTGAACGTATTAAGGGAGATGTCGCTGACTTCAGTACCCTATTGGAGGAACTGCCAGAAACCAATCCTCACGCGGCAGCAAAATGGGAATTCCAGCCGGATTGGAAATATCTGTATTCCGAAGAGAATGTACCGGAGGAACTGCAAGCAGACTCGGATAGAAATGAGCAAATCTGTGTCACCACAACCGTTGAAAACATTCCCTATCGGTTGGATTTTACCACTAATAATGGAGACGCATACAAGCTAAATACTATTTTTGCGTACCCTGGCACAGTTTATTCTCCCATGGATATTGACCGGGATATTTTCCGTGCAAAACTATGCAGAACAGATGAACCCACCGCAGGGCAAATAGAGGCTGTGAAAGAAAAGGCGCAGACTATGCTTAACCACATGGGGATTGGAACGTGGGCAGTGGGTGAATGTTATGTAGAAAACACAAATACGGACGGAATTCCGGAATATGTGATTTCTTTAAATGCAGTACCGGTTTTTGAAGGTGCTGCTGCGATGTACCGTACACAGCTTGACAACTTGTCAGAAAATTTTGCAGCAAGCTACTACTTAACGGAGGCTCTTTTCCAATTCTCTGCAAATGGCGATCTGGTCTATCTTCGGCTCAGCTCTCCTGTGGATATAGTGGATGTCATCAATAAGAATGTGGCGACGATGAATATAGACGAATTAATGGAAAGGGCAAAAAAACACCTGATGCTCAGCGACTACAATGCATATGGTCTCAGCGGACAAATGCTGGAAGACTCTCAAAAGGGTGCCGGTGAAGACTTCGTTTGTAAAATCGAATTGAGCAATGTGGATTATGGCTTGATTCGTGTAAAGGCTGCGGGTGACAATGAGAACTACTACTATATACCAGGAATGATTATCTACGGCTCCATTGATTACTGCGGTAAGGATAGCGGAACGGTTTATGTATCCAGTGACGATTCTTTTGGTGGAGAACGTATTGCTCCGTTAGTTGCTCTGAATGCGATAGATGGTTCCATTATTAATTTGTCCGATGGATAAGCTAGCTACACAATGGCCGAGTTGAAGCAACCCAGTCATTGCCTCATGTTGGCAAATAAGGGAGGCTTTGCCAAAGCGATGGAAGAGAAAAAATACTTCAACGAAAATAGAGTGGGTATGAAAAACGCACTATCGTCCGGCCTGCGAGAGGTGTCTTATTTTCAAGCCCTAGTAGGAATCCTTGCTATGGCGGCAGTGATTGCCTTTGCTTCTACCGCCCCTCTAATCCGAGTATACCGGGAACAACAGATGTTGGAATACGGTTACCACACAGACCAAATTTTTGCTGCCCTCCAATCGGACACCGTAGCTCCTTTTCTTCCCATACTAGCTGTACTTCCCTTCTCTGCTATGTACATAGATGATGTAAAAAGCAAATTCGTGCGGTTCTTCTTAATTCGCACCAACAATGCCATTTACCCTATCAGCCGAATCTTGGTATGCTTTCTTAGTGGAGGGATCGTGATCGTCACTGGAACCCTACTGGCATGGGGCGTGTCAGCACTTCTGTTCTTGCCTATGGAAAAGGCGGCAGAGGCTCCGTCGGAATCTGCCGCCCTTCTCCTGAAAACCTGTGTGCTCCTGTTCTTGAACGGCGGCCTATGGGCCGTCCTCGGCATGACCATGAGCACCATCATGGAAAGCAAATACATCGCCTATGCTTCTCCCTTCATTGTGTACTACTTGCTGGTCATTTTCTATGAGCGGTACTTCCCAAATACCTGGCTGCTCTACCCCCAAAACTGGTTGAACCCGGAGATTTGGCCCTTGGGGATTGGAAGCGCTGCGCTTTTTCTGTTGGAATTGACATTTTTGTGTGGGCTGGTCTTTTACGTCCGGGGAAAAAGGAGACTGGAACAGCTATGAAAGAGATCCGTCAGTCATTCTCTATCGCTGGATATAACTTTCGGTTATGGCGGGGGAATCCCCGGATTCTGGTCACCTTCCTGTTGGCCTTCATTCTGTGTTTCCTGCTTTCGGACAAGGCTGTGACCTTTGCTGTGGAGCATAACACAACCATGCAGCTTGTTGAAGTATTCATCTGGAACTTTGGTGATAGCAATTCCATTCTGCTGTCCTCAGTCTTACTTGTTATGCTCTTTGCGGATATGCCCTTCCTGTCCTCTGGAACCCCCCTGTATCTGGTACGCACCAAACGGAGAATCTGGATCACCGGGCAAGTAATTTATATTCTGGCAGCCACCTTTGTGTATCTGCTGTTTGTACTGGTCTGCACCGTATTTTTCTCCATGCGCCAGTCCTTCACCGCCAATATGTGGAGCCCCACCGCGGCAATCTTGGGCTACACCAATGCCAGTGAGCGGGTGGCGATCCCGGCGCTGGTGAAAACCCTGGAAATGAGCTGGCCCTATCAGAGCATGATTTCCATTTTCGGACTTATGCTGGGCTATACCTCTGTCATGGTATTGCTGATGCTGGTGTGCAACCTGCGGTTCGGTCAGGTTGCGGGGGTGGTCAGCGTGCTGGTGTTCAGCCTGTACGGGATCCTCATGCAGCCGGACACTATTCAGCTCATTCTGAAGCTGCCGGATGAAGCCTATTACATTGCCAACGTCATCATTGGCTGGCTGTCGCCGTTAAATCAGGCGACCTACCATATGCATAACTTTGGCTACGACAAGTTGCCCCGGCTGTGGCAGTCTTATTGCATTTTTACAGGGCTGTCCGTGATCCTCTATTTCGCGGCCATCTGGGCGGCAAAGCGTTATAATTTCAGCTTTACAGGAACGGAGGGATGACATGTGGAGAATGTGATCGAAGTACGCGATGTCAATAAGTTCTTTGGTGAAGAACACGTTCTCAAGAATGTATCCCACACCTTTGAAAAAGGTAAGATCCACGGCATCGTCGGCAATAACGGTTCCGGCAAGACAGTCCTGATGAAGTGTATCTGCGGCTTTCTGAGACCCAACAGCGGCGCCATCTTTGTGAACCACAAACAGGTAGGGAGGGAGACCGATTTCCCAGAGGATATTGGTATCATCATTGAGACACCGGGATTCCTGCCCCACCTGTCCGGATTTCAGAATCTGAAAATCCTGGCTTCTCTCCAGCAAAAAGCGAACGACCTTACGATTCGGGCAGTATTGGAGAAGGTTGGCCTTGACCCGGATATACGCAAGCCGGTGGGGAAATATTCCCTGGGTATGCGCCAACGGCTGGGGCTTGCTCAGGCGCTTATGGAGGACCCCGGCCTCCTCATTTTAGACGAACCGCTGAATGGCTTGGATAAGAACGGTGCCCAGCACATCCGGGGTATTATCAAAGGACTCCGAGACGAGGGAAAGACTGTCATATTGGCAAGCCACAACCAGATCGACATTGACGAGCTGTGCGACACCGTCTGTGAAATGGACGCTGGTGTCCTTACGGTGGTGAGATAATGGAGCATTTAATAGAAGCAAACTACATAGCCGACCTAAAAAACGCCGGCGGTCAGGATAAGCTGCTGACCTTCACCGGAAATGCCGGGGATAGGATCTATATCGGCAGCTCACCCAAACGATGCCAGACCCATTTTGAAGTTCTCTGCGGCTTGCGCAAACCGGATGTGGGAGAAGTGAAACTGGCGGGGACAGATCCCTATGCCCTTTCTCCAAGAGAGGGAGCGGCGTTCCGGCGGGATACCGTCGGGGCGATCCCATTGGGCGGCGGCCTGATACCGGAGCTGCGGATGATCGACCAAATTGCCATGCCTATGCAGCTGGCAGGGTATGAAAACAGCGTTATTCTGGAGAAGATCCGATCCCTGACCTCAGAGCTTCTGCCCCTGCACAGCCTGTATAACACGCCCGGACGGTGTACAGTCCGGAAACAAGCCCATGCCGCTATTCTACGGGCCATCATCAACAAGCCCAAGGTGCTGGTCTTGAACAGCTTTCTGGATGATATGACAGATCTGGATACCGGTGTGCTCTGGCAGGTCTTGCTGGGGCTTTGCCCGGAAAACTGTGTCCTGGTCTATCTCAGCGGAGCCCCGGCACCAGAACAGATTTCCTGGACGCGGGAAATCCGGATATAAATGGAGGGAAAGAAAATGTACAGAAAAATCCTAACGGTGTTACTGATCCTGGTGTTTTTCGCAAATCTGCCCTTAACGGCTTTTGCGTTGGAAACCACAGGAACTGAGACCACGGCGGCAACGGAAGCAGCCAGCGCCGCAGCAGAGCCCTCCACGCAGCAGCCCCAGACGGAATCGGAACCGACCCAGCCTTCCCAGGCCAGTGAGCCGACACAGCCTGCGGAAACGGAGCCAACAACTGCTTCGGAGCCGCCTGTTCAACCTTCTGAACCCTCACAATCAACGGAGCCGTCCCAATCGACAGAGCCATCCCAGCCCTCCACGCCAACTACTCCGTCCACCATTCCTACTTTCCTGGAAATTGATACGGAGCATATCTATTCCGGGATGGACGAAGCTTATGAGGATGGCTATACCCCCAGGATCAGCGGGGATACCATGCATCTGGTCCTCCCACTGCTGACCAATGGCAAGCTGTACAAAGATGAGATCAAGGTCTCACTGGGTTTGGGCGGCAGCTCCAGCGCTCCCTTTGTCATGGCGAATTATGAGAAGGTTTTTGAATTGGAATGGGTCAAGCCAAAGAACAGTGAGATCGAGCAGGAAGTGTTCCTGGTGAAGTTCGATGTGGCGCTTTCCAGCAGCAGGATCAATGGCGTATACCCGGTCACTGTAAATATTTCCGGCTATGACGATTCCAACAATGCCATCAGCAGCATTTATACCATCTATGTTACCATCACAGATGGGAAATCCACCACAGTTACCCCTACCTATACAGAAACCGCCACGGCGGAGCCTGTGATCTACATTTCCAATACTGTTGTAGAACCGGAAACAGCCATGGCAGGGGAAGAATTCACTGTGACTGTGACCTTAAAAAACTCGCTGACCACAAAATCCGTCAAGAATATGCTGGTGAAAGTGGACACGGGGAATGTACACATCAATCTTCTGGAAGATAGTAATATCTTTCAGATCGATAAGATCCCCGCTGGCGGCGAATCGGAATTGACCCTGCATTTTTCATCAGATATTTCTTTGCCCGCCGGAAAATATCCACTGGCATTTACTTTTAATTATGACAGCAGCAAAACTCTGAATCTATCCTCCTCTGGAACGACGACAGTGGAGATCCAGCAGCCCACAAACATGGAACTGGTCATGCCCCGGTTTTCGGATAGTGTCACCGTAGGGGAAACCATCCCGCTGTCCTTGCAGGTGATGAACATGGGACGGGATCCTGTGTATAACGTCCGCTGCGTAGTGTCTGGCTATGGCTTCGCTCCTTCCAATACCGGTTATATCGGTACTATGGTAGCAGGTTCCTCCGCTACCACCAAGGTAGAGCTGTATATCATTGCGCTGAATGCCAGTAAGGGCAATGAAAATGGCGGTCAGTACGGCGATACTACCGGCACCGTTGCGTTGATTTATGAGAACGAAAACGGAGAAGAATTCCAGCAGGAAACCACCTTCGATACCACGGTGAACAGGCCCATCGTCCAGATCCAGCGGAACGATACTGCGGTGGAAGAAGAGGAACAGGCTGCCAGTCAGTGGTGGGTGTCCATACTGATTTTGGGAGGTGTGATTTTTGCAGCAATTATCGGGATTATCATTGCAAAAAAGAAAGCCAAGAAACGTGGCAGGGCATATCTGTAAGATTGCCTTTATGACCATTCCCAGATGCGGATGGATGGCAATGTTTCTACTGTGCATTGGCCTGTATATGGTTTTTCCGGCTTCTCAGACTGCCCTGCGGTTACATTCTGAAAAAAACACCCCATATGAAATCATAGTTTCCGTTGACAATGCACGGATTAACATGGACGTCCTATCCCAAATAGAGGGCGTGGAAGCAGTCAGCCCCATATTACAGCTAGATTTTCAAGCGGTATACGGCGAGAAAACTGCGAGCTTTGCGGTGGACGCCGTATATAGCAGCTACTTGGATCTACATCTGATCGATGGCGTTATTTTCACGGACAACACCAATATGCCATATCTTCTGATGAATGAAGCGGCGGCGAAAGCATTCTCAGAAAAGGATACTGACATGGGAATCCATGCTCAGGAGACCGTTACTGTAAAATGCGGAGATAGTGAGTGTAAAGCGGCTATCTCCGGCATCTTCCGAGACGAAGAAACGATCCCAAAAGTCTATATAAGCTATGACGTGGCTCGAAAGCTATTTGCCAGTCAAGGAGGCGGAACAAACATCGCCTTCCGGCTGACTAACAAAGGCTCAGTAGACTCTGTAGTATCCCAGTTACAAAGAAAGGGGGTTTCCGCAAGCGCTGATTCAGACACCTCTCTTGCATGGGAACTGCTGGAGCAGCAGACATGGCAACCTTTTATGACGAGTATTAGCTTCCTTTTGTGTTCAATAATGCTATTTCATGACAGCAGCATTATCGAAAGCGAGACAAGAAAGGGGGAAAGGGATGTACTCTCAGTTTCTGGCATGACTACACAGCAAATAAGATGCATCGGATTCCTGCGATCTCTGCTAGTGAGTATAATTAGTCTAAACATTGTAAGCTGGATTTCGTGTTTGACCGGGAAATTCTCATTTCTTGCTGTTGTGATTTGTACTATTCTTATTTGCGTTCAGTTTGTGCTCCGATTTCTGGTGGAGCGTTAATCCTATGAACATAAGTATTGCGCTTTTGCTGAAATTCTTCTTTCTATGTATGATAGCAGCAAGTCGTTTGACAGGTGTACTGTAGTTTGTCAAAAGAAAAGTCAAAAAAGGAGTGGAATGATGTGAAAAAAATTAACAGATTTTATACTTTGATGCTTATTTTGCTTGTGTTGGTGTCCATGCTGGTAACCCCGGTAGCGGCAGCAAGTGATTCTTGGCAGAACAGATTTAGACAGTTTCCTTTGCTGAGTAGTGGGTCGAGCCGTAGCGGGTATGTAAAAGCATTGCAGACTTTTTTGTACTACTATTCCTACGAAACCAAGCAATTAATTTCTGATGGTGGAGGAATCGATGGCTCCTATGGATCCAAAACTTTGAGTGCAGTAAAAAAATTTCAAGGAGATGTCTTTCCTGACGATCCTTCTCAGCACGACGGCATTACTGGTTCAAATACATGGGGAGCGATTGCGAGAGTGACAGAGGTGTTCCAACCCTCAGCAAATGAGTATATATTCATTTGGTACACACAGGAAATAATTCGCGCCATTCCTATCAACTCGGGATACTACTATTATTATAATGTCGGACCAGATGAATGGAAAATTTTCCGCACTACGTGATTTGAAGCAGCATAGCGCAAATGCTGAGGCGAGCAAAATCGGATAGTCAAATACACAGATACCCCTATCATTCAGGCTGTCAGGCGAAGCCTGACAGCCTGAATCAGAGTTCACCATAGCTTATATGAATTATGGAATAACCACATCTAACGCACTAGATCTGTTGGAAACAAGACTGAATTCGCTTACTTTAATCTGCTAGCTGGTAGTGGCTGGGGCGTATTCCGAACAACATAAATAAGTTCTGGTCATACACGGGTCTATGGCCCGTGTATGACGAATTAAGGAGAAATACTATGAAATGGAAAAATATTATGTTCTGCTTGACTGCAATTCTCCTGTCATCGTTTCTTTTTAGCGCATGTCAGCGTGATCCGGATGAAAAAGTGGTTATCAGTAAAAATGATGGTGCATTTGACGCAGGAATAGTGGTATCGGCAGATAAGAACCATACTTCTGGTGAGTCTTTGCCACTGGAGCATTCAGAAAGCTTCTCAAGTACAGATAATAGCGTAACGTTTCAGATGAAGGTTGATACCACTCTTGGGATCCAAGATGTGCCAATTGTAGAAGTTTCTCCACATTATTTAACAGAAGCAGATGTACAAAGAATTGCTGAAGCACTATTTGGTGATGTGCAATTTTTCGAAAAAGATCAAACCCTATCTCGAAGTGAGATCCAGGAATGCATTAATCGTTGGATTCCATATACAAATAGAGAAGCTATGGGGGAGCTACTTCCTAATTCAGATGAGGGCTACCTTGATTGGAGAATTGATTTATTAAAGCGAAATATAGAAGCTTACACAAAAGCATATGAGTCTGCAGCGGAAGATAATCCTCATATTCCATGCCAGTGGGTGTACCACAAAGATTCCTACTATTCTTTGACAGCCAGCCAGTATTTAGAGGAAGAACATGAAGAAGATAACGACTCTATCCAAGTAACCACCGAAAAAAATGGAATTCCGTATTATTTCTCCGCTTCTATTCGCAATAATACGGATTATAAGCTGAGCTCTGTCTTTGCATTTCCCCAAGAGCATACAATTGGTGACAATGCAATATACATATCTCAACTTTGCAGAACAGAAAAACCAACCAGTTCACAAATTGAGAAGATTAAAGAGAAAGCCGAAGCAATGCTAAAGCAAATGCAGATGGGTGACTGGAAGATAGACGAATATTATCTTGAATCAACAGAAATGGATGAGTTTATTATCCATATCAACGCAGTTCCGCAATTATGTGGCGTCTCTGCTCTTAGAATACCGCAGTTGGGTAATCTCAAAAGTGAGGAAGTCTTTTCGTCAAATTATTATCTAACAAATGCAAGCTTCGAGTTCTCTCCTGCTGGAGATTTACTTTACTTTGAGTTGCAGTCTCCTGTGGATATTAGTACCATTGTGAATAATAATGTGGCAATATTAGATTTTCCCACATTGCTTGAATATGCAAAGCAAACACTATCTTTAACCGACATATATACTTATGATTTCAACTCCATAGTAGATATTTGTAAAGAGCAAGACATTAAATTAGAGTGCATTATAGAAATTGACAAACTCCAGTTCGGCCTAATTCGAGTGAAGAAGCCTAATACAGATGAAAGTTACTATTATATTCCTGGGGTAATATTAAACGGGAATGTTGCGTTTTATAAGAAAAATACAGGTGAGCTTCTATGTTGTCTTGATGAGATGCAGTTGTTGGCATTGAATGCGATTGATGGATCTGTAATTCAGTTGTCAAACGAATGAATATTTTTGGTTATTGCATGTTGCGTTGCATGTTTAATTGAAAGTCTACTTTTGCCGCTGTCGTAATTTGTACGATTATTCTGTGGATTCAGCACATGTCCTTTGGTGTGATGGTTTGTCAACTCTATAAATAGACGGATCGCACCTTTGTCAAAATTCATTTCTGTGTGTATGATGGAAACAAATCATTTGGCAAGTGAATAATTGTTTGGCAAATGAAAATACAAAATAAAGGGGTAATACTATGAAAAAGCAGGACGAAAGTACAATAGCGCAGCCTGCAAATGTGCAACGTGTAAAAAAGAAGGGTAAACACAGTCTGGTAAAGACGATCCTTCGCCGCTTTTTTCTTGTGCTGTTCATAGCCATCGTCTTGGTATTCACAGCGCTGATCCTGGTGCTGAACATGGTCTTCAATGGCCCATCGCCCACCGCACGAAACCAGCTTACCATGACATTGATTGAGGCCAGTGCAACCAAATGGATTCCTGCCTTATTCATTGGAGAAGATACCGTTGCCGAGATCCGGACTGGCGAAAACGTGGAACTGGCAGAGAATGTGACCGACGTCAGTGCTGTAGTTATCAGTCGAAACGCTCTAACCTCCGCCAACGACGAATGGGCAGCCTATCCCGATGGCATTCGCATCGAAACCGTCAGCGGCAATACATATAACGCAACGGTGATGATCGTCCGCAACCCGGAACAGGTGTATCTTGGGATCTCCACCCATGAGGGTTTCAGCACCAGCATCCCCGGCAAGCGACTGACCGCCGCCATTGAGGATGAAGGCGCCATCGCGGCGGTGAATGGCGGCGCTTTCAACGATAACGGCACCACGGCCTCCTATGTCGGCACCCTGCCTGCCGGTCTGGTCTATTCCGAAGGGGAATGCGTCTGGACTTCCGGTAAGCCCTCTGAAACCAGCGGCTTTGCCGGTTTCACGGAGGACAATATTCTGATTGTTCACAAGGACAACATTTCCAAAGCCCAGGCGGAGGAGCTGAACATCCGGGACGGCTGCTGCTTTGGTCCCGTCCTGATCATGAACGAGGAGATCAATATGGAAGCCTACAACAAGGTTTCCGGCCTGAATCCCCGGACAGCCATCGGCCAGCGGGCAGACGGCGCTGTGGTCTTCGTCTGCATTGACGGCAGACAGCCCAGCTCTATGGGCGGCGAATACGCAGATGTTATCGATATTATGGTGGAATACGGTGCCATCAATGCCTGTAATATGGACGGCGGTTCTTCCACTGTCATGCTGTACCGGGACACTTACGGCATTTATGGAGAGGCGGGGGCGGTTCAGATGATGAACAGCTATTCCCTGCTCCAATCTGAGCCGAGAAAAATGCCCGACTTCTGGTTGATTCGTCCTGCGGAGGAGAAATGATTATGGCACAGGGTAAATTCAGCACCAAAAACAGGAAAAACGCAGTAGATATTTACACCGTTCTGGCGGAACGGGAGCTGGCACAAAAGCATCGCTCCACCCCTCCGGTTACCACTTCGAAAAAGGAAGCGGCACAGCCTGCTGTAACCGCAATACCAACATTGGAGAAGCCTGCACAGTCTATTCAAAAGCCACACAGAGGCCCCCGGCTTAGCAGTGTTATCTTCTATACGATCTTCTTTTTCTGCATTTTCCTGTTTTATGCCGCAACCTACTTTGGATTACTGGAGCTACGAGACTGGCTGAATCGCTACGAAATGGCCCAGCCCACCGCCAAGAGTCAGGAAATTTTTGAAACGCTGTTCTCTGACCCCGATTGGGACAGCTTGTATGATATTGCCAACACTCAGGGGGCTGCCTACGAAAGCAAGGATGCCTTTATTGGTTACATGGAAAACGCAGTAGGTAAAACAGGCCTAACTTATGTTGAAACCTCCACCGGCCTGTCCAATGATAAGAAATACATCGTCCGGCTTGGAAACAAGAAAATAGCAACGTTCACTCTGGTAAACCACAATCAGTCCGGTTCTCAAACGGAAATCGCAGACTGGCAACTAGGCAGTCTTGAATTTTTCGTCCATTACAACGAAAAATACGACATCAAAAAATTAGATGGACATACCGTTTATGTGAATGATGTACCATTGGATGACAACTTTACCACCCGAATCACCACAACCAATGCTGAAGCGTATCTTCCGGAAGGTATCGTCGGAATCCGCGTGTGTACCCAGCAAATCACTGGACTGGCAGACAAACCCAATGTCCGAATAGTAGATGCAGCCGGGAATGAAATGAAAGTGGTATATGCTGAATCTACCCATACTTTCACAGAACAAACGGACATAAACACGCTCAGCGATGCCGAACGGGATGTTGCCATCAATGCTGTTAAAACCTATGCGCTATACATGATCAATCAGGCCGGAGAAGCGGACATCGCAAAATACTTCCTGCGCGGCTCAGATGCTTACAACGCCATTACAGATACCGAACGGGGGTTTATACAGGATGCTGCCAGCCGGGAGTTTATCAATGAATCTGCTACCGATTACTGCTGTTATTCTGATGATCTTTTCTCCGTGCGGGTTTCTGTCACGCTGAATCAGTACCGATCCAGCGGCAGCGTTAAAAAAAGCACCATTGAGCAGAGCCTGTTCTTTGAAAAACAGGCTAACGGTAAATGGATGTGCTATGCCATGACTGCTGTGGATGTGTCAAAGCCCGTAGAAAAAGTACGACTGACGTTTATGAATGAGGAAGAAATTCTGAAATCTGATTTCTACGACAGCAGAGCCACAACATTGACCTGCCCGGTGCTCTCTGCTCCGGAAGGGAAAGTGTTCTCCGGCTGGGCGGTGAAGGAATCCAACGAAGGTGGGCAGACTATTGTGAACATTATCTTCCAGCCGGACGAGCACGGCATGGTCAATATTTCCGCAGGCACAACACTGGAACCCATGGTGCTATATCCCTACTTTGAGGATGCCGCCTAATCTATCTTATTATGAAAATCCCTATTATATTTGAACGTGAATATCAACTATGTTTATTGGTCTGGGAGAATGAGCCGATCTGTAGTACATCCCTTGTAAAGCTATGTCGAAGCCACTTACATTGGTCAAAGTCTACCACTTATACGGTTATTCGTCGGCTATCAGAGAAAGGGGTACTGGAAAATAGTAACGCCATCGTATCCTCCTTGATATCAAAAGAGCAAGTTCAAAATGCAATATTGGAAGTATTCCTTGAGAACTATTTTGAAGGGTCCGTGTCAAGTCTCAGTGCCGCACTCTCCAGAATTCATAACGACCGCTTATAAGCCAGACGATACTACGCAGAGCAAAAGCAACGCTGGAGGTTATTTTGTGTGTGAAAATCGAGAAAATTCACGATGGATTCGGTGCCCGGTTTGTGGAGGAAAAACACGGACCAGAATTTTCACAGATACTGTGTTGATCAATTTCCCTTTGTATTGCCCCAAATGCAGAAAAGAGATTAATATTGATGTGGTGCAACTGAAAATGGTTTTGAGCAAATGAGCCCGATGTAAAACACAGAGCCTGCTTCCCCTTATCCAAGGGGAGTCAGGCTCTCATTTTTTTCTGTTGCGGTACGTGCATTTTTTGCTCGCAATGCATTGAGAATCGCTTCTGAAGTTGAAAGGATCAAAGCGGCTTCCTCCTCGCTGCATTCATCGGTTAAGACACGCAGCTGGTGTTTTGTAGTGGATTCTACACTCATTTCAGGGTAGAAAATCTCATTGGCGTTGATTCGCAAGCACCGAATCAGGGGGAATAGAATTGTTAATCGTGTGTTCGAACGGCCTGTTTCAATCGCGCTGATTGTCCTTGCATTTGTATCAGTGAGTGCGCCGACTTGCTCTTGTGTAAGATTCATTCTGCGGCGGGCTTTCTTTACAGCTTCTGCCAGCGGGCGTGAAAAAATATGCATGATATTTCACCTCGCTATGTATTCTACATTACTCCCGCTCTGAAGTTAATGTTCTGTATTTCTTATTAAACTAGAAATATACTTCGTATTTAGGAGGAAATAAGAAGTGCTTTTCTTATTTCAATATTTTATTACGCAATATAATTCGCTTTTCTATTTGCTGATCAAAGCCAGAATGCCATTGAAGTAGAAGCATACTTCCAGTTCCTCAAAAATGACTGCAACGCACGGATTCCTTATGTAAGGATTCGTGCGTTCTTTTTTAAGAGGCTTCCACATCGTTGCCGTTCACCCCCAATCAACTTGATTTTTCAAAATTCAGGTTGATTGGAGGTACAAAACATGGATGGAAACCATCCGAACCGAAAGAAAGATAAACTGAACCCCTACACATTGTCCATTGAGAACGACATTTACTACATAACCTTTACCGATGGACAGGGATTTTTTCGTAAAATAGAGATCAGCAAGGAACTTTATGCTGCGTTTGACAGTTTTGAGCTGGAGGATATTTCCCATATGAACGTAGTCAGCCGCCATTTGACAGAATCAGATATGGGCGACGAATCGTTAAGTCACAGAATTGCCGATCCATCTGAGCTTGTGGAGGATCATGTGTGTCGCAGAATCATGTATCAGGAACTGCACAAGGCAATAACACAGCTTCCGGAAACTCAGCGCAGACGGATACTCTTGTATTATTTCGGAGGTTACACCTACGAACAAATTGCGCAGATGGAAGGTTGCAAGTACCCGGCTATTATTAAGTCGGTTGCAGCAGCAGAGAGAAATATCAAAAAATATTTTTCAAAATAGGGTTACAATTTAACCGGTAAGTGAGCTAACAGGTGAAGGAACTTTTTCCTTCACCTGTTTCACTGCTTTGGGGAATGGGTTTGTACCTTAAAAACTGCATACCCATTCGTCAAACACATTCCCATTGCTATTGTGATGAGCATAAGCCGCTTTAGGAACTGCGCCGGGATGTGCCGGAGTGGAAAGCAACAGGACATCACTTTTCTTTTTCGGTCTGTATTGCTTTCAGCCCCGGCACGGAGCGAGAAACAGATTCTATGACTTCCGGGCAGCACCCGGCAGGGCGATGACAGGCAGTGGGGACAATGATACTCCCGTCCAGTCACAGCTAGGAACGCAATGAGGGCGGTCACATGAGAACCGTGCGAGGGCGCATAAAACCCGTGGAGCTGGTACGCTGCCAGCCGTTTGGCGACTTCCCATTATAGCCGGGGCGTCGAGGACAAATAGGCTTCTTCAACTTACAAATCCGCCAGTACCTACTCTGGGTGCTGGCGGAGCTTACATAGGCAGGCCACTGCCTATAAAAATTGAGGAGGTCAAACACACATATGAAAAACACATATTACAGAGGGGAACTCTACTACGCCGACCTGGGCACCGGCATCGGCTCAGAGCAGAACGGATACCGCCCGGTAGTCATCATCCAGAACGATGTGGGCAACAGGCACAGCCCTACGACCATTGTGGCGGCAATTTCTACCCAGATCAGGACGAAGGCGAATCTGCCTACCCATTATCATCTGAAGCAGGGAAGCGGACTGGTGCAGCCTTCTATGGTCATGATGGAACAGATCCGAACCATTGATAAGACCCGGCTGGTTCAGTACATCGGAAAGCTGTCCGGCGAGGAAATCAAGGGTCTGAATCACGCACTGGCAATCAGCATTGGCCTGATTCCCACCACGCCGGAAAAACTGACCCTGTGTCTTTGCAGCACCTGTGCCGAAAACTTCTACGGCTCAGGTGCTTATTATCTGCGGCGGGTGAACCCCATCGAGGTTGAGAAGGAGCTGTGTACCTACTGCGGCCAGCGGGCGGGATTTGATTATGAGATCACTCCCCGCCATAAGGGGCGTTAAGAAGGTTCGCACCTTTGTCAAATCCGTTTCTTTTTCATAATATAGAGGAGGTCAATCATGCTTGTCTATACGATTCGCAAAAGTGATTTGTATGCGTCCGGCATAGAACCAACCCGGAAGATTCTGGACATTGCCGGTGAAAATGAGAATGTGGACTTTACTCTTGTCCTTGCGAAGATTCTCAGAGAACTGACATCTCAGACCGGGAACATAACTTAAGGAGTGAAAACATATGACAGTCGTTGAACGGTTAAGAAACAGGGGAGTGACCCCTAGAGCGGTTTTGTATGCCCGTTTTTCCTCGGACAACCAGAGAGAAGAATCCATTGAAGCCCAGCTCCGGGCAATGCACGAGTATTGCAGCCGAAATTCTATCGTAATCATCCATGAATACTGTGACCGGGCAAAATCCGCTACCACGGATGACCGTCCGGAATTTCTGAAAATGATTGCGGCATCCAGGGAAGGGGACTTCGATTTTGCCATTGTCCATAAGCTGGACAGATTCAGTCGGAATCGTTATGACAGCGCCTATTACAAACGGGAGCTGAAAAAGAACGGTGTGCAGCTTCTGTCCGTTTTGGAACAGATGGACGACAGCCCGGAGAGCATCATTCTGGAATCCGTGCTGGAGGGCATGAGTGAATACTACTCCAAGAATCTGGCCCGCGAGGTGATGAAAGGAATGAGAGAATCGGCTATGGATTGTCGTTACATTGGCGGCTGGATTCCTTATGGTTTCCGGGTAGACCCGCAAACCCACAGGTATATCATCAATGACTATGAAGCGGAAGCCGTCAGGATGATCTTCCGGGATGTAGCCGATGGCTGCGGCTACAATGTGGTTTTGAACAAGCTGAATTCCATGGGCTACCGCACCCGGCTGGGCAATACCTTCTCCAAGGAAACCCTGTATGAAATGCTGCGAAACGAAAAATACAACGGCGTCTATGTGTTCAGCAGAGCAGCAAGCAAGGACGAGCTGGGGCGGCGGAATAATCACATGGACAAGCCCATTGAGGATCAAATCCGCATCCCCGGTGGGATGCCCAAGATCGTGGATGACGAAACCTTTGCCCGTGTTCAAGCAATTCTCGCCAGCAGAAAGCGCCACAGACGGCAAAAAAGCAAACGAAACTATGTGCTGACTGGTTTGGTGTTTTGTGGTCTGTGTGGCCACAGATACTGCGGCGACTCCATGCAGACTGGCAAGGACAGAAAAGTTGTCGGGACTTATGCCTGCAACAATCGCAATAATCATGGAGCAAGGATTTGCAGAAACCAGAATGTTCGGCAGCAGCCGCTGGAAGAACTGGTGCTGCGGAAGATTGAAGAAATCGTCTTTGATGAATCCCGGATTCCGGGAATCGTGCAGGCTTACCGGGAGCTGTGCCAGCAGGAGGATGGGACGGATAAAGATAAGATTCGCACCCTCCGCCAGAATCTGAAAACCGTGGAGCAGAAGATTAACAACATTGTCAATATCATTGCCAATACGGGCAGCGCGGCGCTGGTAACCCAGCTTACCCAGTTGGAGCGCGAAAAAGAGCTGCTGGATGTTCAGATTCAGGAAGAGGAACGGGGAACGAAAGAGGATGATCTGGACGAGGAGGCAATCCGCGCAGCGTTCCGGCAGGCGCAGAAAATGTTCCATAGCGGCACCTTGCCCCAGATGGAGCAGATCATCAATCTATATTTGGACAGAGTCGTTGTATTCCCTGATTATGTGGAAATCCATCTGAATAATGTTCCCACCAACCTTCTGAATCCGTCTGAAGCAAAAGACGAACCCGCACTTGGCGGGTTACATACATTTTATATCGAAAAAATGAGCGACAATATTTTGCCAAAATATCAAACCGGGAAAATTGGACAATACGGTTATGATATTCTGGTGAAAGTACATAGAAAAGAAGAAAAGAAAAACAAATCCAGACGAAAAGGGCATAATGAAACCCAAGCCAAAATTGGCTTGGGCTTGGGTGAATCTGGTGGAGCCGAGGGGAATCGAACCCCTGTCCGAAAGCAACTTGGAAAGAACTTCTCCGGGCGCAGTTTGTTATTTGCATTCCCTTTCCCCGGCGGGAACAAACACCCTACGAGAATCGGTAGCTTCATCATGCGTGGTATGGGCAAAGCTTACCATACACACGTTCTCCGCTTAAATCACACCCGAGCCCGGGTCAGCGGAACTCCCGGGGCGGATGGGCGCCTAATCAGGCAGCCAGGGCAACAGTAGTGTTGTCAGTTAAATTTAAAAAATTGCCCGTTTTATCGTGGCCAGGCGCCACGGCCCGCTATTCCAGCCTCACTACCCCCGTCGAAACCAGTACGGCCCCATGGGAAGCTGCAAAATACCATCGGTATCTTGCAGCCGATAGCTGACTTAGAATCTTCCGTAAGGATCGGGGAGCTTGTTCGGCTCCGGGTAGGTCTCGCCGTGGGTGTCCACGGTGATGGAGGCGATTTTCTGCTCCACCTGAGGACGGTCGCTGCGGTCGGTCTGGACGGAGGCGATGGCGTCCACCACGTCCATGCCGGAAGTCACCTTGCCGAAGGCGGCGTACTGGCCGTCCAAGTGCTTGGCGTCGGCGTGCATGATGAAGAACTGACTGCCCGCGGAGTTGGGGGAGGAGGAACGCGCCATGCTGAGAACGCCCCGCTTGTGCTTCAGGTCGTTCTTGACGCCGTTGAAAAAGAACTCGCCCTTGATGCAGTAGCCGGGGCCGCCCATGCCGGTGCCCTCGGGGCAGCCGCCCTGAATCATGAAGCCGGGAATGACTCTGTGGAAGATCAGACCATCATAAAAATGGTGATCGCACAGGTCGATGAAGTTGCGGACGCTCTGGGGCGCTTTGTCGGGATACAGCTCACCTTCGATGACGCCGCCGTTTTCCATGGTGATCTTGAATGTAGGATTCATTGACTTCTCTCCTTCATGGCCCGGTCGATCTGACGCTTGGCGTCCTTCTCTGCCGCGGCCTGTCGTTTGTCGTATAGCTTTTTGCCCTTGCACAGCCCGACCTTGACCTTCACCCGGCTGCCCTTGAAATAGACGGACAGGGGGATCAGGGCGTAGCCGTCCTGCTTGACCTTGCCGTAGAGCCGCATGATCTCCCGCTTGTGCAGCAGCAGACGGCGGGGGCGGCGGGAGTCAACGTTGAAGCGGTTGCCGTGGTCGTAGGGGGAAATGTGCATCTGGTTTAAGAGCATGTCGCCGTCCTTGATGCCGCACCATGCATCCTTCAGGTTCAGCGTGCCTGCCCGGATGGACTTGACCTCGGTGCCCACCAGCTCGATGCCCGCCTCGATCTCTTCTTCCACGAAGTATTCGTGATAGGCTTCCCGGTTCCGCGCCATGACCTTTACGCTTGCCTTTTCCAGATGTCTCACCCCCTGCACGATTCTACGGTCATTATACCATAACTGTCAAGGGGATTATACCGCCCGGAAAAGTAAATGTTTCCGCTTACAGCAGACGCAGCCCCCACTCGCCGTTATCTTCCTGATAGTACTGGAACTCGTTCAGCGTGTCGGATTCAAAGACATTCAGCATGTCCATGAAATCCTCCACCAGAGGGTATTCCGGCAGACGCTCTCGGGGCAGCCAGAACACCTCGCCCTCGTCGGAGGACTGCAAGTTCCCGGTGTAACGGTCAGCCTTGTAGAAAAAGACCACATACCGGGCGTTTCCCTTGGCCGGGAACTGCTTGACCCCGCACAGCGTCGGGTTCTCGATGGTCAGCCCGGTTTCCTCCCGGGTCTCCCGGATGGCGGCCGCGGTGAAGGCTTCCCCCGGCTCCACGTGTCCGCCGGGGAAGCAGATACCCGGCCAGCCGGGGTCATTGCGATCCTCCATCAGAAGATTGCCATTGCCGTCGGACACCATGACCAGCACGGTGAAAATCGCCTGTTCTGCCATCGTTACACCTCGTCAAACAGAAACTGTTCCAGATCTTTGGTAGACGCGAAGGAAAAGTCGCACAGCCGGGTCATTTCCTCCGTGATCTCCGGGCAATCTGTCCGACCCCAACCGGCAAAGGCGATGGGGACACCGGCGCTTCGCGCCATTTCCCAAGCGGGCTTCATATCGTCCACCACCAGCAGCTGGGACTGGGTATAGCCGTATTTTGCCATGATCTGCTCCAGCGGCCACGGGCTGGGCTTGCGCAGTTTCTCCGGTAAGTCCCAGCCGTAAATGTCGTCGGGGAGGATGCCGAAGTGGGTCTCGTAGTCCCGTGTGATGTTCTGGATGCAGGAATGGGAGACGACGCAGACTGTGCCGCCGGCTTCCTTCTGGCGGCGGATGATGTCCCCGATGCCGGGGAAGGGGGCGGGGATGTGATCGACGATGTATTTCTGCCAGCCGTGGTATTCGTCCACAATTTCCTGCTCGGTAAAGTTGTACCACTTCCGGCACATGTCGGCAAAGCCCAGACGGAAGCAGCCCTCGGTGTACTCGTGGAGGGTGATTTTCGTCCCCGGGCGGAATTGATTCAGAATGTAGCAGAAGAAGGGATAATTGACGGTGGCCTCGCTCTGCACGACGGTATCGTCGTGGTCGAGGACAAGACAGGGGTATTTCAGCATAGAAGTTCTCCCAATATTTTTATCTTTTCTCATTATACCAGACGCCGGGCGGCGGCGCAACCACAAAATTCCTCTTGCGTATATAGAACAAATGTGCTATAATGACAAAAACAAAAGGAGGTGGGCGCGATGGTGCGGAAAACGTGTCCGGTGGATGTGATATCGGTATGCAGCGCCAGCGGGGATATCCGCCCGCTGCGGCTGCGGGTGGAGGACGAAGAACAGGGGCTTATCCGGGTGAATATTGACGAAGTGATCAGTGTGAAGGAAGTTCCCTACGTGGGCGTGGAAGCGAGGATATTTCTGTGCCTGGGGACGGTGGACGGGCGGCAGCGGCAATTTGCGCTGAAATACCTCATCCGCGCCCACTGCTGGTGCCTGATGGACAGGGTGTATTGATTTTTCACAGTGGAAATTATGGGGAGATTGTTGTATTATGGTGGTAAGAAACTGTCCGGGAGGAAGCACTATGGCAATCGTGACCTTTTACAACGGTGACCCCAAGGACGCGCCGAAAACCACCATGCCCGCCCATCTGGGGGCAAATGCCATCATCACCTGCAAGGGTCGCCTGCTGCTGGAAAAGCGCAGCGACTCCGACGTCTGGGGGCTGGTCGGCGGCGGCTGCAAAAAATGGGAGACCGGGCGGCAGGCCATCGTTCGGGAAGTCTATGAAGAACTGGGACTGCGCATCGCCCCGGAACGGTTCCGGAAGCTGGCGGTGTACGACAACCCCGGCCGGATCGCCGCCTTCCGGGACGGCAGCATCTGGCGCATGGTGATCGTGGTATACGCGCTGGAACTGGAGGAGGAGCCGGAAATGCACATCAGCAGAGAATCCAAGGATCTTCGCTTTTTCAGCCGGGAGGAAATCGGGAATATTGAAATAGCGATTACCCACAGAGATATCGTGGACGACTGGTTTGTCAAGGGAGAAAGCACCCATATTTGTGAATAAACGGAAAAGAAAAAGGATTCCTTATACAATTATTGAAAAAATACTTGTATATTCACGGAAAGTATGCTAATATACAAGGTAAACGGTGCAGTATCCTAGTCGGGGTGGCCATCTTCCAGGAAGGGCCTAAAAATCCTTTGAAGGGCACATCGATGAAGTCCCTGGTGTTTGCTTGTTACGCCCAGTTTCGGGTGGATGCTGGGGGTTAAGGATTCCGGGCGCGCGCAACGGCATGACGCATACGACCCGGTTTCCGTGGAGACTTGAAGCTTGTGCGACGACGGTTGAAGCCCTTAGGCGGCTCCGATCGCGTACGAATCAGGTATGAACCTGCAAGGCGGTGCACAGAATCGTGTGCTGCGTGCAGCGTAGCCTGCCTTGCGTGGAAATGCGGGAAAAGAAGACCAGACGGCCGGCCGCTATGGCCATAGCGGCTGCTGTCATCGCTTCTGGAAACCATTTCTGCAAAAGAGGCTAAGATCATGGCTTCCCTCGTTGTGGAAAACACCTAGGCTGTCGTAAAAGGGCAGGCAGGGGATTGCAGTACGGACTAAGTGGCAATCGGGTACCCATTATCATGGCAACACTTGGGCGGATGAATGAAATGGAAACGGCCTGTGCGGCAACGGCAGGTTTCATCCGGTGAAAAACAACCCGACCTAAGCCGTAAGATTTACTCTGCCTGCCGCCGTTTTTACATTATAAAGTCGAATTGAGAGATATTTCTCAGAAGGAGACTGTTTTCGTGGCGAAAACCGACCCTGAGGCTGCCAGACGGCAGCGGCATAAGACGATCCGCTGGGTCGTCACCGTTTTCCTGATTACGGTTGTGATTTCCGGCATCATTTCTCTGGTCTCGGACGAGGTGATGGACAGCAGCAGCCTTCCCGTGGCCTTTCTTATTCTGCTTGCCATCGTGATGGTGGGCATTATCTTCGATATCATCGGCATGGCGGTGGCCTCGGCGGACGAAAAGCCGTTCCATTCCATGGCCGCCCGGAAGGTGCCGGGTTCTCAGGAAGCCATCCGGCTTCTGCGCAACGCGGAGCGGGTCAGCTCCATCTGTAACGACGTGGTGGGCGATATCTGCGGTGTTGTCTCCGGCAGCGCGTCGGCGACCATTGCGGCGCTGATCCTGACGCAGGTGGACGTGGGCTGGCCGCGGGGCGTTTCGCTGGTCATGTCCGCCCTCGTGGCGGGGCTGACCGTGGGCGGCAAGGCCATCGGCAAGACCTTCGCCGTCAATTCCTGCACGCAGATCGTTCACATGGTGGGCAAGGTGCTCCATGCCCTGAATGGCCTGCATGGTAAAAAGAAAAAGTAATACGTTAGGTTGTGTCGAACGTGAGCATTTTACAGAAAACAAAAGGCCATGACGACCTTACCGCTCTGGATGACCGGCAAAGAACCCAGCTCTGTGGGGAAATCCGGGAGTTTCTGGTCTCCAACGTTTCCAAAACCGGCGGACATCTGGCCGGAAACTTAGGCGTGGTGGAGCTGAGCGTGGCCATCGAGACCGTTTTTAATACCGAGATAGACCGCCTGGTTTTTGATGTTGGGCATCAGTCTTATGTGCATAAGCTGCTGACCGGACGCCAGGCGGATTTTCCGCATCTGCGGCAGTACGGCGGCCTGTCCGGTTTCCCCAAGCCATCGGAGAGCAATACGGACGCCTTCGTGGCGGGACATGCTTCCAGCTCCGTTTCCATCGCTCTGGGTATGGCGCGGGCGAGGACGCTCCTGCATCAGGACTACAATGTGGTCGCTCTGATCGGGGACGGCGCCTGCACCGGTGGTATGGCTTATGAAGGGTTGAACGACGCCGCGGTGAGCGGCGAGCCGATGGTCATTATCCTCAACGACAATGAAATGTCCATCGGCAGGAACGTGGGCGGCGTGTCCCGGCATCTGTCCCGTCTGCGCTCCAGCGGCCATTATCTGAAGGCCAAGCGCTGGTACCGGGAGGTCATGAAAAAGACCGCCATTGGCCGGGCGGCGTACCGGGTGACCCGGCGGCTGAAAAACAGGCTGAAGCGTTTTTTGCTGCCCGCGTCCCTGTTTGAAAATATGGGATTTACCTATCTGGGGCCTGTGGACGGCCATGACCTGCCGGGGCTGATCTCCCTGCTTACCACAGCGAAGGGGCTGGGCGAGCCGGTGGTGGTGCATGTGGTCACGAAAAAGGGCTGCGGCTACCGCTTTGCCGAGGAAGATCCGGCAAAATTCCACGGAATCGGGGCGTTTGACCCGGAAACCGGAAAAAAACTGGCAAAAAAAATCACGTCCTATTCCGATTCCTTCGGCGAGGCTGTGATGGAGCTTGCTCAGAAGGATGACCGGATCTGTGCAATTACAGCCGCCATGCCGGGGGGCACGGGGTTGCTGAAGTTCATGCGGGAATACCCCAAGCGCTTTTTTGACGTGGGCATTGCGGAGGAACACGCGATCTCCATGGCGGGCGGTCTTGCCAAGCAGGGAATGGTGCCGGTGGCGGCGATCTATTCCACCTTTTTACAGCGCGCCTATGACCAGATCATGCAGGATATTGCCATGCTGCACCTGCATGTGATCCTCGCCGTAGACCGGGCGGGGCTTGTAGGGGACGACGGCGCCACCCACCACGGCGTGTTTGACGTTGGATTTTTACGGCAGGTGCCGGGAATGCTGATTCTGGCGCCCGCCAGCCTTGCCGAACAGAAGGATATGCTTTCTTGGGCGGCGGAAACGTACAACGGCCCCGTGGCAATCCGCTATCCCCGTGGCGGGGAGGGCAGTTACCGGGATTCCGCCTGGCAGCCCGGCGAAAATGTGGAGACGGAAGGGCTTCTGTGCTGCCACCGCCATGGCGGGGACGTGACACTGGTGACTTATGGTTCCATGCTGGATAATGTCCTGGAAGCGGCGGAGATTTTGTCCCAGCGGGGCATTGAAGCGACCATTCTGCGGCTTCTCACAGTGTCCGCCCTGCCCACACGGGAAATTCTCGCGGAAATGTCGGAAAACCGCCGCGTGATCGTGGCGGAGGAGGTCTGCACCGGCTCCGGTATCCGGGAGGCGCTGGCATGGGAGCTGCGGAAGCTCTGCCCGGACTGCCGGGTGGACGGCGTCGATCTGGGGGCGGACTTCGTTACCCACGGTTCGACGAAGGAGCTTTACCGGCATTACGGTCTGGACGGGGAGTCCATCGCAAACTATACGCAGGGGGTGCTGTCCTAAGTGAAGGTAAAGAAGAGACTGGATGTTCTGCTGACGGAACGGAACCTTGCGGACAGCCGCTCCAAGGCACAGGCCGTCATCATGAGCGGCCTTGTATATGTGGACGGTCAGAAGGCCGACAAGCCCGGCGTTTCCTATGACGAAACGGTGGAAATTGAGGTGCGGGGCGCGGCGTGCCCCTACGTCAGCCGGGGCGGATTGAAGCTGGAAAAGGCGCTGCGGGACTTCGGCGTAAAAACCGAGGGCTGTGTGTGCAGCGATTCCGGCGCGTCCACCGGCGGATTTACGGATTGCTTATTGCAGCACGGGGCGAAAAGGTGTTTGCCATCGACGTCGGCTACGGTCAGCTGGACTGGAAAATTCGCTCCGACCCGAGAGTCGTGGTCATGGAGCGCACCAATATCCGCTATGTTACCCCGGAACAGCTGGGGGAGCCGCTGGACTTGTCCGTGGTGGACGTGAGCTTTATTTCGTTAAAGCTGGTTCTGCCCGTGATCAAAACACTGTTGAAGCCCACCGGGCAGGTGCTCTGCCTGATCAAGCCCCAGTTTGAAGCGGGGAAGGAGAAGGTGGGCAAAAAGGGCGTCGTCCGGGAAAAATCCACCCACAAAGAGGTGCTGGACAATTTTGTTGCCCTTGCGGACGAGCTGCAATTCAAAATTCTCGGCCTGACCTTCTCCCCGGTGAAGGGGCCGGAGGGGAATATTGAATTTCTGGGGCATCTGACGTTGGACAATGTGGCGGGCATTCGGCCGGATACGGCGCTGGTGGCGGAATTGGCGCACCAGACGCTGGACAAGGGGGAAAATTCATGAAAAATGTCATTCTGACCCCCAATCCCTACCGGGACAGGAACTTTCAGACGGTGCGAAGCGCTATCCAGATTCTGAAAGACGCGGGCATTCAGCCCAAACTGTGCCTGCCCTTTGAGGTAGACCGCAATTACGAGCTGCCGAAAGATCTGCGTTTTTCCCGGCTGGACAGAGAATTGCCCAATACCGAGCTGGTGATCTGCTTCGGCGGCGACGGGACCATCCTGCACATGGCCAAGGCGGCTACCCGGAGGGGTGTCCCCCTTCTCGGCGTGAACATCGGCACCATGGGCTTCATGGCGGAGCTGGAAAGCACCGAGCTGGAAAAGCTTTCCATGCTGGCCACCGGGGAATTCACCACGGAAAAGCGCATGATGCTGGACGTGACGGTGCAGCGCAGCCGGGACATTTTGTTTCACGACATCTGCCTGAACGACGCGGTGATCACCAAGGGCGTGATTGCCAGAATCGTGCATCTCTCCGTAAAATGCGACGGCGTGCAGGCCATGGAATGCGGTGGCGACGGCGTGATCGTAGCGACGCCTACCGGCTCCACCGCCTACAGTCTTTCCGCCGGAGGCCCCATTGTGGAGCCGGAGGCGAACAACATCATCATTACGCCCATCTGCGCCCATGAGGTGGGCAGCCGGTGCATCGTGGCATCCGACCGGCGGGTCGTCACCGTGGAGATGGTGCGCAACGCCCGGCGCAATGCCTATGTCTCCGTGGACGGCGGCAGGGCGTTCCGGCTGAATCTGGGCGATGTGGTAACGGTTCAGAAATCTCATCTGGAAACGAAACTGGTTCGGCTGAAGGAACGCAGTTTTTATGATGTGGTCAACGCGAAATTTAAGAAAGTGTAAGAGGTGACCGGGTTTGAAATCGAAGAGACAGGCAAAAATTATGGAGATCATCTCCACAACAAACGTAGAAACACAGGAGCAGCTGCTTAAGGAATTGCAGGAAGCGGGCTTCACCAGCACCCAGGCGACCATTTCCCGGGACATTAAGGAGCTGCGGATCGTCAAGGAGTTGACCAGCTTCGGCACCTACCGCTATACAACGGCGGCAAGAGAGGTGCCCAGCGCCTTTACGGGGCGGCTGAACACCATTTTCCGGGAATGCGTCACCAGCTTTGACTATGCCCAGAATATCATCGTCATCCACACCCTTCCGGGACTGGCCAACGCGGCGGCCTCCGCGCTGGACGCCATGAATATGAACGTGGTGCTGGGGACGCTGGCCGGTGACGACACGGCAGTGGTCATCATGCGGGATACCAACGCCGCCGCTGCCTTCTGCGGTGAGATCAAGAGCCTGATAGGCGGCTGAGAGGGGGAATAACCGTGCTGAGCCTTCTGCATATTGAAAATATCGCGGTGATAGAAAGCGCGGATATTTCCTTCGACGGGGGATTTACTGTCCTCACCGGCGAGACCGGCGCGGGCAAATCCATTGTCATTGACGCGATTTCAGCCATCCTCGGCGAGCGGGCATACCGGGACATGATAAGGACCGGGGCAAATAAGGCCACCGTCCGGGCGGTGTTTACCGGGGTTCCAAAGTTACAGTGGTTCGAGGACAACGGTGTGGAATACGACCCGGAGACCATCGTCCAGCGGGAGATTTTTCTGGACGGGAAAAATGTCTGCCGGGTCAACGGGAGCCTCGTAACGGTGTCCATTCTGCGGAAGCTGGGCATCCAGCTCATCAACATCCATGGCCAGCATGATTCCGCGTCGCTGTTTGACGAGGACAACCATCTTGCTTTTCTGGACGCATTTGCCGGGAATGAGGCGCTGAGAAGCGACTACGGAGAAAAATACGAGACTGTGGCGAAGCTGCGGCGGGAAATCGACCGCCTGACCATGGACGAAGGGGAAAAGCTGCGCCGCATGGAGACCCTGAAATACCAGATCGCCGAGATCGAAAAGGCAGAGCTGGAGCCGGGAGAGGACGAAAGACTGGAAGACCGCCGGAAGATCCTGCAAAACGCCGAAAAACTGAGCAACGGCATGGAAACAGCTGTGGAATGTCTCTACGGCGGGGACGATACCGACGGCGCCGCCGGGCTGCTCGCACAGGCGGAGTACGCCCTTGCGCGGCTGTCCCGGTTCAGCGACAGCTTCAACGCTCTGCATGAACGGGTAGCCGACCTGATGTATCAGGTTCAGGACGCCGCTGAGGAGGTTCGGGACGCCCGGGACGGCTTAAGCTATTCCGCCGACGAGCTGGAACAGATCGAGTCCCGGCTGGACGTCATTCACAAGCTGCGCCGGAAGTACGGCACGACCTGCGAGGATATCCTTGCGTATCTGGACAGCGCGAGAAAAGAGCTGGACGACATCGAATTTGCCGACGACCATCTGGAACGGCTGAAAGCAAAGCTCCAGAAGGCGGAAAAAGCCGCATGGGACGCGGCGATCGCCCTCCGGGAAAACCGGAAAGCGGCGGCAAAGGCCATGTCGGAGCGCATTCTGACGGAGCTGACCCAGCTGGATATGCCGAGAGTGCAGTTTTCCTGCGAATTCCGGGAGACGGAGTTGTCTTCCACCGGCGCGGATGCCGTGGCATTTTACATGTCCGCCAACGCGGGCGAGGCCCTGAAACCCATGAGCAAGGTGGCCTCCGGCGGCGAATTGGCGCGAATCATGCTTGCCATGAAGAACGTTCTGGCGGAAAAAGACCAGGTGGAGACCCTGATTTTCGACGAGGTGGACACCGGCGTTTCCGGCCGGGCCGCCCAGAAGGTCGCCCAGAAGCTGAAAAGCGTCGCCGCCCACAAACAGGTGCTGTGCGTCACCCATCTGCCCCAGCTGGCGGCATTGGCGGACAACCATCTGCTCATCGCCAAGCAGGAGCGGAACGGACGGACATACACCTCCGTGACGCCGCTTGACTTGGAGGGCAGAAAGCGGGAGCTGGCGCGTATCATCGGCGGCGCGACGATTACCGAAACCACGCTGAAAAGCGCGGAGGAAATGCTGCGGGGATAAGCCGTCGGTTTACACAGAATTTATGCGAGTTTACCCTTGACAAATTCCGCTCTGTTTGTTAGGATAAGGCAAGCAACACAGTGATGGGAAGAAGTAAGCGTCCCGATTCCCGCCAGAGAGCTGCCGGCAGGTGCAAGGCAGTGGGGAAAAGCGCCGAAATACCTCCCGGAGTGGCCTTTCTGAACGGTAGTAGGGAAGGACGGGGTTCGCCCGGTACAGCGAGAGGCGTTGCTGGACGCCGTGAGGGCATTTTTCGTGAGAAAGTGCCGAATTAGAGGTGGTACCGCGTATTTTACGCCCTCTATCCGTTTGGATAGAGGGCGTTTTTGCTTGGGAACCTCTGATCAAATCGTCTGCGACTGTGAGCGGATCTTTTCCGCCCACTCTTCGGTATCGAAAACGGGGAATACACAAAGTATTCCGCCGCTTTCGATACCTCGATTGTACGAAAAATCTCTCGCTCACAGCTCTTGCCGATTTAATCAGAGCTTCCCTTGAAAAGGAGGGGATACTATGCTGACACGACCCATGGACATCCTGAGTGCGTTTCCCGTGCGGAAAAGCAAACAGCAGAAGCAGGAATTCCGGGATGCGGTGCAGTCCTATCTGGCACAGTTCGGCTATTCGGCAAGCGTCGAAAAGGGGAGCTTCGGCTGCCGGAACATGGTGATCGGAGACCCGGAGACGGCGCAGTACCTGATCACCGCCCACTATGACACCTGCGCGCGCCTGCCCATTCCCAATCTGATCACGCCGTGCAATTTCTGGGCATTTTTGGGATATCAGCTGGTCGTTATGTTGCTGATGCTTCTCGTTCCGGCGATTCCGGGTGCGCTGGCAGGGCTGCTTGTGGGGAGCTTCGACGTTGGTTATTACGTGTGGTTTCTCTGCGTGTGGGCGGTGATAGCGCTGGTGATGATCGGCCCCGCCAATAAGCACAACGCCAACGACAATACCTCCGGCGTGGTCACGCTGCTGGAAATCGCCCGTTCCCTGCCGGAAAGCCAGCGGGGCAAGGTCTGCTTTGTCCTGTTCGATCTGGAAGAAGCAGGGCTGATCGGTTCCGCCGCCTACCGCAAGGCGCACAAAAAGGCGTCTGACAGCCAGCTTGTCCTCAATCTGGACTGCGTGGGAGACGGGGATCACATTCGCTTCTTCCCTACGAAAAAGCTGAAAAAAGACCGGAAAAAGCTGACTTCCCTCTATAAAGCCTGCGGTTATTTTGGGAAAAAGGACGTGCTGGTTCACGAAAAGGGCTTTTCCGTCTACCCCTCCGATCAGGCGAATTTCCCTTACGGCGTGGGAATCTGCGCACTGCGGAAAAAGGGGAAAACGCTGTATCTGTCCCGCATCCACACACCCAAAGACACCATTCTGGAAGAAACAAACGTCAATATTCTGCGCGCGGCTCTGATCACATTCATCACCTGCGGCGCAGCGCAATAAGAAAGGAAAATGAACTATGAAACTGTATGATGAACTGGTTGCCCGGGGACTGATCGCTCAGGTGACCAACGAGGAAGAGATTCGGGAAATGATCGACAACGGCAAGGCCACCTTCTACATCGGCTTTGACTGCACCGCCGACAGCCTGACCGCCGGCCACTTCATGGCGCTGACCCTGATGAAGCGCCTGCAAATGGCGGGCAACAAGCCCATCGCCCTGATCGGCGGCGGCACGACCATGATTGGCGACCCCTCCGGCCGTACCGACATGCGGAAAATGCTCACCAAGGAGGACATCAACCACAACGCCGAGTGCTTCAAGAAGCAGATGGAGCGTTTCATCGAGTTCGGCGAGGGCAAGGCGCAGATGGTCAACAACGCCGACTGGCTGCTGGACCTGAACTACGTGGAGCTGCTGCGGGAAGTCGGCGCGTGCTTCTCCGTCAACAACATGCTCCGGGCGGACTGCTACCGCCAGCGCATGGAGCGGGGACTGTCCTTCCTGGAATTCAACTACATGATCATGCAGTCCTACGACTTCTACCACCTGTTCCAGCATTATAACTGCAATATGCAGTTCGGCGGCAACGACCAGTGGAGCAACATGCTGGGCGGCACCGAGCTGATCCGCAAGAAGCTGGGCAAGGACGCCCACTGCATGACCATCACGCTGCTGACGGACTCTCAGGGCAACAAGATGGGCAAGACCGCCGGAAACGCCGTCTGGCTGGACGCCAACAAGACCTCTCCCTTTGAATTCTACCAGTACTGGCGGAACGTGGGCGATGCCGACGTGATGAAGTGCATCCGGATGCTGACCTTCCTGCCTCTGGAGCAGATCAATGAGATGGACACATGGGCGGACGCCAAGCTCAACGAGGCCAAGGAAATTCTCGCCTACGAGCTGACCAAGATGGTTCACGGCGAAGAAGAGGCTGAAAAGGCCAGAGCTGCTGCCAAGGCGCTGTTTGTGGGCGGCGGCGACGACGCCAATATGCCTACCACGGAAATTTCCGCCGACAAGCTGGTGGACGGCAAGATCGGCATTCTGAACCTGATGGTGGCCTGCGGACTGGCGCCCTCCAACAAGCAGGCGCGGCAGCTGGTGGAGCAGGGCGGCGTTCTGGTCAACGACGAGAAGGTGCCCAATGCCCAGTTCGCCGTGACGGAGGAGATGCTGAAAGCAGGCGTGAAGATCCGCAAGGGCAAGAAGATTTTCCACAAAGCGGTGCTGGCCTGATGCCGGTTTCCCTAAGCCTACAGAGAAAGCCGAAATTTGATGAAAACGAAGGCCATCCGCAGAACGTGCGGACGGCCTGACCGTTTTCTGAACGCCGCCCGGAGGGACGGCGTTTTTCGTTTACAGCAGGTACTTTTTCAGCTTTTCCAGATTTTCATTGCTCATTGGCGTCAGCGGCAGGCGGCAGCCGCCGCAGTCGTAGCCGATGAGCTGCATGGCGGCTTTTACGGGAATGGGGTTGACCTCGCAGAACAGCAGCTCAATGAGGGGCAGCAGCTCTGCCTGCAATGCGGCGGCGGTGTCGAAATCTCCTGCCAGCGCCGCCTGCGCCATGGCCTGCGTCTCCACGGGGGCGACGTTGGACAGAACCGAAATGACGCCCTGCCCGCCCAGCGACATTACCGCGACCGCCTGATCGTCATTGCCGCTCCAGACAGGGAAATCCGGGCAGGCGGCGCAGAGTTTGCCGATTTTGGAAATGCTGGAAGACGCTTCCTTGACCCCCGCAAGGTTGGGGATGCGTGACAACCGGTCGTAGATCTCCAAGGGAATATCAACGCCGGTACGGGAGGGAACGTTGTAGGCGATGACCGGGATATGTACCGCTCCGGCGACTGCGCTGTAGTGGGCAAGCAGACCCTCCGGCGTGGCCTTGTTGTAGTAGGGGGTGACCACGAGCAGCGCGTCCGCCCCAGCGCCCTCCGCTGCCCGGCTCAGCGCCGCCGCGTGTTCCGTGCAGTTTGACCCGGTCCCGGCGATGATGAGACAGCTGTCCCCGACGTATGCCTTTGCCCGGCGGAACAGCTCCAGCTTTTCACAGTCGGACAGGGTGGCGGACTCTCCGGTAGTGCCGCAGATCACCACGGCTTTGATGCCCGCGTCGATTTGCCGCCGCAGCAGCTGCTCCATCATGGGATAGTTGACCTTTCCCCCAAGAAATGGGGTGACGAGTGCTGTACAGGCTCCGGTAAAGAATGGTTGTTTCATAGGCTGATACCTCCACGCCAGTCTATGCCGGAGGAAAGTATTTTGTCTGTTGCAAAACGGGAAAAAATGGGCTATACTGTGGGCACAGAGAATAGGGAGGAAAACCATGAAAACACATGATTTTTGGTATGATCTGCCGGAAGAGCTGATCGCCCAGACGCCGCTGGAGCGGCGGGACGGTTCCCGGCTGATGGTGCTGAACCGGGAAACCGGGGAAATTCAGCATAAGCATTTTTACGACGTCATCGACTATCTGAACCCCGGCGACTGTCTGGTGATGAACGATTCCCGGGTGCTGCCCGCCCGGCTCATGGGGCACCGTCCCACCGGCGGCGTGGTGGAGGTGCTGCTTCTGCGGGACTTGGGCAACAAGTGCTGGGAGTGCCTGTGCAAGCCCGGTCGGAAAATGCAGGTCGGCAACGAGGTCATTTTCGGAGACGGCGAGCTGACGGCCGTTGTTCGGGAAGTGCGGGAGGACGGCAACCGGGTGGTGGAATTCCGGTACGAAGGAATTTTTCTGGAAGTGTTGGAGCGTCTGGGGAAAATGCCCCTGCCGCCCTACATCAAGGAGGAACTTCAGGATCAGGAGCGGTATCAGACCGTCTATTCCCGTGAGGTCGGCTCCGCCGCCGCACCCACGGCGGGACTGCATTTTACAAAGGAATTGTTGGAAAAAATCCGGGAAAAGGGCGTAAACGAAGCCTTTGTGACCCTGCACGTAGGGCTCGGCACCTTCCGCCCGGTAAAGGCGGAGGAAGTGACTGAGCATCATATGCACTCCGAGCTTTGCATGATGAACACCGAAACCGCAAAAATACTGAACGAAACGAAGCGAAACGGCGGGCGGGTCATCTGCGTGGGCACGACTTCCTGCCGCACGCTGGAATCTCTGGTAAACGACGACGGCACCTTCGAGGCCAAGTCCAGATGGACGGATATTTTCATTTACCCGGGGTATACCTTCAAGGCCATGGACGGTCTGATCACCAATTTCCATCTTCCGGAGAGCACCCTCGTCATGCTGGTATCCGCATTTGCGGGTCGCGAGCATGTGCTGAACGCCTACGAGGAAGCGGTGAAGCAGAGATATCGGTTCTTTTCCTTCGGGGATGCTATGTGCATTGTATAACATAAGCTTTTTACGCATAAATGGCAACCGGCCTTTTAGGCCGGTTGCCGTTACTTTTTGGAGAAAAAATGAGTTTTGCAGCACACCAATCCATTTATCATTTGCAACTGATACTAGTTTTCAATAAAACGGTTAAAAACCGTTTTATTCGGCTGCTGTTTCAGCAGCCAGCGGCGTAGCCGCAAAAAACGTAAGTCCATACATTTCTCGCCGCTACCGGCGGCCTGCGAAGAATTCGCAGGATAAAATGGTGTTAACCATTTTATCGAGAAATAGTATGAAAACGGCAGGGAGGGTTGATTAAGGGACTATAAGGGAATGAGAGCAGGCCAACCTATGGTATACCCGGCATATTGACGGGGTATAGCAATTGTAAATCCTGCACTTTGCAGGCTACCATTTCTGTGCGCTGTTTTGTATAATATTACTACAAATCAACAAACAGGAGGTAACTATCATGGCATTTTCCCTTGACAGCAAAGTAAAGGACATTCTGAAAAACCCGGCGGCAGCGGAAATTCTGGACAAGTTCTGCCCGGGCGCGTCCAAGAACCCGCAGATGAAGCTGGTCGGCGGCCTGACCCTGCGCAAGCTGGCTTCCTTCCCCCAGTCCGCATATCTGCAGCCCCATCTGGAGGAACTGGACAAGGAACTTCAGGCAATCGAATGATCCCTTGACATGTGGAAGCGGCTTCCGAATTTGGAAGCCGCTTTCTTTTCTTGACATTACACAGGCGGCACCATCCGGTGCCGCCTGTGACAATTATATTCTCAGAAGCACGTCCAGCCGCCGTCGCACTTGATTTCCTCGCCATTGACGTAGCGGGACTGGTCGCTGGCAAGAAACAGAATCGCGTCCGCCAAGTCTTCCGGCATGGCCAATTCGCCGGAGAAGTCCAGCAGCTTGCTGGTTCTGCTGAATCCAAATTCATCGGATGGCGGCATGACCAGCGGGATGTCAGTCACGACGCCGCCGGGGGAGAGGGCGTTGCAGCGGATGCCTTCCTCCATGTACATGAACGCCGTGTTCTTTGTCGCCGCCAGAACAGCGCCCTTGCTGGCGCAGTAGGCCGCGCCAGCGGTCTGGTGCGTCGCGCCGACGGAGCAGACGTTGACGATCACGCCGCCGTCGCCCTGAGAAAGATACTGCCTGCATTCCTCCCGCAGGCCGTACATCAGGCCAAAGGTGTTGATGCGGAACGTCTTTTCCAACATCTCGTCAGACATATCCGCGATGGCTGTGTTGTCGTCCATCACGCCCGCACAGTTGACGGCAACGTCCAGCCGACCGAAGGATTCTACTGCCTTTTTTACCATTCCCACGGCCGCCGCCGGGTCGCCGACATCTCCCGCATACCAGACAAGTTCGCCGGGGGCGTTCTTGCATTCCTCGGCCAGTTCTTTCAGGCGTTCCTCACGGCGGGCAACTGCCACGACCTTCGCGCCCTCCCGGCAGAACAGCTCTGCCGTGGCGCGGCCAATACCGGCGGACGCGCCGGTCACGATGCAGACTTTATTTTCCAATCTTCCCATAATTTCCTCCTCAGCAGAAAACCTTGCCCACTACGACCGCAGGGGAATCGTTGCAGCCGACGGTCAATTCCGCGCCGTCGGGAACGTCCGCGCGAAGGGTTGCGAAACCGATATTTTTCTCCACCGTGTAGCCGTAGATGGTCTGGGCGCAGCGGCCGACCTCCACGCCGTACCAGTACACCCGTTCCCAGATGGAAATATCCTCGGTGGATTCCCGGGAGAATTCCAGACCGACCATCCGGTATTTGGGATGTTCTTTCCGCGCCAGCGCCGCTTCCTTGCCGATAAAGTCCTTGTCGGCGGCGACTGCCCAGCCAAGGCCGCACTCGTAGGGACTCAGGTGCTTGAAATCCTGCTTGAGGGGGAAGCCTTTCTCCATGGGGACGGAACGGACATAGACTTCCAGCGTCTGAAGCTCCCGGCCACCCACGGATTCCACTGCTTTCAGCGCCAGATCGTGAACTTCTGCGCTCTTGCCGAAGGCAGAGTAGATTTCATAGCCGTTTTCGCCGGTGAAGCCGGAACGGTGGATGTAGACGGGGATATCTCCCAGCTTGCGCTCACAGATGCCGAACCGCTTGAGATCGTCCACCGGCTTATCCAGCATGGCGTTCATGGCCTTGAGGCTGTCGGGGCCCTGTACGGCGTACATGTCCCAGTCGTAGGTGATGATCTTTGCCTGAATGTCCGCGTCGCCCTTGTGCTTTTCAATCCAGGGGAGCAACCGGGGGCCATAGAGGTCGGAGACCCAATATAAGCCCTCGGCCATGTGCATGACGATCACGTCGTCGATGATCTCGCCGTTTTCATCCAGAGAAGCGGTGTATTTCGAGCGGTCGACGGCGACCTTGGAAATGTCGCTGATGTAGATTTTTTGCAGGACTTCCAGCGCGTCCTTGCCCGTGACCTCCACCAGATCGTGGGTCCAGCGGTAAAAGCCTACGCCCTTGCGGATGGCCATGGCGTCGGCGCGGGCAACGGTATCTTCCTTAAACAGCATATTCCGGCACCTCCTTACAGCATCCGCAGGTCTTCCTTGCGGATGACCTTAATGTACATATCTTCCTCGTCCCGGCCTTCAATTACGCAGGACCATTCCGGGCTGACCAGCGTCTTTGCCGCGCCGTTCCACTGCGCCTCGTAGGCGTCCACCAGCTCGTCCAGGGGTGCCATTTCATAGCGGGCGGTGAAATCTTCCGACTTGACCCTGATCCATGTTTCGTCCTTCGTCCAGCGCACCATCTCATAGGGCACCTGCTGCACGTCCAGCATATAGCGGATGTAGCCGCCCAGAATGCGCCCGTCATTTTCGTCCATTTCGTGAGGGACGCCAAGGAAGCTGCGCAGTCCTTCTTTGGCGAAGGGGTCGATGAACTGGTTCTTGCCCGCTGTGGCGAAAACGATGCGGAATACCCGCAGGAACTCGTCCTCGTCGGGAGCCATGTCCTTAATGGCCATCATGGGGAATTGGATCGACCAGACCCAGCCCATCTGCGCGACCCAGTGGTACGCCTTTTCCAGCGACGTTTCCTCGCCGAAATTCTGGGTGTACTGACCGTTGCGCAGGCACTGACCTTCCTTGACCATGCGTTCCCGGGGCGTGTCGTGAATGGGGTCCACTGGCTGCTGCATATGCTCCAGCCAGTCCTGCTTGGGCAGGTTGTAGACGTCCCGGCGCTCCGCGACCACGCGGCAGTGCTTATTGCCGCAGCCCCGGGCCTGACACATATTCAGCGCTACTTCATTTTCCGTGCCGTTGGAGGACGCAAGGTCAAAGTTGGCGGTGAACATACTGGTGGTCATGTTGCAAAGCTCGCTGCCCACGATGTCCCAGGGGCAGGTATCCAGCTCCTTTTCCACCCGGTTCCGGGTGAACTGCACGACGCGCCCCGCCATGTTCTCCCACTCGTCGCCGGAGTCGCCGGTGATGCCGCCCAGCCAGCTGGACTTTTCACACAGCTCCGGGATGTTGAAGGCTTCATAGAGCGAAGCGTTGACGTAGTCCTTCTGTTCCTCCGGTGTTCCCGCGACGGCCATATTCATCATATTGGCAATGTCGCAGATGGCGGCGGTGCGTTTTTCCCAACTTGGCTCGAAAATCCGCATGACCTGAAAGAGGTTAGCCGTCATGGCGGCGATCTGACGATTCAGCTGCCGGTAGGCTTCTCCCTCCGTGATGAGCTTGCCCCAGGCGGTGGCGAAGCATTTTCTGGAATCCAGTTTTTCTTTCAGCATGGTGTTCCTCCTATCCTGTATTGCTGTGGATTCATTATAATGGAAAAGCGCTCAGCCGGATATTCTACAAAAGGCCGGATTTTGGGCGGGCACGGCCATACATTTTGTATTCCTGCAAACCATACAATTTATAGGTGCAGTATTTGTGAATTTTTCCTATAAAGCAGGTATCTCCCATACAAAATGTATGGGAGATACCTTGACAGCTGTACGAGGAGAAATTATAATATTTTCAGAAGAATTCAGGAGGGCGGAAGGCATGAAACTGTGCGCGGATATTCTCTATTGGCGTCTGAAAGGAAAGCTGACAACGGTCACCCAGCGGGGCAAAGGGGGCAGCGCGCTTACCCTGAACCGGCCGGAATTCTATCTAGATCGTTCCCAATCCTTTGAGAAGAACCGGGTGTACGTATGCTCTGCCGATCATCTGCCCCAAAGTCCGAAGCTGGGGGAAAACGTGTGCCTGATCTGTCTGGGGCAGCACTGGAACCTCAGCGCCTATTATGACCGGTGCAGCGTCATTCTGGTGGAGGGAAACTGGGATATTTTCCGGGTGTTCAATCTGGTGCAGGAAATTTTCAACCGGTACGACAGCTGGGAAGATCAGCTCTGGACGATCCTGCGCCACGGCGGGAATCTCCCGCAGATGCTGGAGGCCAGCAGAGGCATTTTTGAAAATCCCATGCTGCTCATCGGCTCCGATTTCCGCTATCTTGGCGTTACGGAGGAAGATTATCTGCGAAACAAGCTGGGATTGCAGCTGGATACCCAGTCCTTCGACGTGGAGAAAATGGCGACCTTCCTGTCCCTGCATGATATGTCCACCCACGTCCGGGAGCCGCTTCTTTTGGATTTGCAAGGCAAGCGCACCCTTTCCGTCAATATTTTCGATCAGGAGGAATATCTGGGCTGCCTGACCGTCTTTGAAGGCTCCCGGGAGTTCCGGGACTCGGATAAAACGCTGGCGGTTTTCTTTTCCAAGCTTCTGCGGCAGGCGGTTCAGCAGAATCCCGTTCTGGCCAGCACCCGCACTGCGGTACGCCGGGCGCTGCGCAGTGTCATTTCCGGGCAGAGCATTGATTTTGAGTACCGCCGCGCCCTGAGCGTAGAAAGCGGGAAGCATGATTGGGTCTGCGTGAAGCTGATCCCAAAGTCCGGCAACACCTATCTTCCGGGGGCGTATCTCTCCGCCGCGCTGGAGGAACGGCATCCCGGAGCCATTGCCTTTGAGTTTGTGGATTCCGTCGCCGCGTTTCTTTCCATCGATCAGGCGAAGAAGGAGACGCTGGACGCGCTGCTTCCGGTGCTGGAAAAGCTGGGGGTCGTCTGCGGCGTTTCTTCGCCCTTTACCAACCTGTACGACGCGAACCACGCATGGTTTCAGGCTTCCGCCGCCCTGCAAAACGGGCTTTCTCAGGGCGGCACCATATTCCGTTTTCAGGACTATCTGCTGCCCCAGCTTCTCAGCGGCGCTCTGGCGGGCAGGCCGACATGGGTGTACTACACGGAGGGGCTGAAACGGCTGAAGGAGCATGACGACAATTCTCAGGTGTCGTATCTGCATACCCTGCGGGTGTATCTGGATAATAACCTCTCCGTTACGAAAACCGCGTCGGCGCTGTTCCTGCACCGCTCTACGCTGCTTGACAGGCTGGCGCATATCACCGCCATGCTGGGCAGCGACCTGAAAGACCCGGATTACTGCCTGACATTGGGAATTATTCTCAGGGCGGAATTGGAGCAGAAGCGGACGGAACAGGGCGCGCCGGCGTGAATCACGCTTGAATGTGTTGACACCATGGGAAAGAAAGGGTAGAATGGTAGCACGCTTTCCAAAATGCACTTTGTGAGGAACGAATATGAATGCACCGGTTGACGTGACAAATATCCGAATCGAAACCGACCGCCTTATCCTGCGCGCTTGGCGGGAGACGGACTTGGCGGACTTTTATGAATATGCCAGCGTGGAGGGTGTCGGGGAGATGGCCGGGTGGAATCACCACCAGTCTATGGAAGAATCCCGGCGGATACTTGACTTTTTTATCAGCGGAAAGAAGACCTTTGCGCTGGAGCTGAAGGAAAACGGAAAAGTGATCGGTTCGCTGGGCTTGGAACCCCGGGACGAGGACGCGGGGCTGCCGAAAGAATTACAGGGGCGCGAGATCGGCTACGTCCTAAGCAGGGATTACTGGGGCAGGGGACTGATGCCGGAAGCGGTGAAAGCCGTGATCGACTATTGCTTCCAAGAGCTGTCTTTCGACTATCTGACCTGCGGCCATTTTGACAGAAATGACCGCTCCCGCCGGGTGGTGGAAAAGAGCGGCTTCCGGTTCCTGAAAAATGTGGTCACGCCCACCGCACGGGGTGTTGACGAGCCAGGGAAGATGTACGTCCTGTACAACCCGATGAAACCTATTGACAAGGAGAAACAGCCATGTTTGAACTGAAAAAAACCGAGGGCAAAGCCCGCCGGGGAGAATTCATCTGTGCCCACGGCACCGTCCAGACGCCGGTGTTCATGAACGTCGGCACGCAGGGCGCGATTAAAGGCGCGCTGAGCGCCAAGGATTTGAAAGACATCGGGTGTCAGGTGGAGCTGTCCAATACCTACCATCTGCATCTGCGTCCCACGGACACGGTGGTGCGCCAGATGGGGGGACTGCATAAGTTCATGACTTGGGACGGCCCCATTCTGACGGATTCCGGCGGATTTCAGGTGTTCAGTCTGGCTTCCCTGCGGAAAATCAAGGAGGAGGGTGTGTATTTTGCCTCCCACATCGACGGCCACAAGATTTTCATGGGGCCGGAGGAGAGTATGCAGATCCAGTCCAATCTGGGCAGCGACATGTGTATGGCCTTTGACGAGTGCATTGAAAACCCCTCGCCCCGGGACTATGTTCAGAAAAGCGTGGACAGAACCTACCGCTGGCTGGTGCGCTGCAAGGCGGAAAATGCCCGTCTGAACGCCCTGCCGGACACGGTGAACCCCAAGCAGATGCTCTGGGGCATCAATCAGGGCGGCACATATACGGACATCCGGGTGGATCACATGAAACGCATTGCCGAGCTTGACCTCCCCGGCTACGCCATCGGCGGCCTTGCGGTGGGGGAGACCACGCAGGAGATGTACGACATCATCGAGGCCGTGGAGGAGCATATGCCGGTGGACAAGACCCGCTACCTCATGGGCGTGGGGACGCCCAGCAACATCATCGAGGCGGTCGCCCGGGGCGTGGATTTCTTTGACTGCGTTATGCCGGCGCGGAATGCCCGCCATGCCCGGCTGTTCACATGGGAGGGCGCGATCAACCTGAAAAACGCCAAGTATATCACCGACGACAGCCCCATCGATCCCCACTGCGACTGCCCGGTCTGCCGCCGCTATTCCCGCGCCTATATCCGCCATCTGTTCGTTGCGGAGGAAATGCTGGCCATGCGCCTTTCCGTTATGCACAACCTGTATTTTTACAACAAGCTGATGGAAAAAATCCGTCAGGCGCTGGACGAGGGACGCTTTGAAGACTTCCGCCGGGAGTATTCCGAGAAGCTGGGCAGAAGAATATAAAAATATTAAGAACCACTTAAAAGCCCCCTTGCAATTTACGCAATTAATGGTATAATGAACAGGAAATAACACAAAAGGAGTTTTCCCAATGAATGTTTTGACTGGAACCACCTCTGCCGGTATGGGCAGCACCGTCATCATGCTGGTGCTGATGATCGCGATTTTCTACTTCATGCTGATCCGTCCTGAGAACAAGCGGAAAAAAGAGGCCGAGCAGATGCGCGGCGCCGTGAAGAAGGGCGATAAGATCGTCACCATCGGCGGAATTGTGGGCGTTGTTGTGGACGTGAAGGAAAGCCGCATCGTCGTCGAGACCAGCGCCGATCAGGTACGTATCGAGCTGGAGAAGTGGGCGATTTCCTCCAACGAGACCGCTACGGAGGCCGCCAAGGCGGAGGCCAAGAAGGCGCAGGAAGCCAAGGCAAAGGCCAAGGCCGCAAAGAAAGCCGACAAGGCGAAGAAGGACTGATTGCTGGTCGTTCCAAAGTCTTTGAGAAGTTGAAAATCCGCCCGATGCCATTGGCATCGGGCGGATTTTATATGCCAAATAGTACAAAAAACGGCTCATGGAGCGTATCGGTACAACCCCTTTACATAGTATCTTGGAACGGAAACGGCTCCGGGAATTTTCCCGGAGCCGTTCTTTCGTATTTACGGAATCTGAACGCCGAAAGCCTGCATTTCCCGGCGAAGCTCGTCCGCGTCGCCGTGGAAGACGATGCCCGGCATACCGGTGCGCTCGGCGCCTTCGATGTTCTGAGCGGAATCGTCGATAAACAGACATTCCCGGGGAACAAGACAGAACGTCTTGTACAGAGTATCGTAGATTTCCGCGCAGGGCTTGATCTGCTTGACATCGGCGGAAATAAGCGTTCCGTCAAAATACTGACTGCCGGGAACCCGCGGCCAGTATTCGTGCTGGCGGTAGCTGGCGTTGGACAGCAGATATACGCCGTATCCCGCCTTTTTCAGGTCGCTTACCAGCTGCTCCATACCGGCGATAGGGAGGATGGGACGATCCCACCGGTCAACCAGCAGGTGCGCCGTCTCGTGAAGCCGCTGGGGAAGACGGCGGCACATGCTCTCGGCTGCTTCGGCCTCGGTCATGGAGCCGCGATCCATCTTCGCCCATTCCAGCGAGAGGTAGACGTTGTTCAGCAGCAGCTTTCTGTCCGCGCCCTGAACGCCCACGGCGTCCAGAAAATAGTCCCGGTCAAAGCGCAGCAGAACGTTGCCCATGTCGAAAATAACGTTTTTGATCATCAGACGATCTTAACCTTGCCCTTGGTAGCCCGGAACACGATGACCAGCGAAACGATGGTCGTCAGGGTCAGAATGGTGGCCAGGGCTGCGGCGGTGCCGTCGCTCATGCGGACGACTTCCTGATAAATGGCAACGGCGATGGTGGATGTCTTGCCGGAATAGAGCATAATGGAACTGCTCAGCTCGTTGATGCAGGTGATCCAGCTGAGGACCGCGCCGGACATAATGCCGGGCAGCATCATCCGCGCCGTGACCGTGAAGAAGGTCTTCATAGGCGATACGCCCAGATTGATGGACGCTTCCTCAACGAACGGGTCCATCTGATACAGGAACGCACTGCCCGACCGGACGGTGTAGGGGAGCTTCCGGATGACGTAGGAGATAATCATGATGGCGGCAGTGCCGACCAGAATCAGAGGCTTGCGGTTGAACGCCACGATCAGGCCGATACCCAGAACGGAACCGGGGATGACGTAGGGGAACATGATCAGCGTGTCGATCAGGCTGGCGATCTTGCCCTTCTTCCGGACGAGAACATAGGACACCAGAATGCCAATGAAGATGATGAACACGATGGCCACGATGGAGAACACATAGGTATTGCGGATGTTCCGGCCAAGGCGGGACATGATGGTGCGGTAGTTGTTCAGGTTGACGCCCTTGATGACGCCGGAGAAGCTCCGCTCGATGAAGGACTGGCACACCACAACGATCTGAGGCAGGAATGCAAGACACACCACAATGTAGATGGGCAGGGAAGCGAGGAAGCGCTTGACGCCGTGGAGTTTGGTCTCCTGAGGGGGACGCAGAGAACTCATGGTGTAATTCCGCTTGTCCACCACCAGTTTCTGGAAGCTCAGCATGACCAGCGAGCAGAACACGATGATGACGGACAGTGCCGAAGCCATATAGGGGTCGGTGGCGCTTTCGGACATGTATTCGTTATACACGAGAACCGGCAGAACGGTGTAGCCCTCGCCCAGCAGCATGGGGGTGCCGAAGTCAGCCAGACAGGTCATGAACACCATGATGCAGCCTGCCAGAATGGAGGGCAGAATAACGGGCAGCGTCACCGTCCAGATGCGCCGGATTTTGTTCATGCCCAGATTCTCGGAGGCTTCCTCCAAGGAGCTGTCGATGCTGTTCATGGCGCCGGAGGTGTACAGATAAATGTAGGGGAACAGGTGCAGGGTAAACACGAAGATAATACCGCCGCGACCATAAATTGTAGGCGCGGTCATGCCGATCTGCGCCAGCGCCCGTGCTACCAGACCGTTACGGCCCAGCAGGATGATCCAGGAATAAGCGCCGATGAAGGGAGGGCTCATCAGGCTCATGATGATGAAGATGTGCAGAATTTTCTTGCCCGGAATGTTGTAGCGGGTGATCAGATAAGCGATGGGAACGCCCACCAGTGTCGTGGTAAGTACCGTGGAGAAGCACACGACCATGGAGCGAAGCAGCGTCTGATAATAGTAGGGCTTGGTGAAGAAACGCTTGAAGTTGTACAGCGTGATGCCCTCTACCTTGCTGGAAAACACGCTCTTCGTGATGATGGTGTAGAAGGGGTAGACAATGAACAGGCACATTGCCAGAATCACGAACAGCTTTGTGAAGAACCAGAAATCCGGTTTCCAGCGGGAATTAAGCCGTTTGTTCACAGGCTGAGCACCTCCTCGCTCTTGTCGTACAGACTGATGCGCATGGGGTCAAAGCTCAGGTGAACCTGTTCGCCGTCGCTGTGGATCTCGGTGGTGTCCTTGGTGTACTCGTTGACGATCAGGTTCTGGCCGTCGTTCAGCTGCACCTCGTACTCGATGAAATCGCCAAGGAAGGTGGAGAACAGGATGGTGCCGGGCATACCGCTCTCGGAGAAGAAAAGCTGCTCGGGACGGGCGGAAATTTTGCCGCTTCCTGTGTAGGCGCGGGAGACGGGGACGGTGATGTCCAGCTCGCCCTTGATGCTCACGGCGGCGTTTCCGGGAGCGGGGGCGTTCACTTCACAGTCCAGGAAGTTGCTCACGCCGATGAAGCCCGCGACGAAGGGATTCTGGGGCTTGGCGTAGATGTCACGGGGGGTGCCGATCTGCATGATGTGGCCGTCCTTCATGACGGCGATCCGGTCGGAAATGGCGAGGGCTTCCTCCTGATCGTGGGTGACGTAGATGGTGGTGATGCCCAGACGCCGCTGCAGCTTCTTGATGACGGAGCGCATCTGCACTCTCAGCTTGGCATCCAGATTACTCAGAGGCTCGTCCATCAGCAGAACACTTGGCTCGATAACAAAAGCTCTGGCCAGAGCCACACGCTGCTGCTGACCGCCGGACAGTTCGTTGGGCTTCCGGTCTGCCAGATGGGAGATCTGCACCAGTTCCAGCGCCTCGTCAACCTTGGGTTTGATCTCCTTGGCGGGCATCTTCCGCGCCTTGAGACCGTAGGCTACGTTCTCCCGGACGGTCAGGTGGGGGAAGATGGCGTAGTTCTGGAAGACCATGCCAATGTCGCGCTTGTGGGCGGGAACATCGTTGATCCGCTTTTCGCCAAAGTAAAAATCGCCGCCCTCGATGGAGTTAAAACCGGCGATCATCCGCAGAAGCGTGGTTTTGCCGCAGCCGGAGGGGCCAAGAAGGGTAAAGAATTCGCCCTCCTGAATGTCCAGCGAAACGCCGTTCAGCGCGGTGAAATCGCCGTAGCGCTTTACGGCGTTCTGAATAATGACTTGATTGCTCATGTGGTGTCCTCCCGTATGTGTAGATATGTTGCGCGCGGTTCAAAAGTATGCCGGAGCATCCGGCACAGTTTTCAGCCGCAGGCGATACACCGCAAGGAGGCACCCTGGAGGGTGCCTCCCGCAGTAAAGCATAAGTTGAGAAATTAACCTGCGACCAGATCGTTGAACTGCTCCTTGATTTCATCTCTGTGGGAAGCAGCATAGCTGAAGTCGTAGTTGCCCACGTGGCAGTCTTCCAGAGAGCACAGACCCTTGGGGGTGATGTCGGAACGGACGGGGCGGCGGGCCCAGTCGGCGTTCTGAGCGGTCTGGCACTCGGCGCTGGTGACGAAGTCGATGAACAGCTTGGCGTTCTCTTCGTTGGGGCAGTCCTTAATCAGGGCAACACCGTCGGGAACGGCGGAGTTCTGCTCAGGATACACAAAGCCGATGTCGGGGTTGTCGGCGTACAGAACAGCGGACTTCTCGATGGTCACGCCCAGAGCGTACTCACCGGAAGCAACCAGCTTGTGGCAGTTGCCGGAGGAATCCTGCAGCTTGCCGTCCAGGTTGGCGATGAACTTACCAACCAGATCCCAGCCTTCCTCGATGGTGGGCTGGCTGAACAGCATGGTGCACAGCTGGGTGTAGGCGGAGCCGGACTTGGAGGGAGAGCAGTAAGCAATCTTGCCCTTCAGGTTCTCGTTGCACAGGCCTTCCCAGGTGGTGGGGACGTCGGCCTCGTCCAGCATGGTCTTGTTGTAGATGAAGACCATGGGCAGGGGGGACTCACCGATCCAGTAGCCGTCGGCATCCTTGTAGGCATCGCCGATGAACTCGTCGTTGGCGCAGACATAGGGCTGGAAGTAGTCGTTGTAAGCAGCCAGGGTGTCGGCTCCGCCGCCCCACAGCACGTCGCCCTGGGGATTGGCGGCCTCAGCGACGATACGCTGGCACAGCTCACCGGTACCGGCAGCGATGACTTCCACATCGATGTTGGGGTACTTGGCCTCGAACTGGGCAACGCCCGCGTTCAGAGGATCGGCATCATGGGGAGAGTAGACGACCAGCTTGCCGGTGTAGTCCTCGGGGGCCTTCTCGGCGGGAGCGGCCTCGGTTGCCGGGGCGGCTTCGGTCTCGGTCTTGGGAGCGGCGGCGGTGGTCTCAGGAGCGGTGTCCTTACCGCAGGCGCACAGCGCGAAGACCATGCTCAGAACCAAAAGCAGTGCAAAAACCTTTTTCATCATTGTTCCTCCAGTTAAATGTATTTCAGCGGGGTCAGCGCGTTCCGCGCGGGCGCCCTCCTCATAGGACGAATTGTAGCACATGTTCCGTGATTTTGCAATAAAAAAATAGTTACAATCCGGAAAAATTGAGCAAGTTGAACGCACGCACCAAGCAAATACCGATCATGTGGGATGTTCTGCGGAAAAAATACCGGGACTTTCTGTTGAAAGTCCCGGTATTATATCATTTTTTAGCCTTCCAGACTGACGTACTTCAAAGAGACCCAGCCGTCCTTGGTGCAGCCCCAGGTGGTTTCGCCCACGGTGACCTGATAGAAGATCTTGATGACCTCGTCCGTATACAGCTTGCCCACGGAATCGTAGCCCGTGCCGGGGCCGCTGCGGATGTTCAGCTCGTCGGTGGTGACGATGCCTTCCACGGTCTTGCCCACGTCGGTGCCGTCCTGATAGACATAGCCCATGGAAATCCAGCCCTTGTCGGTGCAGCCCCAAGTGGTGTCGCCGTAGGTGAACTGCTCCAAGACCTTGACCCGGTTGCCGCTGTTGTAGGAGCCGACGGATTCATAGGTGGTGCCGGGGCCGCTGCGGATGCGCAGACCGTCGGTGGTGACGATGCCCTTTGCGGACTTGGCGCCGGTGGTGCCGTCCTGATAGACGTACTTCAGGGAGATCCAGCCCTTGGAGATACGGCCCCAGTCGCCGCTCTTTTCCAGAATCTCCACCCGGTCGCCGTATTTCAGGCTGCCGACCCGGTCGCCGTCAGTACCGGCAGAGCTGCGGATGTTCAGCTCCTGGGTGTTGACGATGCCCTTGGCCACGGTAGTGGTGCTGCCGTTGCCGGCAGTGTTGTTATTGTTGCCGGTGGTGGTCGTCGTAGTGTTGCCGCCGGTGGAAGTGCCGGTGGTGTTGACGTACTCCATCTTGATCCAGCCCTTGTCGGTGCGGCCCCAGCCGTCTTTAGTCTCGAGGACAGTTACAACGTCGCCCTTGAAGTAGGAGCCGACGATCTTGCCGGAGGCGCTGGCCTGGTCACGGACGTTCAGACTGCGGGCACTGATGACGCCCTTGGTGTTGTGAGTACCGCTATTGTTGGTGGTATTGCCCGTATTGTCGGATGGTGCGGGGGTGGTGGGCTGAGAAGCATTGGGATCGGTCTCGCTGCTGGCGGAGCCGTTCTGAGAAGAATACATCTTCACATAGTCCATGCAGATCCAGCCGCTGACAGGGGTGCTGATCATGCCCCATGTGATGTCGGCGATGGTTTCCTGACGCAGGATCTCCACCACGGTGCCGGCGTCCAGTGTGCCGGTGACGTTGGCGTCCTTGCTGGGGATGACGCGGACACTGATCTGGTTGGTGACGGTACCCATATTCTCGTTATACACGATGGGCTCCGTCGTGGTGGGGGGGACCGTCTCCTGGGTGGGAGCGGAGGTGTCCGACATATTCAGATTGAGGGAGGGAGTCGTGTTCGGCTCGGTCTCGGAGTTGTTCTTCTTACAGCCGGAGAACATACCGACTACCATAAGTACGATCAGAATCAGGCTCAAACCTTTTTTAAGCCTGCAAGCGTTGGAGAAATTCATGGCGTAACCTCACTTTCGTCTCATTTCTCTAACATATTATAGCGAGAAAGGGGGGAAGTGTCAATAGGATAAGAATTTCTTAATGTAATTTCCAGTGGTTTCCACGGTTTTGGGCGGTTTGGCGGGGAAAACTGACCCGTCAAATTTCCTGCCAAGGCTTGACAATCGTGCCTGTTCAATGGTAAAATACACGGGAATTCAATATCGCGATGAACGGAAAGAGTACCGTGCTTCGCACCCAAAGAGAGTCCGGGTCGGCGGCTGAAAGCCCGGGTGGTGTCGTGCGCGGGAAAGTGCGTCCGGGAGCGAAAGCATCAGCAAAAAAGTGATAAATGAGAGTGGAACCGCGAGCTTTGCCCGCCTCTTGTATGCAGTTACAAGGGGCGTTTTCTTTTTTGCAACGGTATAAAACAAATCAGTACGCGCTACATTATAATAAATGGAGGAAAGAAACATGTATCTGTACAATTCCCTGACTCATAAAAAGGAGCTGTTCGTTCCTAACGACCCTGATCTGGTGAAAATGTACACCTGCGGCCCCACGGTGTACCATTACGCCCACATCGGCAACCTGCGCACCTACATTATGGAAGATGTGCTGGAAAAGTCCCTGCGGTATCTGGGCTATAACGTCAAGCGGGTCATGAACATCACTGACGTCGGCCATCTGGCTTCCGACGCCGACACCGGCGAGGACAAGATGCTCAAGGGCGCCCGGCGGGAGCACAAGACCGTCATGGAGATCGCGAAATACTACACCGACGCCTTTTTTGCCGACTGCGACAAGCTGAACATCAAGCGTCCCGACGTGGTGGAGCCTGCGACCAACTGCATCAGCGAGTATATCCACATGGTGCAGACCTTGCTGGACAAAGGCTGTGCCTATCTCGCCGGGGGCAACGTGTACTTTGACACCTCCACTTTGAAGCAGTATTACGTATTCAACGACCATGACGAGGAAGATCTCGCGGTAGGCGTCCGGGAGGGCGTGGAAGAGGACACCAATAAGAAAAACAAGAACGACTTCGTTCTCTGGTTCACCAAGAGCAAGTTCGAGGATCAGGCGCTGAAATGGGACTCTCCGTGGGGCGTGGGCTATCCCGGCTGGCATATCGAATGCTCCTGCATCTCCATCAAGCATCTGGGGGAGTATCTGGACATCCATGCCGGCGGCATCGACAACGCCTTCCCTCACCACACCAATGAGATCGCCCAGTCTGAAAGCTATCTGGGTCACAAGTGGTGCAATTACTGGTTCCATGTCCACCATCTGAATACGAACAATGGCAAAATGAGCAAATCAAAAGGGGAATTTCTCACCGTGAGCCTGCTGGAGCAGAAGGGCTACGACCCCATGGCCTACCGGCTGTTCTGCCTGCAGAGCCATTACCGCCGGAATCTGGTATTCAGCTGGGAAAATCTGGATAACGCCGTCGCGGCCTACGACAAGCTGATCGCCAAGATCGCCGCCCTCAAGGATGACGGCGAGGTGGATGCCGACGTGTTCAACAAGCTGAAGGAACGCTTTGTGGGCGCGCTGAACGGCGACCTGAACACCTCCGTAGCCGTCACCGCCCTGTACGATGTGCTGAAGGCCAAATGCAATGACGCCACCAAGCTGGCGGCCATTGCCGACTTCGATCAGGTGCTGTCCCTGAATCTGCTGTCCGCCGCCAAGACGCTGCGGGAGAAGCAGACGCAGGAGGAGCAGGCATCCGCCGACCCGGAGATCGACGCGCTGGTCGCCGCCAGAACCGAAGCGAAGAAAGCGAAGAACTTCGCTGAGGCGGACCGCATCCGGGACGAGCTGAAAGCCCGGGGCATTGAGATCATCGATACGCCTCAGGGCGCGAAGTGGAGAAAAGTATGAAGCTGCTGATTCTGGACGGCAACAGTGTCATTAACCGCGCCTATTTCGGCGTCAAGCCCCTGACCACCCGGGACGGACTGTACACCCACGCCATTTACGGATTCCTCAACATTCTGGAGCGGATGGAGAAGGAGGAGCAGCCCGAGGCGGTGTGCGTGGCTTTCGACCTCCACGGCCCCACCTTCCGGCACCTGAAATACGACGGCTACAAGGCCACCCGTCATGCCATGCCCGAGGAGCTGGCGCAGCAGATGCCCATTATGAAGGACGTCCTGCGGGCGATGAACATTCCCATCTATGAGTGTCAGGGCTGGGAGGCCGATGACGTCATCGGCACCGTGGGCAAGATCTGCTCCCGGCAGGACTGGGAGTGCGTCATCGTCACCGGCGACCGGGATTCCTTGCAGCTGATCGACGAAAATGTCCACGTCAAGCTGGTGATCTCCAAGCCGGGGCAGACCACGACGACGCTGTTTGACGAAGAAAAATTCCGGGAGGAATACGGTTTCGAGCCGAAAAAGCTCATCGACCTGAAAGCCCTCATGGGGGATTCCTCCGACAATATTCCGGGCGTGGCCGGCGTCGGCCCCAAGACCGCAAAGGAGCTGCTGGCGAAATTCGGCAGTCTGGACGGGGTGTATGCCCATCTGGACGACCCCTCCATCCGCCCCAAGCTTCGGGAAAAGCTGGAAGCGGGGAAGGAGAACGCCTATCTTTCCTTTGACCTTGCCACCATCCGCCCGGAAGCGCCCATCGATTTTGCGCCGAAGGATGCCATTGTTCAGCCCTATAACCGGCTGGAGCTGTATCAGCTGTTCCAGAAACTGGAATTTGTGCGGCTGATCGACAAATACGGCCTGCGGGGCGCGGCGGCGGACGCCCCCAAACCGGAGCAGAAGGTGCAGCCCCTTCCCCGGCGGGAGGAAATGCCCGCCGATGTGGACAGCTGCGCCGTTTACCTTGCGGGGGACGGCAGTGTGGGTCTTGCATGGGCGGAGGGCGTCTGCGCCCTGACCCCCATGGAAGCCCAGATGGGGCAGCTGTCCCTTGCCGGGAAAAATCTGATTTTCCACGACAGCAAAACCGCCATGCACCGGCTGGACGAGCTGGGGATACAGGCGGGGGAATGCGTCTTTGACACGGCGCTGGCGGCCTATGACCTGAACCCCTCGTCTTCCGACTATACCGTTTCCAAGCTGGCGACCAACTATCTGGGGCTGAGCGTGGAGGATGCCGACGCGGCGGCCTGTGCCGAAGCTCTGTGGCACCTGCGCCCGGTGCTTGCCGGGGAGCTGGAAAAGAACGGCATGGAAAGGCTTTACCGGGAGATCGAATTCCCCTTGTGCCGGGTGCTTTACCGCATGGAAAACCGGGGCATCTGCATCGACCGGGAACAGCTGAGGCAGTTCGGCGATATGCTTTCCCGGCGGATTTCCGACTGCGAGACGTTGATCTTCTCCTATTCCGGCGGGGAATTCAATATCAATTCCACCCGTCAGCTGGGAGAGCTGCTGTTTGAAAAATTGGGGCTTCCACCGGTGAAAAAGACGAAAACCGGCTATTCCACCAATGCGGAAGTTCTGGAAAAGCTGAAAAACAAGCACCCCATCGTCCCGGCCATCATGGACTACCGGATGCTGACCAAGCTGAAATCCACCTACGCCGACGGCCTGATGAAGGAGATCCGGGAGGATGGGCGGATTCACACCACCTTCCAGAATCTGGTAACGGCGACGGGGCGGCTGTCCTCTACCGAGCCGAATCTCCAGAATATCCCGGTTCGCACGGATCTGGGCGCGGAGATACGGAAAATGTTCATTCCCAAGCCCGGCTGCGTGCTGGTGGACGCGGACTACAGCCAGATCGAGCTGCGGGTGCTGGCGCATATTGCCGGTGACGATGCCATGCGCAAGGCTTTCTGCGACCACGTGGACATCCACACGGCTACGGCCGCCCAGGTGTTCGGCGTGTCGGTGGAGGAGGTCACGCCCTTGCAGCGCCGCCATGCCAAGGCTGTCAATTTCGGCATTGTCTACGGCATTTCCGAGTTCTCTCTGGCGGAGGATATCGGGGTTTCCCGCTATGAAGCCCGGGCGTATATCGACAATTATCTGAACAACTACCGGGGCGTGAAGGAATACATGCACAAGGTGGTGGCGGATGCACGGGAAATCGGCTACACCGAGACACTGTACGGCCGCCGCCGGTATATTCCGGAGCTGAAAAGCAGCAATTTCAACGTCCGCAGCGGGGCGGAGCGCATTACGCTGAACACGCCCATTCAGGGAACGGCGGCGGATTTGATCAAGCTGGCCATGATTCGGGTAGAAAACGCCCTGAACGAAAAATACCCCGACGCACAGCTGCTTTTGCAAGTTCACGACGAGCTGATCGTGGAATGCCCGGAGGGCATTGCCCAAGAGGTCGCGGCGCTGGTCAGCCGGGAGATGGAAAACGTGGCGTCTCTCAGTGTGCCGCTGACGGCGGAAGCAAAATTCGGAAAGAGCTGGTACGAGGCAAAATGAGAATTGCGCACATGACGGCGGAGCATATCCCTCAGGCCGCGGCACTGGAAAAAGTTTGCTTTTCCGACCCGTGGAGCGAAAAAAGCGTCGCTTCCGAGCTGGAAAATCCCCTTTCCTGCTGGCTTGTGGCGCTGGACGGCGAGACGGTGGCGGGCTACGTCGGCTCCCAGACGGTGATGGACGAGACGGATATGATGAATATTGCTGTCCACCCGGACTTCCGGCGGCAGGGCGTCGCCCGGGCGCTGATTCTGGCGCTGATCGGGGAACTGAGGAAACGGGGAAGCTGCTGCCTGACCCTGGAGGTTCGCGCATCCAATGACCCTGCCCGCGCCCTTTATGAATCGCTGGGCTTTGCCCATGTGGGAACCCGCCGGAATTACTACCAAAATCCCAAAGAAGACGCTCTCATTCTGAGAAAGGAGTGGGAAATTTGAACATTTTAGCTGTGGAGTCCTCCTGTGACGAGACCGCCGTGGCCATTGTCCGGGATGGACGGGAGGTCCTGACGGACTGCATCGCGTCTCAGGTCGATCTGCACCGCATTTATGGTGGTGTGGTGCCGGAGATCGCGTCCCGGAAGCACATTGAAGCCATCTACGGTCTGGCAGATCAGGCGCTGACGCGGACGGGTCTATTAAGAAGCGACATCGACGCCGTGGCCGTGACCTATGCCCCCGGGCTGATCGGCGCGGTGCTGGTGGGCGTGAACTTCGCCAAGGCGGCGGCGCTGGCACTGGGGAAACCCCTGATCCCGGTTCACCACATCCGGGGACATATCGCCGCCAATTACATCGCCTATCCTGAGCTGGAGCCGCCGTTTCTGTGTCTGGTGGTGTCCGGCGGCCACACGATGATCGTGGAGGTCAAAGACTATACGGACATGAACATACTCGGCACGACGCTGGATGACGCGGCGGGGGAATCCTTCGACAAGGTCGCGCGGGTGCTGGGGATGCCCTATCCCGGCGGCGCGGCGCTGGACAGGGCCGCGAGGCAGGGGGACGAGACAAAATACGTCCTTCCCCGCAGCAAGCCCGGGGAAAATCCCTACAATATGAGCTTTTCCGGGCTGAAAACTGCAGCTTTGAACCTGATCCACCATGCCGAACAGGTGGGGGAAGAGCTGGATATTCCCAGCCTCTGCGCCGCCTTTTCCGCGGCGGTGTCCGACACGCTGGTACCCCGGGCGGTGATGGCGCTGGAACAGACCGGCTATCGGAAAATTGCCGTGGCCGGGGGCGTTGCCGCAAATTCCCGCATCCGCGCGGACATCCTCGCGGCGGCGGAGAAGCTGGGTGCGGAGGTTTACCTGCCGCCGCTTCACCTGTGCGGGGACAACGGCGCCATGATCGGCGCTCAGGCGTATTACGAGTGCAAAGCGGGGCATGTGGCCGACATGAGCCTGAATGCCTACGCCACCAAGTCCATTCTGGGAGAAGCACTATGAGATAGGGGGAGACGGGAAGTCTCCCCCTTTTGCATGAATATCGACGAATATACGGTGAATGTAAACCAAACTGTAACTAAAGATTACAAAAACATTACATTTTTCAGAACATAACGGATTTTGCCGGGTGTTATGTAGATTGCCTGTGGATAAAATTGTGGAAACTGTGTATAACGGTGTGAATAAACCCGGCTTATCCACCGCCGGAACCGGAGAATATTGGTTGACAAAGGAAAACCGGCGTGTTATGATATGCTCACAATTATGAGAAAGGAGGAAGTGAATATGTTGAAGAACGGCTGGAACGTTTATGGCAGAAGACTTGCTCCGGAGGGAACCGTGCGGTAGGAATACCGGCATGGGCTGTTTGTGCGGCGCAGGCTTCGGCCTGGGCCGTTTTTCTATGCAAATGCATAGAAAAATAAGAAATGTGCCATTTCCTCGCCCCTACGGGGCAACCGGAAATGATGCACAAAAACTTCATGCATCAGCATTTGCGCATTTTCACGGTGCAGCGCACATGCATGAAGTTTTATTGCTTGAGGTAGAAAAATGAAAGAAATGCTGCATTATCTGAAGCCCTACTGGAGAGGGCTGCTCGCCGCGACCATTGCCGTGGCGATATCCACGGTCTGCGACCTGCTGCTGCCCGCCATCATGAGTGAAATTCTCAACAAGGGCGTCTATCGGGCGGATTTTGCCTACATCGTCAGATGCTGCGCCATCATGGCGGCGGTGGCGCTGGTGGGGCTGGGAACGGTGCTCTTGGGATCGAAAATTTCCAACGACGTGGTGGCGTCTTTCTGCGCCGACCTCCGCGCCGCCGTGTTCCGCAAGGTCAACCAGATGAGCTTTGAGGAATTCGGCGAGCTGGGGACGGCGGCGCTTGTGACCCGCTGTTCCCACGATGTGGAGACGGTGAGCTGGATCGCGGCGGAGCTGTCCGGCACTGTCATCATGATCCCGGTGCTGTTTTTTGGCGGTGTGGTGCTGTCCCTGCGGAAGGACGCTGCGCTGTCGCTGACCATGCTGGCCTTCGTTCCTGTGATTCTGGCAATCGTTATCTTCATCGGAAAGAAGATCGACGGCATCTGGGAAGTGTCCGACAAGTTTGTAGACCGGCAGAATGAGATCATGCGGGAGCGTCTGCGGGGCATCCGTGTCATCCGGGCGTTCAACTCCGAGAAGCGGGAGCATGAGCGGGTGTCCGAAGCTACCCGTATCATGGCAAGCAGCTTCATCCGGGGCAATGTAGCCATGGGCGCCATTTCCCCGCTGGCGACCTTCCTGCTGAACGTGGCGGCGGTGCTGATCGTGTACCTGGGCGGCTGGCGGATGGAGACATCCACCGGTCTGACCGGCGGCGACATTTTCGCCATCGTCCAGTATGTGTCTCTGGTCTCTGCGGGCGTTGTCACCGGGGCGTTCGCCATCATCAGCTTCCCCCAGGCCGAAGTGGCGGCAAAGCGCATCGGGCAGGTGCTTCATGCCAAGGGCATGGCCGACCCCATCGAGCGGCAGGACATCACCCTGTCCGGGGATATCGACTTTGACCATGTGACCTTCCGCTACGAGGGCGCGGCGGAGGCCGCCCTGAAAGACATCACCCTTTCCGTGAAAAAGGGACAGCGGGCGGCGATCATCGGCGGCACCGGTTCGGGAAAAAGCACGCTGGTGCAGCTCCTGTTGGGCTTTCGTATGCCCACCTCCGGGGAGGTTCGCATGGACGGAATGCCGACTCAGACCCTCAGCCGCCGCACCATGCGGGACAATATCAGCTGCGTGCTGCAAAACGCGACCATCTATTCCGGCACCATCCGGGACAATGTGCGCATGGGCAGGCTGGAAGCGGGGGACGTGGAGATTCGGGAAGCGCTGGAGATCGCGCAGGCCGGAGAATTCGTGAACGGCTTCTCGGATGGTATCGACCACATGATCCGCCAGTCGGGCAAGAACCTGTCCGGCGGACAGAAACAGCGGCTGAGCATTGCCCGTGCGCTGCTGAAAAATGCGCCCATCTACATTTTTGACGACAGCTTTTCCGCGCTGGACTTCCTGACGGAAGCGAAGCTCCGCGCCACCCTGAACCGGAATCTTGCAGGGAAGACCCAGCTGATCATCACCCAGCGGGTGACCTCCGCCATGCACTGCGATGTGATTTTCGTCATGGACGGCGGCGCGCTGGTGGACAGCGGCACCCACGCCCAGCTGTTGGAACGGTGCGGGGTGTACCGGGAAATCTATGCGTCCCAGACGGGAGGGAACCTGAATGCGTGAAAAGAATGAACTGCTGGACGAGACCACATGGCGGATCATCCGGGAGGCGAAGGGCATCGCCGGATGGGTCGCGGTCAGCGCGGTGCTGGGAATTCTCGCGGTGCTGTGCTCCATTGCCGCGCCGGAAATTCTGGGAAACCTGATACAAAAGCTCTATGATTTCGGACTGAGCGACCGGCAGACGCCCATCCGGGACAGCCTTGTCGGCGGACTTCTCCTGCTGACAGCGGTGTACGCGGCGCAGGGCGTGTTCCGCTATCTGAATATGCAGCTGATGAACCGGACGGTGAGCCGTCATTTTACCTGCGACCTGCGAATTGCCATTTCCGACAAAATCCGGCGTCTTCCGGTGAAATACGTCGATCAGACCCCGGTGGGCGACGTGCTGAACCGCATGATCGACGATGTGAGCGCCATGGGCAACTATATCCATCAGGTGTTTGACGTGATGGTGGAGGGCGTTTTCCAGATCACCATGATCGCCGTTGCCATGTTCCTGAAAAACTGGGTGCTGGCCTGCCTTGTCATCGTACTGACCCCGATCTCCCTGTGGATCTCCTCGAAAATCGCGGGCGCCAGCGGGAAATACTACGACGAGTGGTTCAAAAAATCCGGAGAGCTGACGGAGATCGTGGAGGAGAGCTTCACCAACTTCGCAACAGCCAAAGCCTACAATCTGGAAGAATACACGGTGCAGAAGCACGCCGTCGTCAACGAGCAGCTGCGCAAGGCCGTGTCCAAGGCCAACTTTACCGGCTCTATCGTGCAGCCGCTGATCAAATTTGCCAACGCCATGGCCTATATCTGCATCAACCTCATTGGCGGATGGCTGATCGTGCGCCGGGGCGTGGGCGTGGGGACTGTGGTGACCATTGTGCTGTTTGCCCGGCAGTTTGCGTCTCCTTTGGAACAGATCGCCTCGGGGTTTGCGAACCTGACCCATGTCAAAGCCTCCGCCAAGCGGGTGTTCCGGATAATGGACATGGAGGAAGAGGAGCAGCCGGAGGGAACGCTTCCGGAACTCTGCCGGGGCGAGGTCGTCTTTGACAAGGCTGCTTTCTCCTACACCAAGGACGAGCCGCTGATCGAAAATCTGAACCTCAGCGTCCATCCCGGCCAGCGGGTGGCCATCGTCGGCCCTACCGGCGCGGGAAAAACCACCATCGTCAATCTGCTGATGCGGTTCTACGACGTGGACGGCGGAAAAATTCTGCTGGACGGGCAGGATATCAAGTCCCTATCCCGGGACGAGGTGCGCCGGAATTTCGGCATGGTTTTGCAGGATACATGGCTGTTCCGGGGTACCATTGCCGAGAACGTGTCCTACGGCAAGCCGGACGCCACCCGGGAGGAAATTGAGCTTGCCTGCCGGGAAGCATACTGCGACCACTTTATCCGCACCATGCCCGACGGCTACGACACCCTGATCAGTGAAGACACCACCAACCTTTCCGGCGGGCAGAAGCAGCTGCTGACCATCGCCCGTGCGCTGCTGGCAAGTCGTCCGCTGCTGATTCTGGACGAGGCCACCTCCAACGTGGACACCCGGACGGAAATACTGGTGCAGAAGGCCATGGACAAGCTGATGAAGGGGAGAACCTGCTTCGTCATCGCCCACCGGCTCAGCACCATCGTGGACGCCGACCTCATTCTGGTGCTGAATCACGGCCACATTGTGGAGCAGGGGACTCACGCTCAGCTGCTGGCGAAAAAGGGCTTCTATTACGACCTCTACACCAGCCAGTACGCGGTATAAGGAGAAGAAATGCTGTATCTTGCGCGGAGCCTTTCCCGGCTGCATTTTAGCAGCCTGATGGCAGTCTATGCAGAATCCAACCGGGAAAACGGCCGGGAATTCTGGCCGGAGGAGCCGGAAATGCGTCAAATCCAGTTGGCGGAAGAAGATTTCTACCGCTATCTGAGTCAGGTGTTTTTTAGGTCACCGGGGGCGGTTTACGCCGTCTGGGAGGAAAACGGGCGGTATGTCAGCGCCCTGCGTTTGGAACCGTACCGGGACGGGCTTTTACTGGAAGCGCTGGAGACTGCCCCGGAGCAGCGGCGAAAGGGGTTTGCCGCCGCGCTGATACGGGCGGTACAATGCTTCCTTGAGGGAAAAACGAAGCTCTATTCTCATGTGGACAAGCGAAACCTGTCCTCCCTGAAAGTCCACGAAAAATGCGGCTTCCGCCGCGTCGCGGACTTTGCCGTCTGCGTGGACGGTTCGGTGAATCAGAAAATGTACACCCTGTGTTGGGACGACAAAACCTCCGTATGACTTTGGTCATACGGAGGTTTTCCGTGATGGAGCTTGCGCGCTTACATATTTACCACGTTCTGGGGCTTTCCTTCCAGAAAACAGCGGATGTTTTCCACAACGCAGTCCAGAAGCCGCTGGCGGCTTTCCAGCGGCGCCCATGCCATGTGGGGCGTGATGATGCAGTTGGGCGCGGTCAGAAGGGGATTGCCCGCCGTGATGGGTTCTTCGGATACTACGTCCACAGCGGCGGCGCGGAGACGGCCGCTTTCCAGCGCGGCTTTTACCGCCGCTTCGTCCACGAGACCGCCCCGGGAGGTGTTGATGAGGATGGCGCCCGCCTTCATTTTCGCGAGGGTGCCGGCGTTTATCAGCTTCGCTGTCGCCGGGGTGAGGGGGCAGTGGAGGGAGACAAAATCCGACTGGGCGAGCAGGGTGTCCAGATCGACGTACCGCGCCAGCGCTTCCCCTTCGGGACGGCGGGTGCGGCTGTAGGAAAGAACATTCATGCCAAAGGCGCGGGCGATGTTCGCCACGGCCTGACCGATGCGCCCGAAGCCGACAATGCCCAGCGTTTTCCCGGCCAGCTCCATCTGCGGGGTGTCCCAGAAGCAGAAGGAGCCGCAGCTTTCCCACCGACCCGCATGTACCAGCACGTCGTGGTGTCCGACCCGGTGGCACAGCTCCAGCATCAGCGCGAACGTAAACTGCGCCACGGCGGCGGTACCGTAGGTGGGGACGTTGGTCACGGGAATGCCCCGGCGGGCGCAGGCGGCACAGTCCACGGTATTGTAGCCGGTCGCCTGAACGCAGATCAGACGGATGCTGGGACAGGCATCCAGCAGCCGCTCGGTGATGGGGAGCTTGTTCACCAGCACGATCTCACTATCCGCAATGCGGGCAATGGCTTCGTCCTCGGTGTCCGTGCGGTCGTAAATGGTCAGTTCGCCGAACTGGCGAAGAGGCTCGTAGCTCAAATCGCCGGGATTTAAGGCGTAACCGTCGAGAATGACGATCTTCATGGCAATTCCTCCTTGCAAAACAGGCGTATTTTTGATAGGATAGGGAAAACGCTTTGTGTGGGGTGCGCAATGGAAATACTGTATCAGGATTCGGATATTCTGGTCTGCATCAAGCCGGCGAGAGTCCTCTCCACCGACGAGCCGGGGGGACTGCCGGAGCTGGTGCGGGAAGCTCTGGGCGACCCCAAGGCCGACGTGCGCACGGTGCACCGGCTTGACCGGGTGGTCAGCGGCGTGATGGTGCTGGCGAGAAACGCCCGCGCGGCGTCGGAGCTGTCCCGACAGATTCGGGAAGACCAGTTCAGCAAAGAATATCTGGCCGTCGTCCATGGCAGACCGGAAAGTCCGGAGGGGACGCTTCGTGACCTGCTGGCGCGGGACAAGGCAAGACGGATGACCTTCGTGGCGGACGCGCCGGGGAAGGGCGTGCAGGAGGCGGCGCTTTCCTACCGTGTTCTGGAATATGCGGATGGCATGTCTCTTGTGCGTGTGTGGCTCCACACCGGGCGCACCCATCAGATCCGGGTGCAGTTTTCCAGCCGGGGAATGCCGCTGGTGGGGGAGCGGAAGTACGCCGTTCTGGACGACCCCTGTGAAATTGCCCTGTGGTCGGCGAAAATCGGCTTTCATCATCCGGAAACGGGGGAGTGGGCGGAGTTCTCCAAAGAGCCGCCCGCTGTGTTCCCGTGGACGGAATTTGGAAAAATTATACCATAGATTTGCGGCGCTGAAAAGAGCGGAGGAAGAAAAATGACGTTAAAGCTTGTAAAATTGGAACCAAAGTACCGGCGGCACCTGAACGATATGATGTCCCAGTGGTACGCGACGGGGGAGAAGATCGTCCCTTATGCCATTTGCCGATTGGATTACCGGGACTTTGACAACTATCTTGCCAATCTGGATGTGAAGGATGAGACGGAGGGACTTGTGCCGGACTCCACATTCTTCTGTCTGGATACGGAGCAGGATATCTTCGTGGGCGCGGTGAATATCCGCCACCGGCTGAATGACAGGCTGCTGTTGGACGGCGGCCACATCGGCGACGGTGTGCTGCCCTCCCAGCGGCGCAGGGGCGTTGCCACCCGTATGATCGCTCTGGCGCTGGAGGAATGCAAAAAGCTGGGGATCGAACGGGTGCTGATGGTCTGTGACAAGGACAACATCGGCTCGGCCAGGAGCATCCGGCGCAACGGCGGCGTCCTGGAAAACGAAGTGGAAGTGGACGGCGTGGTGGAGCAGCGCTATTGGATTGACCTGAGACGCCAGACTCACTACGATTTCTTCCAGAACCGGGAATGCGAATATTTTCCCTGCCATCAGGGCGCTGACCCGGAGACGTTCAGCTGCCTGTTCTGCTATTGCCCGCTGTACTGTCTGGGGGACAAATGCGGCGGCGCGTTCCGGTATACGGAAAGCGGCATCAAGGATTGCTCTGCCTGCTTAAGACCCCACCGCCGGGAGAACTACAATGCCATCTGCGGAAAAATGAGCGAGGTTCTGGAGCTGGTCAGACGGAAATAAAATCAGCCCCGCGGCATTTTGAAATGCCGCGGGGCTGTATTGCATCAGGAAAGGGAGAGCGCTTCCGGAGAAGCCTCTCCCTTGCGCGTTATTTCAGCAGATTGTCCGCCATTTGCGAGATCATGGCGTGGTCGTAAGTATCCTGACTGCACTCCCAGACGATCAGACCGGCAATGCCTTTCTGCTCGATGAAGTCCAGCTTGTCCTGTAGGGTCATGGGGGTCTCGTAAGAGATGTACCAGCAGTAATATGGGGACTTTTCGTTGTCGTTGTACAGATACGCACCACGGTTGAAGGCATCGTAGCCGTAATGCCAGCCGGTGCAGCCATTATCGAAGGACTCGCCCATGACAGGCTTGCCGTCCACCCACTCGGTGGTGTAGCCGCTGACGGCTTCGGCTTCCCACGCTTTCAGCATTTCCTGCGTGATCTCCACGTCAGAGGGGGCCTTGGATTCCGCAGAAACGCCCACAGGGTTGCTGCCGGAGGGCGGGGTGAACATTTTCAGGTCGGTGCCGTACATGGGGCTGCCGATGCAGATCTTGCGCAGCTCCACGCCGTAGCCAAGATTCATGACGGTGACGGCGTCCTTCGCGTGCTGCAGCTTGCTGGCGTGGCCGGTGATCTTATCCCATGTGCCCGCCATGTCATAGGTCATGATGTTCACAAAATCCATGTAGGGAGACACGAGACGCCAGTTCTGCATGGGCAGCGTCCAGCCGGTGGAGGCGGAGGCGCAGGCGGTGAGCCGCTTCACTCCGGGGCCGTAGGCGTCGTCCATGGCCTGACGGAGCTGCTGGGCAAGGGCGGCAAAGTTGGCGCTGTCCTCCTCGGGCGTACCCCAGATGGGACAGCCCTGATCTTCTTCGCTTTCGGGCAGGCGCGCGCCGTCCTTACTGCCGCCGAAATATTCCCAGTCAATGTCGAAGCCGTCCACCCATGGGTATTCCTCCAGAATGTTCAGACAGCTCTCCACGAAGGAGGTGCGGCCCTCGGGGGTGTAGGCCATTTCGGAGAAATAGCCGCAGCGGGTCCAGCCGCCGATGGAGATCAGAATTTTGACATCCGGGTACTGCTCGGAATAATACTGATATTGGGCAAAGTGGTTCCGGGGCAGGCCGGGCGCCATCCGGCTCGGCTCGTCGTTGTCAAAATCCGCCTTGGGGAGGGTGGACGCCACGCGGAAGCTGGTTCGGGGTTCCCCAGACGCCGCCAGCCGGTCCCATGAGGCCTCCGTGGAGCCGTCGGCGGGTTCTACCGCCCAGAAAGCGTGGTTGATGCAGGTGACCTTATCCCATGGAATGCTGCACACCTCCGCGCCTTCCTCGGCGGTTTTGGTGTCCAGATACCAGTTGGCGAAGTAGACGATGACCTCTTTTTCCTCCGCCACCGGCGAAATGGTCTCCGCCGGCTCGGTTTCAGTGGGGACAGTCGTTTCGGAAGCGGTGGGGGCTGTGGTTTCCTGCGGGGCAGAACTGCACGCCGTCAGCAGACACAGGCAGACAAGCAGCAGAGCAAGAATCGTTCTTCGCATGGTAAAGTCCTCCTTGTATTGGCGGTACGGTAAAATACCAGATGCTGCCATTATACCATGGGGGTACTCGTTATACGATGGATTTCGGCGGCAATTCTTGTTGCTGCTTGGCGTGTAGATGACAAGAATAGTAAAATCCGCGTACCCCCGGCAAGGGGTACGCGGAAGTAAACGCTTGTGATGTTATTCGACGGGAGCAGGTTCCTGAAGCTTCCCCAGTTCTTCTTCCTCCAGAACCCGGTAGGCAACCTTGCCGACCAGCGTCTTGGGCAGTTCGTCCCGGAATTCGATATCGTAGGGCATGGCGTATTTGGCCACGTACTTCCGGCAATACTCCATAATGGAACGCTTGGTTTCGTCGTTCTTTTCCACGCCGGGAACCAGCTTGACGAAGGCTTTGACCTTCTGCATCTTGTAGGAATCCGGCACGCCGATGACGCAGCTCATCTGCACGAATTCGTGGGCGTCCAGAATGTTCTCAATCTGGGCGGGGTAGACGTTGTAGCCGGAGGTGATGATCATCCGCTTGGCTCTGCCGCGGAAATACACGAAGCCCTCGCTGTCCATGGTGCCGAGGTCGCCGGTGCAGACCCAGGTCAGGCCGTCGGCGTGGTGCTGCAAGGTTTTCGCGGTTTCCTCCGGATGGTGCATGTACTCCTTCATCACCGTGGGACCGGCCAGAAGGATCTCGCCCTCCTCACCGTAGGGAAGCTCCTCCTCGGTGCCGGGCTTGACGATCTTGATGTAGGTATCGGGGAAGGGAAGACCGATGCTGCCCTCCTTGTGCATGTGGCTGGGGGTCAGGCAGCAGGCGGTGACGGTCTCGGTGGTGCCGTAGCCCTCCCGCACCTGAATGGAGGCTTTGTGGTCGTACAGGAACTTGTCCAGCTTCTTTTTCAGCTCGACGGACAGGGAATCGCCGCCGGAAAAAACGCCCTTCAGGCAGCTGAGGTCAGCGCCCTCCATATCCGGCAGACGGAGCAGCGCTTCATACAGGGTGGGAACGCCCGCGACGAAGTTGCAGCGCTGCTTGACCAGATCCTTGGCGTAGCTCTTGGGGGTGAACCGGGGAACCAGAATGCACCGGCCGCCCTGGGTCAGCATGGTGTGGATGCACACGCCCAGACCGAAGCCGTGGAAGATGGGCATGGCGGCCAGCATCTTGTCCCCGGGACGGAACATGGGGTTGGCGGCGATGACCTGCTGCCCCAGCGCGTTAAAGTTCTTATTGGTCAGGACGATGCCCTTGGTGGTGCCGGTGGTGCCGCCGGAGTAGAGGATGACGGCGGGATCGTCGGCGGTGCGGCTGATCTTGTAGTCATAGAAGCAATAGCGGCTCATCCGCACGAATTCCTGCCAGCGGATGACCGGGGCGTCTTCGGGAATTTTCTCGATCTTCCGCCCCTGTGTGAGCATGTAACCGGCCTTGATGGGCTGCGCCAGCGCATCCTTGATGCTGGCAATGATGATGTTGACCACCTTGGTGTTCTTGCGGACGGACTCGAATTTATTGTAGAACTGATCGAGGGTGATGGCGGTGACGCTTTCAGATTCGTTGAGATAGAACTCGATCTCTTTCTCGGCAGACAGGGGATGCACCATGTTGGCAATGCCGCCCACCAGATTGATGGCGTAGAACAGGTAAATGGCCTGCGGGCAGTTGGGCATGGCGATGGTGACCTTGTCGCCCTCCCGGACGCCAATGGTTTTCAGTGCCTTGGCGCAGGTCTCCACCTCCTGCACCAGCTTCTTGTAGGTGGTGGACTTGCCCATGAAGTCAAAGGCAACGTAATTGGGGTATTTTTCTGCAATGGCCTCCACAGCCTCAAACATGGAGCCTTCAAAATAGTCAAGGTGCATGGGCATACTGCCCATGGAGCCAGCCCATGGGGTCTTCGCAGTGATTGTTTCCATCAGTAATCTACCTCTTCCTGTAACGGCTTGTCCAGCAGCTGGGGATTTTCCAGCAGCGTTTTTAACAGACGGACGGTTTTGGCGTAATAATAGCCGTCGGCAATGCGCTCGTCGATGGTCAGCCCCAGATCGATGCTGGGCTTCATCTCGAAGGTGCCGTCGTCATTGTAGAAGGGACGCTTTTTAATCTCGCCGATGGCGCAGAACACCGACGTGGTGCCCCAGTTGGTCAGGTGGTGATAGCCCGCGTGGAGCTTGATGGAGCCGAGGTTGGTCAGCACCACGGAGGAGTAGTAGGGGTCGCCCGCAATGACGCTCTGGGGCATCCAGCCGTGGCGGTCTAAGAAACGGGCGATGCCGCCCACCGCCTGCACGAGAAAACCGGGCAGGCTCTGCACCGCGTTCAGACTTTGTGTACCCTTATCCACCTCGTCGTTGCTGCGGCAAATGGAGATCTGACGGAAAATCTCGTCATGAATGGTGTCGATGGTGTCGGTGCCCTTGGAGTGGATATAAGCCAGCGCCTCGCCGCCGTCGTCGGAAAATTCCTTTTTCACGGTGAAGGCCGCGGAGACCTCATTGCGCTGATACATGGTCTTGTTGGCAATAAAGCGGTTCATCTTCGGCCGCAGGGTGATGACCTTCAGCATGATGGTGACCATCACCTGAAAGAAATTGTATTTGTAGTCCGGGTCGGAGGCGTTTTTCTCGTCCAGATAAGCCAGCACATTGGTCAGGTCGATCCGCTCGCTGATGAACGCCTCGTTGTCACATCGGTTTGGATACATCAGCGGCATGACCAGATGCATCGCGTGGATGTTTCTGAGCTTTGCGCCGTCTTTCCTGTCTCCGAATTTTTTTGCCATAAGTACACTCTCTTTCTGAAATCTTTGGGGCAAAAAACTTTTTCGTGAAGCCGCGACATTTAATACGATTTTGCCCCTTGAAAGTTCCCGTCTTTTCGACGATAATTATACCACCCGTATACCATGCGAATCTAAACTGAAACGAAACTTTGTTTATTTTCGGTTTAGGTTCCCGCGATATTCTTGACGCATTATTCCCAGAGAAAGGAAGAAGCAGATGGGAGAACGGAAAATTTCTCCGCTGTACCGGCTGATCAAAGCCGCCGTGCGGGCGGTGTATCCCAAAATCAAGGTCGTGGGGGAGGAGAACCTTCCACCGGAGCCGGTGGTGTATGTGGGCAACCACAGCCAGATGAACGGCCCCATCGCATGCGAGCTGTATACCCCCGGTGAGCATTATATCTGGTGCGCCGGTGAGATGATGGACAAAAAAGAAGTGCCGGCCTACGCCTATCAGGACTTCTGGTCGGAAAAGCCGAAGGCCGTCCGCTGGTTTTATAAGCTGCTGTCTCACATCATTGCGCCCCTGTCCCAGCTGGTTTTCACCAACGCCAACACCATCGGCGTGTACCACGATGCCAAAATCATTACAACTTTCAAAAAGACGGTGACGGCGCTTCAGGAAGGCGCAAGCGTGGTGATTTTTCCGGAGCATCACGTGCCGCGAAACAACATTATCTGCGAGTTCCAGGACAGGTTCATCGATGTGGCGAAGCTCTACTACAAGCGCACGGGAAAGGCGCTTGCCTTTGTGCCGCAGTATCTGGCGCCCAGCTTGAAAACCATGTATCTGGGCAAGCCCATCCGCTTTCAGCCCGACGCACCGCTGGAGGAAGAGCGCAGACGCATCTGCGAATACTTAATGGAGCAGGTCACGGAAATGGCGCAGGCGCTGCCAAAGCACATCGTCGTGCCTTACCCCAACATGCCCAAAAAACAATATCCCTGCAATATCCCACAGGAGGCCACCCATGAGAAAACCGGAAATTGATTACCGCACCTTTCGGCTGTCCAAGCTCAACGACCCGCAGTTTGCGCACTTAAAGCTTCTGGGCGGCTGGATCGGCTACTTTATCATGTATTTTCTGACGGAGAACCTGATCCCCGAGGAAAGCTGCCATGTTGTCCACTGCTGGATCGACGATCTGATTCCCTTCTGCGAGTGGTTCCTGATCCCTTACGTATTCTGGTATTTCCTGATCGTGTTTACGCTGCTGTATCTGATGCTGTACCATGTGGAGGGCTTCAAGCGGTTCCAGATTTTCATTATCGTCACGCAGGTGGTAGCCATGGCGATCTACATTATCTATCCCAACCGGCAGGATATGCGCCCGGAGGTATTCCCCAGAGAGAATTTCCTCACGGCGTGTATTGGATTGCTGTACCGGCAGGATACGCCCACCGGCGTGTGTCCGTCGCTTCATGTGGCCTATTCCATGGGCATCGCGTCGGCGTGGCTGAAGGAAAAGGACGTGTCCAAGTGGTTCAAGGCGTTTATCATCGTGGCGGTGGTGTTTATCTGCCTTGCCACCATGTTTATCAAGCAGCATTCCGCCGTGGACTTCTTCGTGGCGCTGCCCGTCTGTCTGCTGGCGGAGGGAATCGCCTACGGCAAGAGCTACTGGGCTGTCCGCTGGAAAAAACGGCGTTCAGTGACCTGACAATAAATAATATGGAGGGGAGGAAATCGCATGTTTCAGATCATGGTCGTGGACGATGACCGAAACACCCGCAGACTTTTGCAGGCGGTGCTGGAAGCGGACGGCTACAAGGTGCTCACCGCCGAAAACGGAGAGGACGCTCTGGCGCTCATGGACTCGGAGTACGTCGATCTTGTGGTGCTGGACATCATGATGCCCAAAATGGACGGCTACGAGTTTACCAGAACCCTGCGGGAGACGAACAACAACCTGCCCGTTTTGATGGTTTCCGCCAAGGAGCTGCCCTCCGACAAGAAGCACGGCTTCTTGGTCGGCACCGACGACTATATGACCAAGCCCATCGACGAAGAAGAAATGCTCTGGCGGATCAAGGCGCTGCTGCGCCGGGCGAAAATTGCCAGCGAGCGCCGTATCGTGGTAGGGGACGTGGTGCTGGACTACGACTGCCTGACGGTGAGCCGGAAGGGGGAAGTGCAGGAGCTTCCCCAGAAGGAATTCCTGCTTCTATACAAACTCCTGTCCTATCCCGGAAAAATCTTCACCCGTATCCAGCTCATGGACGAGATCTGGGGCGCGGATTCCGACACCGGCTGGGAGACCGTGACGGTACACGTGGGACGTCTGCGCAAGCGCTTTCAGGACTGGCCGGAATTCACCATCGAGTCCGTCCGGGGACTGGGCTATAAGGCGGTGAAAAAGGTATGAGCAAAAAGCCGGGAAAGCGCCGCTGGTCGCTGACGCTGCTCTACTCCACCGCGTTTTTTCTCATTCAGCTGGCGGCGGTTCTCATTACGGCGGCGCTGTCCTTCCTGCTGACCAAGCTGGGGGTGCTGGACAATCTGGGTATTCCCAGAAACTCCGGCTTTGCCATGCTGATCGTGATGCTGCTCATCAGCGTTCTGGTGGGCAGCGTGGTTGCCATCGGCACCGTGAAAATTCCGCTGCGCCCCTTTAACCGGCTGATCAACAACATAGACCGTTTGGCGGCGGGAGATTTCACGGCCAGAATGCACTATGGCAAGGTGATGGGGGACAACCCCGTTTTTCAGGAGCTGTCGGAGAGCTTCAACGCCATGGCGGAAGAACTGGAAAACACCCAGATGCTGCGAAGCGATTTCATCAACAATTTTTCCCACGAGTTCAAAACGCCCATCGTCTCCATTGCCGGGTTTGCGAAGCTCCTGCGCCGGGGCAATCTGACCGATGCGCAGAAGGAGGAATACCTCGCCATCATCGAGGAAGAATCCCTCCGGCTGGCGGCAATGGCCACCAATGTGATGAACCTGACAAAGGTGGAAAACCAGACGATTTTAACGGATTTGACCACCTTCAACCTGTCGGAACAGATTCGTGCCTGCGTGCTTCTGCTGGAAGAAAAGTGGAGCCGCAAAGAGCTTGACCTCGATCTGGAATTCCCGGAATATACCATCCGGGCGAACGAGGAACTGCTGAAACAGGTCTGGATCAATCTGCTGGACAATGCCATCAAGTATTCCCCCAACTACGGGGAGATCGGCGTGCGGATTTCCGAGGGGCCGGAGACGCTGGCCGTCACCATCACCAACTACGGCCCCGATATCCCCAAGGACAAGGTCAGCAGAATCTGGGGAAAATTCTATCAGGCGGACGAGTCCCATTCCTCGGAGGGCAACGGCATCGGCCTTGCCGTGGTGAAGCAGGTGGTGCAGCTCCACGGCGGCACTGCCACGGTGGACAGCGGCAGCGGCTCGACGACCTTTACCGTGGAACTGCCCAAGCAGGAGGAAACGGCCTGAGTGCCTGAAATCAGAAAAAATTACATCTGCCGACGGTATCCGGGTCGGCGGCAAAAGGAGGAAAAACGGATATGAATGAAGTCAAACGGCCAAAGAAACCCCTTATTTTCTACTACACGCTGGTGATGGTCGCGCTGGCGCTGTTCAACTTCCTGCTGGTTCCCTGGATTGCGGAGCAGCAGATCATCGAAGTGGACTACGGCACCTTCATCACCATGACGGAAAATAAGGAAATCGATCAGGTAAAGGTGGAGGACAACCAGATTCTCTTTGAGGGCAAGGACGGCAAAATTTATAAAACCGGCCTGATGAACGACCCCGATCTGGTGAACCGGCTCCACGATTCCGGCGCAAAGTTCGGCGGAGAGATCGTGGAGGAAACCTCTCCGCTCTTAAACATCCTGCTGACCTGGGTGCTGCCCGTTGTGCTGTTCATTGCTCTGGGGCAGTTCATGTCCAAAAAGCTGATGGACAGAGCCGGCGGCCCCAATTCTCTGATGTTCAACGGCGGCAATTCCAACGCCCGGGTGTATGTCCAGTCCTCCGACGGCATCAAATTTGACGACGTGGAGGGCGTGGACGAGGCGGAGGAAAGCCTGCAGGAGATCGTGGATTACCTCCACAATCCGGACAAGTACCGGGAGATCGGCGCCTCCATGCCCAAGGGCGTTCTGCTGGTAGGCCCTCCGGGTACCGGCAAAACCATGCTGGCAAAGGCCGTCGCCGGTGAGGCGAACGTCCCGTTCTTCTCCATCAGCGGCTCCGAATTTGTGGAGATGTTCGTGGGCATGGGCGCGAGCAAGGTGCGCGACCTGTTCAAGCAGGCGAAGGAAAAAGCCCCCTGCATCGTGTTTATTGACGAGATTGACGCCATCGGTCAGAAGCGGAACGCGGGCGTCATGGGCGGCAACGACGAGCGGGAGCAGACGCTGAACCAGCTGCTCACGGAAATGGACGGCTTTGAAGGCAACTCCGGCGTCATCATCCTCGCCGCCACCAACCGCCCCGAATCC
>ENA-OYYJ01000012-OYYJ01000012.1-human-gut-metagenome-genome-assembly--contig:-NODE-12-length-95498-cov-8.691722_pt1 | contig 95498 bp, 83 predicted proteins | sample MGYA00243248_ERZ653447 | MGnify/ENA primary metagenome ERZ653447 (study PRJEB26926, sample SAMN06165030) | human gut metagenome | biome: ENVO:00009003; feature: ENVO:2100002; material: ENVO:00002003...
GAATGAACAATACCGCAACCAACACCGCCACTTGCCCGACTGTCAGAAAGCAGATCGGCAAGACCACCTATATCGTCCGTGTCCATTTCAGCGAGACCGCAAAAGAGACAATGGAGGACAAAATCAAGCGTATGCTCCGTGAGGAAGTCCGCAAAATGTGACTTCTTTGTGAATTTGATGAAAAAGTCCTTGACTTTTCGTCTCTGGCAAGACCTTAAAATCTATTTTAGTGAGCTGCGGCGCACGCCTGGCTTCCTTTGACATAAAAGAACTCCGGGACCTTATGGAAACGGACGAAATGGAGCTGGACACCCTGGGTGACGAGAAAACGGCGCTGTTTGTAATTCTTTCGGATACGGACAGCACCTTTAATTTCGAACATTCTCCGGGACCTGCAGAGCCGGAATGAGCGGATGTTTCTGGTCACATTCCTGGTTGTGAATATGGCAGACAGCAAACGGAAGCTGGACAACGACATTGCCCGGGCTACCAGCGTCGCCCAGCAGTACAACTGCCAGTTTACCCGGTTGGACTTTCAACAGGAGCAGGGCTTTGTGTCGGCGCTGCCTTTGGGTGTCAACCAGATCCACATTCAGCGGGGGCTGACCACCTCCGCCGTTTCCATCCTCATGCCCTTTACCACCCAGGAGATCTTCCAGGGCGGGGACGCGCTGTACTACGGGATCAACGCCAGCTCCGGCAATATGATCCTGGCAGACCGGAAGCAGAACAAGACACCCAATGGCCTGATTCTGGGAACCACCGGCAGCGGCAAGTCCTTCTCCGCCAAGCGGGAGATTCTGAATGTGTTCCTGGTAACGAAGGACGATATTCTGATCTGTGACCCGGAATCGGAGTACTTCCCTCTGGTGGAACGGCTGGGCGGGCAGGTCATCCGGCTTACCCCCTCCGGCAGCGGCGGGGGCAGGAGCTACTACCTAAATCCCTTGGATATCAACCTGAACTACTCCGAGGATGACAACCCCCTGGCGTTGAAATCCGACTTTATTCTGTCCTTCTGCGAGGTCGCGGCGGGAGACAAGTTCGGGTTGACGCCGGTGGAGAAAACCATCATTGACCGCTCTTTGCGGAAGGTGTACCGGGGTTATCTGGCAGACCCCAGGCCGGAGAATATGCCCATCCTGGAAGATCTGTGGGACGAGATCCGGGCGCAGCCGGAACCGGAGGCCCAAAGGGTCAGCTCGGCATTGGAGCTGTATGTCCACGGCAGTCTGAACGTGTTTAATCACCGGACCAATGTGGATATCAACAATCGGCTGGTGTGCTTCGATATCAAGTCCCTGGGCAAGCAGCTGAAGAATCTGGGCATGCTGGTCATCCAGGACCAAGTGTGGAACCGGGTGACGGTGAACCGCAGCGAGGGAAAAGTACATTGGCTATCCCTATGTGTGGGGCGGCAGCAATCCCAGCACTTTCTTTGACTGCTCCGGTTTTGTTTCCTGGGCGCTGACCAACAGCGGCGTGTGCAATGTAGGGCGGCTGAGCGCTCAGGGACTGTAAACACCCTTGACAAAACGTATCAGAAGATACCCTGCTGGCAGCCATGGAGCGAGCCGGTGCGGAGGATATGCCGGAGGACGCGGAACGGAAGGGACTGGGCACCCCGGCAACCAGAGCTGCCACCATTGAAAAGCTGATTGCGGCTGGTTTTGTGGAGCGCAAAGGCAAAAATCTGATCCCCACAAAGGACGGCATCAATCTGGTTTCGATTCTGCCGGAGGCCTTGACCTCTCCCATGCTCACCGCCCAATGGGAGCAGCGTCTGACCGCCATTGCCAGGGGCGAAGCCGACCCGGACAGTTTCATGGACGGAATCACCGGTCTGGTGCGGGAACTGGTCAGGAACCATACTCAGATTTCCGAGAAAGGGCAGAAACTGTTCGCTCCCGAAAAGGAGATTATCGGCATCTGCCCCCGCTGCGGAAAACCCGTCTATGAGGGCAAGAAGAATTTCACCTGTTCTAACCGGGCCTGTAGTTTTGTCCTGTGGAAGCAGGATCGGTTTTGGACTTCCCGCAAGAAGGAGCTGACAGTGAAAATGGCGGCGGAGCTGCTGGAAAAAGGCCGCACCTCCGTGAAAGGCCTCTGGTCTGAAAAGCGGGGCAGCACCTATGACGCGGTTGTGGTCATGGAGGATACGGGAGAAAAGTTTATCAAGTTCCATCTGGAATTTCCAAGCAAAAAGCAGTAAGGAGGGATTCCCATAGATAAACGATATAACAATCACTTCAGCCCTTTTGAAGTGTATCTCGTCAACCAGAAGAAGCATGAGCAGAACGAGGACTACGGCGAGTGGCTGTCCCTGCCCACTACCCCCGAAAGACTGCGGGAGGTTCTGCAAATCGTAGGCGGCGGCAGGGACGGCTGGCTGATTGGGGATATTGAATCCCACATTTATGGAATCAGCGACGCATTGCATATGTGTGACGGTTTGAATGAGCTGAATTATTTGGCTGCGAGAATCGAGGCTTTGAACACGGATGAATATGATTCCTTCCAGGCTCTCATTGAGGTTAACGAGCACTGTGATACTATGGCGGAGCTCATTAACCTGACCGGCAATCTGGACTGTTACGAATTTCAGCCGAACTTTGCCGACTATGAGGATCTGGGCAAATGGGATTTGTACGAACGCAGTGAGTTTACACGAAGCATGGTCGAAGCACTGGAAGATTACATAGATTTTGAATCCTATGGTCATGATGTGGCACGCGGCGAAGGCGGTAAACTGGCGGAATACTGCTATGTGTTTCCCTCCGGTAGCGAATTTTATGAGGAATACAATGGCGACCCTGACACCATCCCCGATGAATATGTGGTCTATACCCCCGATCTTTTGAATCTGGACCCGGATGAAAAGCTTGCCTGGGCCATTCCTCTGGCCATCAGTCTGGACAGCTTTTTCCGGGAGAATGATTCCGGGTATGCAGCGCAGTACCCCGATATCTCCGCACAGCAGGAAGTTCTCTGCGATTCTCTGATAGATGGAAAAATCGCCGCCATTGATAAGATGTTGTCAGATATGGGGCAGACCGAGCAGGACGCGCTGCCCTCTGAATTGGCGGATTTCAAGCGGCTGTCCGGCTATGATCCCGAAATGGAAAAACAGCCCGAAACCATGAGGGTTCTGGTGGTGGCACCGCGGCAGCCTCCCTGCGTCAAAGAAATCCCCTCCGGGTTGGAGGGGTTGACGGATACTGTCGGCGGGACAATTTCTGCCACCTATCCCTTCCGTGACCCGGTGGCACTGATCTGCAACGATGAAGGTCGGAACATGGGGCTGGAACTGAACCGTGCCCTGTATAACGGCATGGGGCAGGTGTATGATGTGATCCCCGGCACCTTTGTCATTGCCGGTTTGACCAGTGACAGCTTCACTTCTCTGCCAGAAGATATGATTGAGAAGTATTCCCGGCGGTTCCAGACCATTGAGATTTATGCCCAGGTCGGCAACCGCACCGTCATGTTCCAGGTGCCCCAAGATACCGCGGAGCTGTCTGACCAGTGCTGGGACAGCGTGATTCGGGAGAAGCTGGGTCAGAAGTCTTCCATCCGGGAAAGTTTGGCGGCGGCGAAAGAGGAATGTGCAGGAAAGCCTGCCCCGGAGCGTATCCACAATCGTTCCGAACACGAACTGTAAGGAGGTACCCTATGCCCAATTTTGAATACGACAAGGATTATCCCTTTGCCGCCTTTATCACCAATCTGGGAAAGTACAACGAGGGAGAGCTGATCGGCGAATGGGTGAAGTTCCCCACCAGCGCCGAGGAGATCCGCACGGTGCTTGACAGCATCGGCATCGGTCAGGAGGACGATTTTGGAAATCTCTACGAGGAATGGTTTATCACGGACTATGACTGCTATGTGGACGGCCTGTATGACAAGCTGGGAGAATACGAAAATCTGGACGAGCTGAACTATCTGGCCGCCAAGCTGGATGATATGACCCAGGGGGAATATGTGCAGTTCCAGGCGGCTATGGAGGTAGGTGACCACTGCGGCAGCCTGCAGGAGATCATCAACCTCACAGAGAATCCGGACTGCTATGATGTGTACCTGGATATCCATGACTATGACGATCTGGGCCGGTACTACATAGAAGAACTGGATGCCATGCAGGTGCCGGAGTATCTGAGAAATTACATCGACTATGAATCCTATGGCCGGGATGTGGCCATTGACGAAAACGGCGAGTTTACCAGCTTTGGCTATGTCCGGGACACCGGGGATTCTTTTGTGGAGATTTATGACGGAAACCGTGAGAACATCCCGGAGGAATACAGGGTCATGTCCACTGCGGAGGAAGAACTGACGAAAGAAGAAAAAATCGAGTGGGCCTCCGATATTGCCTATGATATGGACAACTTTTTCCGGCAAAATGATCCGCAGTACGCACTGGCTTTCCCTGTGGCGGGCAACGCCCAGTTGGATATTCAGGAAAAGCTCCTGGCCGGGAGGATCATGGATTATGAGGAAAAGCTGGCAGCTATGGGGCAGAAACCGGAGGGTGATCTCCTTTCGGAACTGGATAAGTTCAAGGAAGCGACGGGCTATGAGGAATGGCTGGACATTGATCCTGCCAAAGTCCGGGAAGGGTTTGAAAACCCGGATACCGCCCACATTGATGAAATGCTGGCCTTTGCGGAAAAAGCGGAGCAGGCGTATGCTGCGGAGGCGGAGGCTTTCGTGCAGACGCCAAAGGATATTGTGGAGCAGGCGCGGGCAGTTTACGGGGAGCCGGATACCTTTTCCATTTATCAGCTGAAATCCGGGGATGAAACTCTGGATTATCGCGTTGAGCCGCTGGACAGCATCCATCGGAACGGTCTTTCTGTGAAGCCGGAGAATTATGAGCTGGTCTATCAGGCGCCCCTTGCGCCGGGGGTAGGGTTGGAGGATATCTATACCCGGTTCAACATTGCCCGTCCGGCAGACTTCAAGGGTCACTCCCTGTCCATATCGGATATTGTGGTGCTGCATGAGAACGGAAAGGACACCGCCCATTACTGTGACCGTCTGGGCTTTTCTCAGGTGCCGGAGTTTTTGAATCCCGTGCAGGAAAAGGAAGCAACCCTTTCAACGCCGGAGGCTCCGGAAACGGGAGAACTGATCCGAACGCCCAGCGGTGGTTTCTATGTGACCGCCATGAGCCGGGAGCAGACGGAGGCCTCCGGGTATGGTTTGCACCATCAGTCCGACGATGGGAAATACCTGATTATGGCCAACGGCACCGAGGCTTATGCCATTCCCGCGGAGCCGGAAAAGAGCAATCCCCTCCGCACCGCTGAAATGACCATTGAGGACGACTACAATATGATCGACGGGGTGATCAACAATGGCCGCCGGGGTGAGGAGCAGGGAAAGGCAAAGCCCTCCATCCGGGAACGGCTGGAGGACGCGAAACGGGAATGCGCGGAACGAAAGCCCTCAGAAAAGGGGCATCCTGGCCGCAGCACCCCGGAGCATGGTGATCTATGAGCCGGAGCAAGAAATGGCGGCTGAAATGGGCTTTCTTCCTGGGTGAGAACGGCAGACGGCAATACCACCCATTCTGCCAACGCTGCGTACACGATTGTAAGCAGAGCTTCCGGGTGAAATTGATTGCTTGTCCCAATTATCTTTCCCGGCGTTCTGAAAAGTGCGGTAATAAGGGTTGAAAATCCTCCGTTCTTTCCTATGTGGTGGCAATTTGAAATCAGCCCCTTATGATTTCTCATGCACCCTTCCTGCAAAGAACAGGGAGGAAGAAAAACGTAATTCTCCACACTTCTGAACAATAAAAGCGGGAGTACAGTTCCTGGTTCATCCGAGGCTGCACTCCCGTTTTTGTTTTCATGCTTGCAGAATGCAATTACGAGACAGTGTTATCATACAACTTTGATAACTTGTTCGCAAGCTTTTTATGAAGATGACCAAATTCCAAAACATTGATGGAACGACGTTGGTCAATAAAGGCTTGTAACTGAACAATTCCCTCTTCTGTTGGATGAACCTCGATAGTTTGCAGTGACCCATCAATTAGGCGAGAAACTCTGAGATATCTGTAATTTTCGACTAATCGTTCAACAAACTTCAGGATAATACCGGCAGAACAAAGCAATACCTTAAGTGTGCTGTTTTTCATCGCAAGTATCAGGAAAATAAAAAACGCAATTAGTGTGGAACCGCAAGTAATGGCAATGCGCATTTGTTGCATTTTTGAATTCCACCAAGCATTTTGACGCTGACATTCAAATTGCGCATCAATTCCGTCATAGAATCTCGAAAACACATACCATTCTCGAACACCAGGTGGCGAATCTTTCCCAGTATTGGCAATCTGCACCGAGGCTTCACTTGGATTTCTCAAACATATTTTCTCCGTTCGTTCTCGTAGTTCGCGAAGTTCAGTTTCTGAAAATTGATTCACGCGTATATTGAGTACATAAGAATCAAAATACTTCCGGAGCTTAGAAGCGAATTTCACCTGATTAGATGCTACGACAGAAAAAATAGCAGCGAAGATATCTGCAACAAACGGAATTCCACTTATAATATATATTGGCCAATTATTGGGAAGAAAAATAGAAAATGCAGATATAAGACATGCGCCCCAAGCCAAATTGTTATTTTTTTCGGCAGAATTAAAACATACACGAGCGGCATACTGGATTCTTAGACACTTATCCTCATTTTGCCTTTCTTGAATTATATCGCTGTTCATTTAATTCTTTTTGCAACCTCCTCCAGAAGTAGATAATCTTTTTTCACAGTTGCCTTAAATCGGTCGTCTGTGTAAAACTTCATTACAAATGGTCCGTGACACGCTCGAAGTTTTTTTCCAGACCCGCATGGACAAGAAGAGTGACCGCGGTAATGTTGGGTAGAAATTGATCTCATCAGCCTGATTATTTTGACATTATCCGTTTCATGGAAAAAATCTGAATAGGTCTGAAGAATTCCTGCAAAACCATGCCCCCGCTCCCCAAAAGGATATTCACCAAAACGCTGGTAAAATTCGTATGAGAAAAAATAAGTTTCGACATACTCTGACATCCATGCATCTAAAGAGAAACCATCAATAAAACGCAGACGAATAGCGGTATCCGTTTCAAGGCATAGCTTTCCGTTAATGTATCGGTGGGGATAGTTGCTGTCAATGTGATTGCCATCATCAAACACATAAGGGAGTTCGTCTGAATTCAATGGGATGACTATTTTGATGTGATACTCTTTGCAAAGCCTGTAGCCTTTGGCAGTACGATCGATCAAAATATGGCCTGCGAGTAAAATCGTTGTCTCGTCAATTGAAGTAATTTTAAGGCCGTTGTATAGGTGCAGCAGGTTAGAAACCTGCTGCACACCAGACTCTTTGGAAAAAATCATAGATTTAGATAGGGCTTTGCGGCAGTTTGAGGGGCAATCTGTTTAGGGGGAACCATGCCACAATATTTCTTGCCAAGAACAGCAGAGACGGCAGTGCTGCCAAGCCCATTCTCAATTGCTGCCCTAAACTGCTTGTCGTCATCTTGCTGCAAAGATTCAATAAGGTCTGACTTGGCGGTTTTCACCCATCTGAAGAAATATTCCGGGATTCTATCATCCTGATTCCACTTGTCAGCTAAGTTGTCCTCAGGATTAGCGGGATTGGATATGTACCATTTTCCATCTGTTCGTGAGAAAACATTACGATCTCCATATACCGCGGCAAAGTCCTTAAAGGTAAGTTTCTGCTGTTGAGCGTAAATGCCAAGTTCATTCAGAACAAACTCCAGTAATTCAAATACATTGTAAGTGGGGGTATGCTGCGACGAAATTTTGGCAACGACAACATTGATAATTGCCGAAATCGGTTTGATATCATCACCATCCTTGACTTTGGAGAAATAAATGTCCCTGTGGTACTTCAGTATCTGGATAACACGCTGAAGAGCAGAGCGCTCCAGACCATGTGGAATCTCCTCAACAGAGGCATAAATTTCCCTGTTTTGCTCAAAGAGATGTTGACGGCAGACTGCCTTTGACGCAGCCAGGAAAGGTTCATTAATTTTATCAAACCACGTACGGAATCCCTTTGGATTGTTGGTAAGCCAAGAATAGTTACGTTCACCGTTGTGCTTGGGAATAGCAATTGCCGTATCAATCAACTCAGGTGACAGACTTTTTTTCACGAGTCGGTTTTTATTGTCGTAACTCTCATCAGTAGCGGGAACGATATCAATATTAAATCCTATACCGTTGATGTCGGCATATTCGATGGTAAAGCACTCATCGTAAACCTCTAGTTTACCTCCATAGACGCCGCTGGAAGTCAGTGCGCTTTCAATTGTTCTACGAAGCTCGCTAGGAGAGTGATTAGTTCGGTTACCGCTTACTTGGCAAATGAAATCTAAATCATAGCTTGCGGAGGGGTCTTTAGTATTCGGACGAACTACAGTTCCGAAAGCAAAGGAACCCTGCGGGTACATATCGGCTTCAATGCCATAATCACTAAGGAACTTCGCTACTGCTTTGTACTTCTCATCGGCATTCCTGTACATTGTCGGCGGTATGTCAAGGCTGGCGATAATGGACAGGATATCTTTTTGACGTTCGGGTATATTCTTCACAGGAATACCTCACTTTCTGTTATGATGGTAGCACTCAGGAACCTTGAGTGCTATTGTTATTAACACTCTATCACACATTATTTGAAAAGTCAAGGATTTATCGAAAAAATCGTTTTAACATTTTTGCTTTATTTAAAAATAGACAAATGCAGCTGATTTGAATTGACAAAATCGTCTTTATGATATAATATAATATAGCCCCTTAAAGAATAGGAGAGATTGCAATGTTAATTGAATTTTCAGTATCTAATTTTTTGTCTTTTGATAAAAAAGAGACCTTTTCGATGGCTGCGGGAAAGGCAAGAAAATATTATGAACGTATATTCAGTGATAAAAAGTTGAAATTAACCAAATGTGAGGTAATTCTGGGGGCCAATGCATCTGGCAAATCCAATTTGGTATCTGCATTTCAATTCATGCAAAATATGGTTCTTGATGGTTTGCCCCGTGGCTTTTCAAACAAGTATTACAGATTGAATCCAGAAAAGAAAAACGAATCGTCAGAATTTGAAATTAAAATTCTTTGCGATTCAAAAATTTTTTTGTATGGTTTCTCAATCGTTCTGTCAACAGGAAGCATTTTAAAAGAATACCTTTATGAACATGGCAATTCGGATTCTTGGAAAGTATTGTTTGATAGAAATACGACTATGGAGACATTTATAGTAGGACAATATTTTAAGAACCCCGATTCAATTGCAAAGTTAAATAATTATGGAGAAGATAGTGTCAATGATCAAGAATTGCTTTTTCTCTCCTTAATTAGTAAGAACAAAGGAAAGATGTTTGCTGATTTCCCCGAACTTCAAGTCCTACGCAATGTATTTGAGTGGTTTGCAAGCAGACTTAATATAAGTTTTCCGGATAGTATTTTGACTGGATATCCATATTTTACAGATTCAAATCTCGACGAAATAGCAGAGCTGTTAAATGCATTGGGTACTGGAATTAGCGAATTGAAAGTTGTTGAACTCCCGGCAGAAGTGATAAAAAGCAAAATTCCAGAGGAACTATACAACAGAATTATATCCGACTTAGAGAAGGCAAACGCTCGCACCCGCTCAGACGAGGATGATCGTCCGCGAATCATGGCACGTTCTTATAAAGAGTTCTACACGTTTGAAATAGATGCTGATAACAACGTAATTATCACAACGATTGAGTTTAGCCATGAAAAGAAGAATATCTATTTTGATCTTAATGAGGAATCTGATGGTACAGCCAGACTTTTGGATTTGATTGAGATCCTTTTTAAAATATCAGATAACCGAATCTTTGTGATTGACGAAATTGATCGTTGCTTACATCCAGCAATGACGGTAAAAGTGATTGAGTTGTTTCTGGAAATGGCTAAGAAAAGAAATACACAGCTAATTATCACATCACATGAGTCGCGCTTGTTGGCAGCAGATATTTTGCGAAACGACGAAATATGCTTTGTTAGTAAAAATGAGCAGGGAGCATCTATTATTAACCCTCTTGAGAAATACCAACTTAGAGCAGATAAAAAAGTGTACGCAGCATTGTTTGACGGGACATTAGATGCAATTCCCGTATTTAATGAATGCAAGCTAAAAAGTGTTATTACCAAGTAAATAAATATGGGGATTGGCCTGATGGTCAATCCCCAGCTTTTTGTATATGCAAAGAAATAATTCAAAAGAAGAATAAGAGTATTCTGGATATCCTTTATTGGGCTGTGAACACTGAAAGAAGTCACTCCACTTTTGCAAAAAGTGGACGTTTTTTGATTGCGAAACATTTACATAGGAGATCATTCCAGAAATTTCTCTGTGATCTTTTCAAAACCGGCGTACCCTTCCCCCACGATGCAGCCGATGTCCTCACTGAGGACGGGACCGCGCTGTCCGCAGGAAATGTTGGTTAGAATCAGCACCATGCGGACTGCATTGAACAGATGGGAATTGATTTCTTCCTGCTTGGTAGGCCATCCCTTGTTAGGGGTGTCGCCGGGACGGTGGAGGGTATCGGCCAGCAGGCTCAGTTCCTCCAAAGCCCTCTTACATTTTTCCTCATACCAGCTCTGCATATTGGGCACTTTTCCTGTGACGATAATGACGGGGCGTTCCTTCATAATGATGTTCCTCCTGTGTTTCTATATTTCTTCCGCACAGCGGAGTCTATTCGATTTGCTGATGTTTCTGCTGCTCCTGCTCTCTATGCGCGGGAACCAGAATATCCAGATTCTGCCGGATGGTTTCATATTCCCGGATTTGACGCTTAGCTTCGGAATAATCTGCATATAGGGTATTCTTCCTGGCAGTCAATTCCGCAAGCTCTGTCTGCACCCGATCCACAGAGGGCAGCGGAACAGCACCCAGCCGTTTCAGTTCCCGTGCGGCAGCTTCAAACAGAATGATCTCACTTTCGTGCCCACGCAGGAACTTTTCTTTGTCACCGAACCGCTTGTAGCAGTCATAAGTGGAGCGGCATTTCCGGTAGGTGGCGGCGTATTTGGCAATCAGATTCAGCTCCGCAATTCTCCCTTCCACGGCCTTGATGGAGGCAAGCGAAGCATCCACGGCGGCGTTCAGTTCCGCAAGCCGACCATCCAACGACTCATAGCTGTCAATGCCGTGCTCTGCCAGATAGTTTAGGGTTTTGGCGCCCTCTTTCAGCTTTTGGAGCTTCGCCCAATGTTGCAGCCCGGGGCTTTGATTGCCCTGGATGACAGCGATTCGCTGAATGCGGCCATCCTGCACCCTGGGACACTTCGATGGGCGAGTACGGCCTGCAATTCTGGCCGTAAGGGCTTCTTCTGTATAATCGATGCCCAGAGTTTTCAGCCGGGTAAACCGTTCCTGATTGGAGGCCCGACAGGAAATGTATTTTCCCCGCCGAATCTCGTATCCTTCCTCCTGCAATCTGCGGAGCAGATATTCCAGGTCCGCACAGGCCGGGAGCAGGCGGTCAATGACGGATTTCAGCTTTGCCTTGTAACTGGTGCCATTTCTAACCGCCTGATGCTCAACGTAGCTCTTGCCCTTCTCCTGTCCGGGAACGATGACGGACAGGCCATGCTCCTTGCAGAGCCGGTCAGAGGCGCGGCGAATCTCATAGTAGCTGCGCTTGTTGGAATGGTAATGCTTGTGATCCGCAAAACTGACGGCATTCCAAATCACATGATTATGGATATGCCCACGGTCAATGTGAGTGGTCAGGACAAACTCATATTTCCCGCCCAGAATCTCCTTTGCCAGTTCCAACCCAATTTGATGTGCCTCCTCCGGCGTTACCTCGCCGGGAGCAAACGCCTGAATTAAATGACGACCCAGATTTTCGCCTTTGTCAATGGCGTGCTGTCGGGTCCAAGCAAATTCAATGTCGGCGGTTTCAGCGGAGCAGCCATAGGCGGAGATCAGCAGACTTCCGTCCGTCTTGGCTGGATTACAGATGTAGTCAATGGCAGCCTTTAGGGTAGACTTGATAGGATGCGTCTTTGTAACTGCCATATTTCGTCCAGCCTTTCCCGGATTTCCTGGATATCCGCCTGGTACGGAGAATCCCCGGCGTTCACCCGCTTGGCAATCTGGTTGATGTTGCGCCCTATGGAGGAAAGCTCAGTAGTAAACGCCTTAATATCCGTGGTATCCAGATTGATGATATACCCATCAATCGCCATCTTCCGAAGGTACGCCCCTATCCGCTTGACCGGGAGCTGGGTCAGTTTCTTGTCAATGAGCTGTTTTTCCTCCTCCGTAACGTAAAATTTGATTTGAATATTTCGTTTTCTGACTGCCATCTACCGCCTCCGTTTTCGTCTAAGGGTTTGGGATTTGCCCAATACCAAATTTCGCAAGTGGGTACTCACTTGCTGTGCTTGCTATCGTTTCTTATCCCTTCGTATAAGTAATCCTGAAAATAAATTTTTGGCAACGCCAAACGAAAAATATTCCAGAAAGCAGTATAAAAACTGACTGTGCAGAAGAAAGTGCATTCCAAGAAATTGAACAAGGCAATTGTGGAATACAACCATCCAAAAGCACAGTCAGCAGATGTTAAATTCGCCTGTTGGATGAAACGGCTGTTCAGGCAAAGTAAGCGGGAATATATATGGCGAGAAATTAGCGGCACATGGTATAATGGAAATCCGCACCAAGACGATAGCGGTAGAGGTTCAGATAGCCCTTTACATATCCCATCTCGTCGGCCAGCGTAACATAGTCGCTTTTGGCGTATAATGTGTATTCCAGAAGATCTCCCATGGAAGTTGTGACAAACTGAATTTCATCATTTTTCTGCATCAGCGCAAGGGATTGAATTGTCTGCAAAACATTGTTCAGGAAGTGGGGATTGATCTGCGCCTGCAAGGCACGGTAGTCGGCTTCGGTCTGCTTGATTTTCGCTTCATATGACTCCATTTTCAGCGACACGATCCGATCCATCATATAGTTGTATTTTGCGTACAGGGTTGAGATCTCTGTCGGAACGTTGTGGATATTCGGTACGTTCAGATGCTCGTGGTGATCGAGATCCACGTTATTCATTTCGTGTGCGAGAAGCGTAATCGGAGCACCAAGCTGCTTTGAGATTCCCACAATGCTTGCCAGCACAAGGGCAAACATACCGACAAAAAGTCCGAAGATTGTAAGAAGGATCTTATTGCTGACCTGATGCAGCACAGACAGTGGCTGCAATACGATAATTTTCCATCCGCTTGAACGCAGGGATGCCTCTGCGAAAAGGCTGTCCGGGAAGTCCGTGTCATATGAATCTGAAATTAAATCGCCAACAGTGTAGCACTGATCGCTGCAAAAAATGACGCTACTGTCTTCGCTCAGAATCAGCACCGTGTTTGCGGATGTGCCGTCAAATTTTGAAACAAGGCCGGTGACGTAGGAATAGTTGATGTCGAACAGTATCAGCGCGTCATTGTTTTTGGAAAGATGTTCGTAATCCCGGACGGGGTATGCCATTGAGATAACTTCGGGAGTGGCCTGATTTGTCCGCCAGAGATAGTCCAGCGTGTGCGGCGGGTAGTATTGAATGTACATTCGGGATGTATCGCAATAATCATGGCGTATCCAAACCTCCTGTGCTTCTGTTCCTGCATGGTATGGGTTCCAGAGGGAATGATATCTCAAAGCTGCGGGAAAATCCGTTTTTTGACAAGGCCGGGCCCTATATAGGAAAATTTAATGTCATTGCACCGCAGTGTGCGGATGATACGTGGTTTGACTGTTTTGAGCGGCTAAAAGTTCTCGTACATACTGTGCAGGCGGATGCATCCATTGACCAGAACAGGATCTATTTGGTGGGAACAAGTATGGGCGGATACGCGGCATGGCAGCTTGGAATGTCGATGCCAGCCGCCTTTGCGGCAATCATCCCAATTTGCGGCGGTGGTCTATACGCCAGTGCCGCACGCCTGATACATGTACCTGTCTGGGCGTTTCACGGAGCGCTTGACCAGACTGTCGATGTGCAGGAAAGTCTCTATATGGTACGCGCAATTCAGCATAACGGCGGGGAGACGAGATTGACAATATATCCAGATGACGCCCATGACTGTTGGAACCGAGTATATGCTGACAGTCAGGTTTGGGAATGGTTATCTATGCAGCGAAAAAGACCACATATAATTGAGACCGGTCTTTGTAATGCAGCGCAATATGGATAAAAAGGAAGGAAACGATATGTTCGATTTAAGCGGAAAAAAAGTACTTGTCACCGGCTCCACGCAAGGCATTGGCTTTGCTGTTGCGAAGCTTCTGGCAAATTGTGGAGCGGAAGTTATCATCCACGGCGCAACCAGTGAGGAGAAGTGCAGAAAAGCAGCGGCGCGGATTGGTGGAAAAACGCAGACTGCGGTTGCAAACCTGGCAGATTCCGACTGCGCGGAAAACCTGTACCGTCAAACCGGCGATGTTGATATTCTGGTACTGAATGCCTCCGTGCAGGTGCGAAAGCATTGGGATGAAATCACAGCCGAAGAATTTGAATTGCAAATCCACACCAATCTGAAAGCCTCACTCATGCTGATTCAGAAATATGCGAAGCATATGCAGGCGCAAAACTGGGGACGCATTGTAACGGTTGGCAGCGTGCAGGAGTATAAGCCGCATAAGGATATGGCGGTCTATGCTGCAAGTAAGTGTGCGCAAATGAGCCTGGTTCAGAACCTTGCAAAGCAGCTTGCACCGTATAGGGTGACAGTCAATAACCTTTGTCCCGGCGTGATTGCCACACCGAGAAATGATGCGGCGTTGGCTGATCCGGAATATGCCAAAAAAGTCATGGAAGGCATACCCCTTGGCTTTGCCGGAACCGCTGAAGACTGCGCTGGTGCGGCGCTGCTGCTATGCTCTGAAGAAGGTCGGTACATTACCGGTTCCGAAATTATTGTAGATGGCGGTATGCATCTGTAAGGAGTCTAGAAATGGCAGTGAGCTTGTTTTTTACATCCTGTGTGGAAGCTGGCGGGATTTATCATTATGCTTTGCAAAACGGCAGTATTGCCTTGCGTGATTTTACACCTTGTGATAGACCAATGTACGCCATTGCAGAGGAGAACCGCCTTTGGGTGCTGCTCAGGGAATGCTTTAACGATCATACAAGCGGCCTGCAGGAATACGCAATTCCTGATTCCGGTATGCTGATGCCGGTTGGAGCACCAATCAGCACAAAAGGAATCGTTCCGTGCCACGCGCTCAAAAGATTTGATGTTGCTGTCGGTGATCTCGATGTTGGATACGCCCTGATTCTGCCCGATGAGCTGCTTTACCGTCTGCTTGCCGGTGGGCTTTTCCGGTGCGGCACGGGCTTTTTGCAGCCGCTTCTCCTTGCGGCTTGCCAGATATTTCAGAATGGCGGCTTTCAGCAGCCGCGCCGTGAGCTTGGTTGCGCTGATGACCAGCGTGACCGCTCTGTTTTCCACTTCTTCCTGCATGGGTCATCCCTCCTTTCCCGCATAGTGGGGTGAATTGTTACGTGCCTGCCCATTCCAGCACGAAAATCACGGTCAGCACCTGCTCGGAGATGGGACGGGAGGCGGCAGATACCACCGCGTCATAGTGCAGCGGCAGCGCCTCGCCGTCGGGAATGCGCCAGCCGCCGCCGAGGGGCGGGGCTTCCTCCGCACCGGTCGTCCTGCTCTGTGCGCCGTTGACAGAAAAGCCGATTTTACGGCTGTCCACCTTTTCTGTTGCCATATTGGTGGAAAACGGCACCAGTGTCCAGCCGTTCTCTGTGCGCAGGGTGACGGAGCTGACGCTGACCGCGCCGGTGGAGCGGTTGATGATGCGGACGTTGGACGCGGCATAGACCGTGCCGGTTTTTGATACGGTCAACGTCATACCGGCAGGGACGATGACTGAAAATCGGGTCAGCAGATAACCGCAGTCATCACAATATCCGTCGCTGTCCCCGTCAAGATGCGCCTGCACCGCAAAGCCCTTATACCCGCAATCGCAGGAAACGGCACGGCGATGCTCCGTGTCGGAAACGCTCTGCCACGCGCCGTACTGAAACGCATGGGCTTCCTCCGCCGTAACAACGCGCCCGCACTCACAGGTGCGGGTTCTTGTATGCTCTGTATCGCTGAACAGCGTCAGCGTGTCCAAAAAGACATGGTAGGTATAAAGGTTTCTTTCGTATCCGCACAGACAGGATTCATGGCGGGTGTGGCGCTCCGCGTCAAAATCCCGCCACGCTTCCTCGGACGTGCATTGATGCTCGGCGTACTCATACCGGCTGTACCCGCAGGCGCAGGAGAGCAGCCGCTTGTGGCGGGTGGAATAGTTCGCGCCCTCGTCGGTCTGCCATGCACCGGCCGTCAGGGAATGGGCGGCGTATTCATACTCGCTGTATCCGCAGGCGGAGCAGGTCTTAGCCCTGCGGTGCTGCGCCGAGGAATCGCTCTGCCAGCTTCCGTAGGTGAAAGTATGGGCGGAATAGGACGAGGAGAGCGTCGCATTGCAGACGGAGCAGGATTGCACGGTTCGGTGCTGGGCTGCGCTGTACTGCGCGTACTGCGTTGAAACCGAATGGGAAGCGTAGCGATAGGTTCCCTCGCCGCAGTCGGAGCAGGCGTAGCTGCGCCGGTGCTGGCTGCTGCTGTAATACTCCCACGTGCCGTAAACGTAGGTGCCGTGGCTGGTGCCGTAGTCCACCAGTGCGCCGCAGGAACGGCAGTATTCATACCAGTCGCAGCCGCTCCATGAGGTACGGGTCGAGCTGTGGTAGCAGACGTTTCCGCCTCCACCACCGCCTCCGCCGCTGCCGTTGGAGTAGCCGCATTTGGAGCAGACACCGCTTCGGAAGCTGTGGGCTTCGCCGTTGACGCCGCCCGCCTGATCGTATCCGCAGTTGGAACACCAGTGCCGGACGCAATGCTCGCTGTTTGTCCACTGCTCATACTCCACCGTGTAGCTGCACGTTCGTTTGCAGTTGGAGCAGTACCCCGTCGCCAGCAGGGTGATGCCGTAAACGTCCTCAAAGTAGGCGGCGCGGCGATCCTCCGTCCAGTCGTATGCCGCGAGAGTACCCAGAACGCTGTCATATTCCGGGATGAACAGTACCAGTAGCGGCGTCAGAGAGCCGGTGGAAAACGCGCCGGGGACAATGGTAAAAGCTCCGCTGTAATAGAGCTGAATCTGCCGCAGTGAGGGGCAGTCCGCAAAGGCCGCCGCCCCGATGACCGGCGTGGTGTAGGGAATCTCCGCCATGGTCAGGGCGGTGCAGCCGGTAAACCAGTAGGCAAGGCTGGGGATGCAGAGCGCGTCCATATCCTCAAACCACACCTGTGTGATCTGCTCCCGTACCGCCGCCCAAGGCTGGTCGTCCGGGCTTACAAATGTAGGACAGCTCCCGTTGCCGGAGAGCATGAGCCAGCCAGCAGGTATTTCTTGATATTGCGGACGTAGGTGGTGTTCTGCTTCAGGCAGTCAAAGACGTACTCGATGTGGGAGGACGTGATGCGCAGCAGCTTCTCCTTCACCATCTCAGCCGGGTACTCGTCTCCGGCAATCACGATGGTTTTCTTACGGGAGCAGAGGGTTTCCGCAATAAGCTCCACCACCTCGTCAAGCTGCTCCTTGTCCTGCCGTGGATCCTGCACGAGAGTGTCATACTCAATGTTTTCTCTGACGATCTCTCGCGCTTCCTCGTATCCCATCCCGTCATATCCCGCGCCCTGCAAGGGGGCTGGGGGATAGATTGGATCAGGATTTGATGTGTCCATAATAGATTCATCAGGAATTTCTTTTTCTTTATTTCTTCTATCTTTATTTAATTGCGCGGGCTTTTCCGTATATGGCTCCGCCGTATCCGGGGTATCCAGATACGGGTTTTCCGTATCTGGTGAAGCCGTATCCGGCAAGGGCGGATGCGGGGATTCGTAGATAGTGTATTTTAACTGTTCCAATTACAACAGTGGCCGGGGCAGCTGTACTTCTACCCATTATATCCGTGTGGATTTTCTGGAACAGGTGGTTTTGGGTGAGATCAAACGGCTCACAAAATATGCCGTGCATTACGAGGACGAGTTTCAGCAAGCCATTATGGGCAGCACCCAAAAGGCGGTAGAGCTGGAACGCAAGCTCAAACAAAAAGAGCTTGCGGCAGCGCAAGCCCGTGACGGTGAACTAGATGGGTTATTTGAACGCATTTATGAGGATAATCTTTCCGGGAAGCTGTCAGACGAACGCTTTGCCAAAATGTCCCAGCGTTACGAGGAAGAACAAGCGGAGCTATCCGGAAAGATCAAGGCACTCCGCAAAGAGCTGGACAAGCTCAACGGTGACGCTGTTTCCACGGATATGTTCCTGGCTACCGTCCGCAAGTACACCCGCGCCAAGAAGCTGACGCCCCGGATGCTGAACGAATTGGTCAACCACATTGAGGTTCACCAAGCCGAGAAAATCAACGGCGAATGGGTCCAGAAATTGACCATCTACTACAACTGTGTCGGCGCCCTGTTTATCCCGGATACCCCGTCCATGCCCGTGCCTGATGTAACCGTCAACACCCGCAGAGGTGTCTATGTCAGCTACGAACCGGCGCAAAATAGACAATAAAAATGACGGGTGTTCTCAAAGGATCAAATCCTATAAGAACACTCGTCATGGTACGCCAGAAGGGACTCGAACCCCCGACCTACTGATTCGTAGTCAGTCACTCTATCCAACTGAGCTACTGGCGCATACGCACTTCTTCCAAATGCCTGAGTATAATACCACATCTCTTAGAAAAATGCAAGTGCTTTTTTCGCTTTTTCCAACTTTTTTATCTTCCCCTCCGCGCCGCCTTGACAGCTTCGGTGTTTCTGGTGTAAAATGTCCACCATAAGGAGACGCTGGATATGGATAATCTGGATTTGAATATGCTCCCCGAGCTGCTGCTTCCGTGGTATCGGGAAAACCACCGCTGCCTGCCATGGCGGGAAACGAAAGAGCCTTACCATATCTGGCTGTCGGAAATCATGCTCCAGCAGACACGGGTGGAGGCTGTCAAGGGCTACTACGCCCGCTTCCTCGCCGCTTTGCCCACCGTGGAGGCTCTGGCAAACTGTGATGACGACGCTCTGCACAAGCTGTGGGAGGGACTTGGCTACTACAGCCGGGTGCGGAATCTGAAAAAGGCGGCGCAGGTCATTCAGGAACGCTATAACGGCCAATTTCCCGGGGAATACGATGCGGTTCTGGCGCTGCCCGGTATCGGCGAGTATACTGCGGGCGCTGTCTGCTCCATCGCCTTTGACCTCCCCGTCCCGGCTGTGGACGGCAATGTGCTGCGGGTCTTCTCCCGGCTGACGGACGACCCCTCTCCTATCGATCTGCCTGCCGTGAAGGCTAACGTCCGGGAAAGGCTTGCCGCCATTTACCCGAAAGAAGCCGGTGACTTCACGCAGGCGCTGATGGAGCTGGGTGCCACCGTCTGCGGCCCCAACCGAAAACCGGAATGCGGCAGCTGCCCTTGTCGGAAAATCTGTCTCGGATATCAGCATGGCACCGCGGAAACCCTCCCTGTCAAGTCCCCCAAGCGGGAGCGGCGGCAGGAGGACAGGACGGTGTTCATTCTGCAATGCGACGGGAAATATGCTCTGGAAAAGCGCCCGGGCAAAGGGCTTCTCGCGGGGCTGTGGCAGTTTCCCAATGTGACCGGGCATCTGGATACAGCTCACGCGCTGGCCGAGGTGGAGCGGATGGGGCTTCGTCCACGGGAAATTCTGCGGGAGGTTTCGAGAAAGCACATTTTCACCCACATCCAGTGGAATATGAAGGGAATTTATCTGGAAGTTGCCGAAGCATCCGGTGGCTTTTCATGGTTCACGGCAGAGCAGATCGACGCGCAGGCGGCGCTGCCCACGGCGTTCCGCCTGTTTTGGGAGGAGAAAGAGAGAGATGTTTGATTTCCACATGCATTCCCGGGTTTCCTTTGACGGCCACGACACCGGCCGCGCCTTGGCACAGGCGGCGCTGGACGCCGGGCTGAAGGAAATCTGCTTCACCGACCATCTGGACTATGACCCCACCGGGCAGATGGGCGACCTGACCTTCCGCACGGAGGTCTACAACGCAGAATACGACCGTCTTTCGCTTCCCGGGCTGACCATCCGGCGGGGCGTGGAGTTCGGCCTTACCCGGGATAATCAGGCGCAGTTCCGGAAAGACCTTGTCCGGCGTCCCTTTGACTTTGTCCTCGGCTCCATCCATTTTGTGGACGGGCTTGACGTGTATTTTGAGCCGTTCTGGCAGGGGAAGACCGTTTATCAGGTGGAGCAGCGGTATCTGGAGGAAACGCTGGCCTGTGTTCAGGTTCATGAAGATTTCGACGTACTGGCGCACCTGACCTACATCAGCAAGCCCCCCTGCCACCCCACACACGCGCCCCTGTCCTATGTTGCCCACCGGGAGGTCATCGACGAAATTCTCCGGGTTCTGGCCGAAAAGGGCAAGGGGCTGGAAATGAATACCAGCGGCGTTGACCGCTGCGGCGATTTTCTTCCCTCCGCCGACATTTTCCGGCGCTTCCGGGAGCTGGGCGGCGAGATCGTCACCGTCGGCTCCGACGCCCACCGCTGCAACCGGGTGGGGCAGTATACGTTCCGCGCCTGTGACATTCTGAAAGACATTTTCGGGTACGTCTGTACCTTCGAAAACCGGCAGCCGGTTTTCCATAAGCTGTGATATAAGCGCAAAACGCCCCGGGCAGAAGCCCGGGGCGTTCGGTTTCACATTAAAGCACCCGATCTACTTTCTTTTCTGACCGGATCATAGCAAGCGCCATACCGGCCACAATTATGTATCCCACCAGTGAAATGGCGGATGCCTCAACGCCAAATTCGCCGCCCGTAACTGCAAATAATTTAGAGTCAAGAACGTACGTCATTACGGAATATGCATCCGCTTTTTCCCCGATGGCCAGTCCTCCGCCGATTATCACAATATTCCAGACGGCATGTACCACTCCGCTGTTCCAGACGGAGCCGCTTTCGATTGCAATCAAGGAAAACATAACGCCGACCATCGTACCGGCAAGAATGACCAGCAAGCAACTGCCTACCAAAAAATTCATCCCCAGAATATGCACAAAACCAAATAATATCGAGGGGACAATAACCGCCGCCTTAATATTCCACTTTTTCTTTAATACATTCAGAATAACACCTCTGAATACCATTTCTTCAACAAATCCAGCCGCAATTCCGGTAAACGCAATGCCCGCGCTTAATGTATTGAAAATTTGCGTTCCGCTCATATTGGACGAAACGTATTGACCGCTGAACGCCAGAAGATAGCTCCCTTTGACCAGGGACGGCAATAATACAGCCGTCAGAATCCATCTCTTTTTAACGGCAAATTCCGGCATCCCCAGCTCCGCCATAGGCAGCTTCACAATTTTGGCGGCAAAGATTTTCAGGAAAGCATACGCCAATCCGGCATATAAAGCCCCCGCAATTATATTGCAGACTCCGGACGGGACTTTTATCAGGCCAAACGCGGCTGCAATGCCCTGGGCGATAAGCTGCGAAATAAGTAAAATGAATATTGCAGCAAATGAATCGCCGATGGCTTTCTTTGTACTCATTTTGCGTCCACCTCTACATCAGATACCGTAAGGGTAACGGCGATTCCCGCATTGCACTCAGCATTTCTGAAATCGTCCGTTACATCCGTAACGCGCATACTGTTCGCGGTTGTCCCGATTTTGACCCAAAGAGGGATTTCTTTATTCAGCACAATCGGCACCTCCCGGTCAATTCTTGTCCCGCCAACTCCTGTGGATTCGTCAAATGGCGTGTCTACAGTCGGAAAGCTATACTTAACATGGCCGTTTTCATCGATGGTATATAAATCACAGCCTGTTTCAGTCAGTCTCACAGCTATTCTCCCGGTTAAATAGTCAATGTTTCCAGCTGTTGTTCCATCTTCAACCCATTCATCGTCACGATAGACCCAAATCGATATTGCATATGATTTCGCAGTCTCATCAAACGATATATCGAAGAATTGAATTTCATCATCAAACAAATCAAGAGCTTCCAGCGTTTCATCCGAAAAAGCACTTGGCTTTACATACATTGCAGACTGCTTATTTTGTGAACACGCACATAGTGCAAAAATAAGCACTCCCACAAGCAGCATATATTTTATTTTCTTCATGTCGTGTTCTCCCTCATGTTCGCAGCAAATCAAGTCTCGTTCCAATATTGGGCTTCATTATGCCATATATCCGCAGGAATTTCAATAGAAGCCACGGCAGGAAAACCCGCCGTGGCTGCTAATCTCTTTTATCCCTCGTATGTCGCGGCCATGTCTTTGTAGAAGGCCATCATTTCTTCTTCCGTGTCGAAATTGGCTACGTACATCTGGTTCGCCATGGCCCCGGAGAGGGCGTCGGGGATGCGTCCCCACATGACCATCTTACTGCCGTACTTCATCATGACCTCGTAATCATCCAGCTTGTAGCGCCGTCCGTCCCGGCGGCCGTAAAAGGCGCAGAAGTGATGGGCGCCGATAGGCTTGGTGTTGCAGTCAAAGGCCACCATGTCCGCCCAGATCTTGTATACGTCGGTCTCCTGGGAGTAGTTGTACATCTCGGGGGTGTAGCCGCCGGAGGGGCGCATGTTGACCTCCAGACCGATCACGTCCCCCTTCTTGCCCAGCCCCGCCTGATCCTCGTTCAGAACGAAGAATTCCAGATGGACGAAGCGGCTTTTCACGCCGAAGGCTTTCACGGTGGCAAGCCCTGCCTTGCGGATTTTCTCCGGCAGCTCCTTCACCAGATAATACACGGAATCGCCCTGGGTATTCACGATGTCCATGATGGACAGGGGCGTGATATTGCCGGACTCGAACAGCATCTGTCCCTTGGAATCCACGATGCCGTCGAAGGTCTGGACATAGCCGTTGACGAACTCCTCCATGATGTATACGGCGTCGTCCTTATTGCTGATGAACCACTGGACGTCCTCGTCGGATTGCAGCTTGTAGGTGTTGCAGGCACCCACGCCGTTATCCGGCTTGACCACCACGGGATAGCCCACGGTGTGGGCAAATTCCAGCGCGTCCTCCAGCCCCTCTACCAGATGATACCTGGCGGTGGGGATACCGGCCTTGGCGTAGTACTTTTTCATGCAGGACTTGAACTTGATCTTATCCATCTCGTCCAGCTTGGGGCCGGTGGTGATGTTGAATTCGGTGCGCAGCGCCGCATCCCGCATCAGCCAGTATTCGTTGTTGCTTTCCAGCCAGTCGATCTTGCCGTATTTGTAGGTGAAGAAGGCGACGGCCTTGAAGACCTCGTCGTAATTTTCCAGACTGGAAACCTTATAATATTCGTCCAGACTGTCACGCAGCTCCTGCAGCAGATCGTCATAGGGGCTGTCGCCGATGCCAAGCACCCGCATACCGTTATTTTTCAGCTCCCGGCAGAATTTCCAGTAGGTCATGGGGAAATTCGGGGAGATGAATACGAAGTTCTTCATAAATCTCACTCCTTATATCTTTAGCCTAAAAACCAAGGCAGGTAAGTCTGCACCATCTTGTACCACCACGGCCAGTCGTGGTCAACGTCGTAGCCCCAGTATTCAAACCGGGTGTGGATGCCCTTCCGGCAGCAGACCGTGTCCAGCCAGCGGGTGGATTCCAGCAGCGGCTCCTCCCACGCGCCCTGACCGCAGACGATCAGGCTTTTCTGGCTGTTGTAGATGGCCTTGTAATAGTGGTTATCGGGCATGTTCTGCAAGTACAGACAGGGGCAGTTGGCGTACACCAGCTCGTCGCAGTAGTCGCCGAAAAACTCCTTGTTGTCGTACAGGCCGGAGATGGCGAAGCAGCTGTCAAACAGGTCGGGACGGCGGTAGTAAAAGTTCGCGGCATGCATGGCGCCCATGGACGCGCCGAAGGTCATAATGCCCTGATCGTGTCCGTTGGCCATACCGGCGACGTGCCGGATATACGGCACCAGTTCGTCCACCACGTAGTGATACCACTTTTCGTGATTCTCAATGCGCCAGCGGTTGTCCGCTCCTATGGCTGCCCAGCTTTCATTGTCGATGGTGTCAATGGAGAAGACCATGCACTTGCCGGACTCGATCCATGGCGCCCAGTAGTCCACCATTTTGAAGGATTCAAAATCCCAGAACCGCCCTGCCTGACAGGGAATGAAGATCACGGGCTTGCCGCAGCTGCCGTAGATTTTGAATTCCATATCCCGGTTCAGCCAGCCGCTCCAATGTTTTTCGTAGCGAATTTCCATTTCTTTTCCCTCACGTTCTCTCTATTAAAGTCCCAGGCACTCCATAAAGATGGGAATCTGTTTTTCCCAGCTGGCCTCTGAGTGATTGCCGCCGGGGACAATGCGGAAGGCCAGATTGACTCCCTTGGTCAGCAGCAGGTACACTGCGGAGGGGATGACCGCCTGGCTTGCCACATGGTTGGCCATTTCGTTTTCCCCGTAGTCCATGTAGATGGTCGTATCCGGACGGATACGCGCCTTTGCGATCAGTTCCATCACCTTTCCCGGCGCGACCCAGAGGCTGGGGGACAGGCAGGCCGCCCGCTGGAAAACGGAATTGTAGGCCGCCGCGCCGTACAGCGCCATCAGGCCGCCCATGGAGGAACCCGCGAGAATGGTATTCCGCCGGTCGGGCAGGGTGCGGAAATGCTCATCGATATAGGGCTTCAGCTCGTTTACCATCCAGTTCATGGTGGTGCTGCCCCTGCCCCGGATCTTCCCCAGCTCGGCATTTTCAAAGGTCACAGGGGAATACTCCGACAACCGGCAGTTGCCCTGATGGTTGCACTCCACACCCACGATGATGAGCTGCTTTCCGGTGCGCTCCATGTAGTCGTTCATGCCCCAGGACTTGCCGAAGGTCGCGTCCTCGTCAAAGAACACGTTGTGCCCGTCAAACATATACATGACGGGATACCGCCGGTCGGGTTCTTCGTCGTAGCTTTCCGGAAGATAGATGTACGCTCTGCGGGGAGTATCCCCGGACAGTCTGGGGATGGTCACATCCCATTTGATAACCATTTGTCATTTCCTCCAATAATGAAGCCGTCTTTTATTGCATATTGCCTAGTATACCGGATATTTTCCCGGTTGTCAACCGGCTGGCAGGAAAAAGATGGTTCCGCACCAGAAACATTTGCCCGCACAAAGCGGACATTCAAAAATCTCACCGACACCATAAAAGAATCCTGCCTTTCCGAAGAAAAGCAGGATTTTTGTCTTATTACAGGAAATCCGTATTGCCCGTGTCCTGGCTGTTATCGCACCACTCCGGTTCCGGGGGTATACAGACCGGCTCGGGGCGTCTGGGGGGCATTCCGCCGTCCTTGTTCCGGTTGAAGAACAGGAAGAACGGCTCCGTCACGCTGAACACGATGCTCAGCACCAGAAACAGCACGCAGTTGCCGGGGTCAAGGGACTTGAAGATATCGTACAGCGCCATGTAATAAATCACCGCGTAGGCAATGGCGACGCCTGCCAGGGGCAGACACAGCCCCAGCACGCCCACCAGCGGCCCTATCACGGCCTGCACCATGGCCTCCTCGTCGATGCCTCCCGCAGCGCCGATCAACGCCTGCGCCACCATTCCGATTCCGCACGCGACCATCACCAGGCTCAGCACTGTGGTAATGATGTTCAGCGTCAGCAGAACCTTCCGCTTGGACTTATTCTCCCCGTTGACCACATAGCGGTACTGATCGGAAAGCGAACCCACAATCCACGCGCTGGCCACGGGAATCCAGGCCAGCCACGGGTGGTTCAGCCCCCGGCGCTTGGCGATGGTGTAAAGCCCCAGGGCGCTTAATACATAGGTGGCAATGCCGATCAGCGTCGTGGGAACGCCGCTGAAAATCCCGGACAGGAGTCCGTTCGCCATGGCGTCACTGATATACGGATATGTGTAGGACATATAAAACCCTCCCTTTCTTTCGGTGGGGATATTTTATCACACCAGCACGGTAAAAGCAATCCTTTTCTTTGCCGGTCAGGATTACTTCATCAGTCTGCACACCAGCTCGGTGTAGGCATAGGGGTCGTCCAGCGGCAGCTCCGCCATGAGCTGCGCCTGATAGCACAGAAGCTTTGCGTAGTCCTTGGCCTTTTCGGGGTCCTCGGTCATGGCCTTCTGCATGGCCTGCACCGCCTCATGCTCGGGGTTCAGCTCCAGCACGCGTCCGACGGGGAAAGCAAACTCGGGGTTCGCCCGCTTCATATACTTCTCCATCTCGAAGCTCATGCCCTCGGCAGGGGTCATGCACACGGGGTGGCTGCCCAGCTCGGAGGACAGCTTGACCTCCTTGACCCGGTCACCCAGCGTCTCCTTCACGAAGGTCAGCAGGCCCTTCATTTCCTCGGCCTTTTCCTCTGCCTGTTTCTTTTCCTCCTCGGTCTGCAAGCCCAGATCCTCGGTGGAAACATTGCAGAAGGGCTTCTCCATGTAGGTCATCAGGGTCTGAGGAACGAACTCGTCCACATCCTCGGTGAACAGCAGCACGTCATAGCCCTTCTTCGTCAGGGTCTCCACCTGAGGCAGCTTGCTCAGACGCTCCTTATTTTCGCCGGGAGCGAAATAAATCTTCTCCTGACCCTCGGCCATGGCGTCAACATACTCCTTCAGGGAGACCAGCTTGCCCTCCTTGTGGCTGTAGAACAGCAGCAGATCCTGGGTCGCTTCCTTGTGCGCGCCGTAGTCGGAGACGGTGCCGTACTTCAGCTGACGGCCAAAGGCGGCGTAGAATTCCTCGTACTTCTCCCGGTCGTTTTCCAGCATGGCCTTCAGCTCGGATTTGATCTTCTTCTCGATATTCCGGGCGATGATGGTCAGCTGGCGGTTATGCTGGAGCATTTCACGGCTGATGTTCAGGGACAGATCCTGGCTGTCCACCACGCCCCGGACAAAACGGAAATGCTCGGGCAGCAGGTCTTCGCAGTTGTCCATGATCAGCACGCCGCTGCTGTACAGCTGCAATCCCCGCTTGTAATCCTTCGTGTAGAAATCGTAGGGCGCTTTACCGGGGATATACAGCAGCGCCTTGAAGGAAACATTGCCCTCCACATTGTAGTGGATGGTGCGCAGGGGCTTATTGTAGTCGAAGAACTTGTCCCGGTAGAAGGTCTCATACTCTTCTTCCGTGACGTCCTTCTTGTCCCGCTGCCAGATGGGCACCATGGAGTTCAGGGTCTCCATCTCGGTGTAGGACTCGTACTTGGGCGCTTTATTTTCCTCACCCTCGGCGTTCTCGTCCTTCGGCTCCTCCACGGGACGGGACTTGGTGACCTCCATCCGGATGGGGTAGCGGATATAGTCGGAATACTTGCGGATCAGGCTGCGGATCTCGTATTCTTCCAGATACTCGGAGTATTTTTCGTCCTCGGTATCGGCTTTCAGGGTCATGATGACGTCCGTGCCGGGGGTGGCCTTCTCGGTTTCCTCAATGGTATAGCCGTCCGCCCCATCAGAGACCCACTTCCATGCCTTGTCCTCGCCGTACTTCCTGGAAATGACGGTGATGGAGGAAGCCACCATGAATGCAGAATAGAAGCCAACACCGAACTGACCGATGATATCGATGTCCTCGTTCTTCTCCATGGCCTGCTTGAAGCCCAGAGAGCCAGACTTGGCGATGGTACCGAGATTCTCGATCATTTCCTCTTTGGACATGCCGATGCCGTTATCGGAAACGGTCAGGGTGCGGTTTTCGGGGTCACGGGTGATGGTGATGGCGAATTCATCCCGGTTGATGCCCACCTTGTCGTCGGTCAGCGCCGTGTAGGCCAGCTTATCGATGGCGTCGGAGGCGTTGGAGATGATCTCCCGAAGGAAAATCTCCTTGTGGGTATAAATCGAGTTGATCATCAGGTCAAGAAGACGCTGAGACTCTGCTTTGAATTGCTGCTTTTCCATAATCAATACACATCCTTGGTTTATTTAGCACTCTAGCTATTTGAGTGCTAATATTATAGCGCACCTGTGGAAAAAAGCAAGGGCTTTCGTAAAAATTTCTCGATTTATTCATAATTGGTGCAATCGTGATTGATTATTTCAAATTATGTGGTATTATTATCCTGTATAGTTATGTGCAGCGGTATGCTGCCGCGAAAAATGGAAGCTCTGATTAAATCGGCGAGAGCTGTCGGCAGAAGGCGATTTATTCAGAGATTCCAGAAGTTAAGGAGTAAGAAATGATTACAGTAAGCAATCTCGGTATGCAGTTTGGCGGTCAGTGGCTGTTCCAGCACGTTGACCTGCAGTTCCTCCCCGGCAACTGCTATGGCATCATCGGCGCCAACGGCGCGGGCAAGTCCACGTTCCTGCGCATCCTGACGGGGGAGCTGGACTCCACCAACGGCTCCGTCACCATCGACCCCACCAAGCGGGTCTCCGTTCTGAAGCAGAACCAGAACGCCTATGACGATTACACCGTCATGGACACGGTCATCATGGGCAACGCCCACCTGTACGAAGTCATGAAGGAAAAGGACGCCATCTACGAAAAGCCGGACTTCACCGACGAGGACGGCCTGCGGGCTGCCGACTTAGAAGCCGAATTCGCCGAGCTGGGCGGCTGGGAAGCGGAATCCGACGCCTCCCGCCTGCTGCAGGGTCTGGGCATCGGCACGGAGCTGCACTATGAGCAGATGGCCTCCGTCGATCCCCGTCTCAAGGTGAAAATTCTGCTGGCGCAGGCGCTGTTCGGCAACCCCGACATCGTCATGCTGGACGAGCCGACCAACAACTTAGACATCGAAGCCATCAACTGGCTGGAGGATTTCCTTCTGGACTTCCCCGGCATGGTCATCGCGGTGAGCCATGACCGCCACTTCCTGAACACCGTCTGCACCCACACCGTGGACATCGACTACGGCAAAATCAAGATGTACGTGGGCAACTACGACTTCTGGTACGAGTCCTCCCAGATGGTGCAGGCCATGCTGCGCAACAAGAACAAGCGCAATCAGGAAAAGATCGAAGAATTGCAGCTGTTCATCCAGCGCTTCTCCGCCAACAAGGCCAAAGCCAAGCAGGCCACCGCCCGCCGCAAGCTCTTAGACAAGCTGACCGTGGAGGAAATGCCCTGCTCCACCCGCCGTTATCCCTTCGTGGGCTTCCAGCCCGAGCGGGAGCTGGGCAAGGACGTGCTCACCGTCAAGGACGTGTCCGTCACCGTGGACGGCGTGAAGCTGCTGGACAAGGTGTATTTCTCCGTAAACCGGGGGGACAAGATCGCCTTTGTGGGCGAAAACGAGCTGGCGCAGACCGCCCTGTTCAAGATCCTCATGGGCGAGCTGGAGCCGGACGAGGGCAGCGTCAAGTGGGGCGTATCCACCATCCGCAGCTATCTGCCCAAGGACAATTCCCCCTATTTTGACGGGAATCAGATGGAACTGGTGGACTGGCTACGCCAGTATTCCGCCAAGAAGGATGACGTGTACCTCCGGGGCTTCCTTGGGCGGATGCTGTTCAGCAACGAGGACGTGTTCAAGCCCGTGAACGTCCTCTCCGGCGGCGAAAAGGTGCGCTGTATGCTCAGCCGGATGATGCTCTCCGGTGCGAACGTGGTGCTGCTTGACCAGCCCACCAACCATCTGGACATGGAGTCCATTCAGGCGGTGAACAAGGGTCTGGAAGCCTTCCCCGGCGTGGTGCTGCTGGCCTCCCACGACCACGAGCTGCTGACCTCTACCTGTAACCGGGTCATCGCCTTCCAGCCCGACGGCACCATCATCGACAAGTACGGCACTTACGACGATTACCTCGCCTGGATGGCCGAGCGGAGACAGCAGGGCTGATTTCTATTTCAGAAATATGGAGTAAGATATGGAAAAAATTCTTGATATCATCACCGAAAAAATGGAGCGTGCCTTTGCCGACGCCGGCTACGACGCTTCCTATGGCCGGGTGACGGTCTCCAACCGCCCCGACCTGTGCGAATACCAGTGCAACGGCGCTCTGGCCGCCGCGAAGCAGTACCACTGTGCCCCCATCCAGATTGCGAAAGCGGTAGCGGAAAAGCTGGACGCCGCCGACTATTCTCTGGTGGAGGCCGTCATGCCGGGCTTCATTAACCTGAAGCTCTCCGGGGCGTTCCTGGAAACCTATCTGGAAGCCATGCGCACCGCCCCCGATTTTGGCGTTGCGAAAACCGGCGCGGGCAAGACGATTGTGGTGGACTACGGCGGCGCCAACGTGGCGAAGCCCCTGCACATCGGTCATCTGCGCCCCGCCATCATCGGCGAAGCCATGAAGCGGCTGTACGCCTTCTTCGGCTACAACACCATCGGCGACGTGCATCTGGGCGACTGGGGCCTGCAAATGGGTCTGATCATCGCGGAACTGCAGGACCGTCAGCCGAGCCTTCCCTATTTCGACCCGAACTTTACGGGAGAATATCCTGCCGAGCCTCCCTTCACCCTGTCGGACTTGGAGGAGCTTTACCCCGCCGCCTCCGCCCGGAAGAAGGAAGACGAAGCCTTTGCCCAGCGCGCCCACACCGCGACCTTTGAATTGCAGCAGGGCCGCCGGGGTTACCGCGCCATCTGGCAGCACATCATGAACGTGTCCCTGCCCGACCTGCGGCGGATTTATGACAGTCTGGACGTCCACTTTGAAAAGTGGCTGGGGGAAAGCGACGCCGACCCCTATATCCCCGCCATGGTCGCGGAGATGAAGGAAAAGGGCTACGCCGTTCTCTCCGAAGGCGCGTGGGTCATCCCCGTTGCCGAGGAAACGGACAAGAAGGCGGTTCCCCCCTGCATTCTGGTCAAGTCCGACGGCTCCTCCATCTACGCCACCACCGACCTTGCCACCATGGTTCAGCGGATGCAGGACTGGCACCCCGACAAGATGCTCTACGTCACCGACAAGCGGCAGGCGCTGCACTTTGAGCAGGTGTTCCGCGCCGCCCGGAAGTGCGGCATCGTCCCCGACACCACTGCCCTGGAGCATATCGGCCACGGCACCATGAACGGCAAGGACGGAAAGCCCTTCAAGACCCGGGACGGCGGCGTGCTCCGTCTGGAAACCCTCATCGCCGATATGACGGCCTTCGTCCGTGCCAAGGTCGTGGAAAACCAGATCGTGGACGCCTCCGAAGTGGACGATACCACCGCGAAAATCGCCCTTGCCGCCCTGAAATACGGCGATCTCAGCAACCAGCCCACCAAGGACTACAACTTCGATCTGGAGCGCTTCGCCGCCTTCGAGGGCAACACCGGCCCCTACATTCTCTATACCATCGTCCGCATCAAGTCCATTCTGGCGAAATACGGCGACTGGGCGCACCTGCCCATCCAGCCCCCGGCGAACCCCTTCGCCAAGGACTTGATGAACGTCATCAGCCGCCTACAGCCCACGCTGGAAGCCGCCCTGGCTTCCTCCGCGCCCAACCTGATCTGCGCCTACATCTACGAGTTGGCGGGTGCGGTGAACAAATTCTACCACGAAACTCCCGTCCTCAAGGAAGCGGACGAAACCCTGAAAGCCGGACACATCGCCCTGCTTGGCTTAGCCAAAAACATTCTGGAAACCTGCATCCACATCCTCGGCTTCTCCGCCCCGGAGAAAATGTAAGAAAGGCCGCAATATGAGACGCAGAATTCTCCTGATCGTCTTTTCCTGTGTCCTTCTTATCCTGAGTCTCGTCATATTTGACCGGATAAATGCCCGGAACGCCGCTCCCATGCCTGTGCCATCCGTCTCAGGCGGCTATTACGAGAACGGCTTCACGCTGCGCCTGACCGCGCCGTCCAACGGCAGTATCTATTACACCACGGACGGCAGCACTCCCACGGCTGATTCTACGCTGTATCAGGATGGAATCCCCCTGAAAAATCGGTCTTCCGAACAGAATCTGTACAATTCCGTCCAGAACGTTGTGACTGACTGGAAAAATTACACGCCCGATCCCCAGCCGGTGGAAAAAGGAACGGTCATTCGGGCAGTCTTCGTAAACGAACGGGACATTGCCAGTGAAATCCTAACGCAGACCTACTTTATCGGACTCCAGCCTCCGGAACGGGGCTACACGCTGTCGCTTGTTTTCGACTACGATGATCTGTTCGGTGAGGACGGGATTTATGTCACCGGAAAGGAATATGACGAGTGGTAACTGAGCGGCGACTCTTCAACGGAAGCACCGGTTCCGAACTTTGAGAAAAAGCGCGAGGTCAGGGCCACGGCGGAGTTGCTTGGCGAATCAGGCGACATTCTAAATCAGGCTGTCGGCTTACGGTTACAGGGCAACACCGCCCGAGCGGAACGAAACAAACGTCTCACGATTGCAGCCAGGGAGGAATACAGCGGCAGCAATACCTTTCAGGCAGCCCTCTATAAAGGCATAAGCACCCACGCTGTTATGCTGAAAAGCTACTTTCCCGACACGCTCGCCTCACGCCTTGTTTCAAACCGCTCCGTATCCGTCCAAGGGAGCATTCCAGTTAAGGTATTCCTGAATGGGGAGTTCCTGTATAACAGCTATATGCTCGAGCGCTACGACAAGCAATATTTTCGGCAGCACTATAATGTTGACGGGTTCGTTTTGGTCAAAGACGGAGCCGTCCATGACGAGGACACTTCCTCTGCGGACAATATCCGCTATCAGGAGTACATGGGTTGGGTCGCTGACACTGACTTTTCCGATCCGCAGGAATGGGAAGCATTTCAGGAAGAAACGGATGTACAGAGTTATATTGATTACATCGTAACAAATTACTATCTGTGCAACATCGATTTAAGCGACAATCACAACTATGTCCTCTGGCGCAGTACATCCCGCGGAAAATCGCCCTACGCTGACCAGCGGTGGAGATGGTGTATTTACGATATTGACGCCCTCGCGTGGATGCCATACCGCCCCAAATACGGCAATGTTGTGGAAATCAACGCCTTCTCCAACGATTTCACCTTTGATCTGGATTCCACAACCCTTTTCCGTTCCCTGAAAAGTAGCCCAGAGTTCCGGGAGCGGTTTGTCCTGTCCTTCATGGACATGCTTAACAACAATTTTGCCCCTGCAAATGTGGAGAAGGTGCTGGCCGACTACGGCTACACACTGGACTGGCAGGACGGCTTCTTCCTGAAACGCCCGGCCTATGCGGCAGCGCACCTTGCCGAGGAATTCGGCCTGACCGGTTCTCTGGAAACCGTGACGGTCACGACTGCGCATCCGGAAATGGGAAGCGTGACGGTCAACACTTCCCTGCTCGACCTGTCGTCAGGCAGCTGGTCGGGGCAGTATTTTACAGACTATCCCATCACCGTTACGGCCGCCGCCAACGACGGTTACGAATTTGTGGGATGGAAAGGAGACGCGGACGGAGCCGGGGAAACGGTCACAGTTTCTGTTGACGGCGGTATCGCCCTGGAAGCCGTATTTGCGAAGGTACAATGAGAGAACTTGAAAAACTACTCCATTCGGATGTTTCCGAGGACAGACATTATCGGAACGAGCTGAAATACGTCTGCTCCGAGGGAGAGCTTCAGCTGATCCTCGCAAGAATACGCCACATTTGTCCTTCGGATTCCCATGCGTCGGCAACAGGGACATACAGCATCCGAAGCATCTACTTTGACGATGCGCAGAACCGCTGCTTTGGGGAAAACGAAAACGGCACCGACCCCAGAGAGAAGTTCCGTATCCGAATCTACAATGCCTCGGATCGCCGCATCACGCTGGAATGCAAACGGAAAGAGCATACCATGACCAATAAGGTCAGCTGTCCGCTGACGAAAGACCAGCTTACTATGATTCTGAATGGGTCTTTGCCGGAATCCGCCGTTGACAGCGACCTGCTGCGAAAGCTTTTCTTACTGCACGAGCAGGACAATCTGAAGCCGAACGTGATCGTTGCCTACGAGCGCACCCCCTTCGTGTATGCGCCCGGGAATGTCCGGATTACCTTCGACCGGAACATTGGAAGCACTACGAACATCTCCGGCTTCTTTGACCCCTACTTGCCTCTGCGACCGGTTCTCCCCACCGGCAAGCACATTCTGGAAGTAAAGTACGACGCGTTTCTGCCGGACTTCCTGTACGAAGTCATGAATCTGGGCAGCCTGACCCAGACTGCGTTCTCAAAGTATTATTTATGTAGAAAATTCACAGTATAAGGAGAAAAACATGAGCATTCAGGATGTTTTGAAAAAATCGTTTTTGAACCAGTTCAATTCTGACCTCTCTACCACGTCCATCGTAGGAACGCTGATCCTCACCGCCCTGATCGGCACGTACATTTTCGTGATCTACCGTGCCGTCTGTCGGAAAGCCTTCTATTCCAAATCCTTCGCCATTTCCCTGCCGGTGATTTCCATGATCACCGCCTCCATCATCATCTCCATTCAGTCCAGCGTTGTAATCTCTCTTGGCATGGTGGGTGCGCTGTCCATCGTCCGTTTCCGGACTGCGGTAAAAGACCCCATGGATTTGGCGTTTTTGTTCTGGACGATTTCTGTGGGCATCATCTGCGGTGCCGGTCTGTTTGAGGTTGCCGTGGAAGCCTCCATTCTGATTACCATAGTTATGCTGCTTCTTCATTTTGTCCCCAACGTGAAGCCCGCGCTGCTCCTGCTGGTCAACGGCACGGATTCCAAAATTCAGGCCGAGCTGGAGCAGGTGCTGAAAGATGGCACCCGGTTTTACAAAATCAAGTCCCGGAATATGACCGGCACGGGCATTGACATGATCGTTGAGCTGAAGGCGAAAGACGAGGGTGCCCTGATAGAAAAGGTTCTCGCCATTCCCGCAGTAGAAAGCGCCACCCTGATGACCCACGACGGAGAGATTACATATTTAATTCAACAAAGTATTTCCCCGCAGCCAATGGCTGCGGGGAAATACTTTGCATCTTCTTTTACGCAAAAACCGCTCTGGTTACCCAGAGCGGTTTTAACTGTTTTCATGAGGGATCAATAGAACTTTCTCTTGTTCTTACGGGCAGCTTCGGACTTCTGCTTCCGCTTCAGGCTGGGGCTGACGTAATGCTCACGCTTCTTGACCTCAGCGATCACGCCTTCCTTGGCACAGCTGCGCTTAAAACGACGCAGAGCACTCTCCAGAGACTCGTTCTCCTTGACGCGAATTTCAGACATTGTTTTCCCTCCCTCCGATGGCATCCGGCTCAATCCAGGATGCTTTCAGGGCCATACCGGCTTGATACATTATAATTGTTCTTTCCCGAATTGTCAAGGAATAATTCTAAAAATTCACAAATTATACCGAACTCCAAAGAAAATCTGAAACCATTCAGGAAATCGAATTACTTGACGATCAGGTTGACCAGCTTGTTCTTGACCACGATGGTCTTCACGATCTGGCCGCCCTGCTTCTGCAGGAACTTGGCAATTTTTTCGTCCGCCACGGCGTTTGCCACCACTTCCTCGTTGGAAAGATCGGCGTCCATCAGCACGGTGCCGCGCATCTTGCCGTTGACCTGCACCGCGATGTTCACCTCGGCATCCTTGCACTTTTCCTCGGAATAGGTCGGCCAGCTTTCGTAGGCAATGGTATCGTCATGTCCCAGCAGCTGCCAAATCTCCTCGCCCACGTGAGGCGTGATGCAGGAAAGCATCTTGATGAAGCCCTCGGCATAGGCCTTGGGGCAGCTGCCGTTCTTATAGACCTCGTTGACGAACACCATCATCTGGGCAATGGCCGTGTTGAAGCCCAGCGCCTCAAAGTCGGAGGTGACCTTCTTCACCGTCTGGTGATAGATTTTGGTGAGCTTGCCATCGTCGGTATCGGTGATGTTCTTCTCCTCGGTGAAGAAGTTCCAGACGCGGTTGATGAACTTCTTTGCGCCCACCACGCCGGTGGTGCTCCAGGGCTTGGACACCTCCAGCGGCCCCATGAACATCTCGTACAGCCGCAGGGTATCCGCGCCGTACTCCCGCACCACGTCGCTGGGATTCACCACGAATTCCGGGAAGCGCTTGCCCATCTTGATGCCGTTCTCACCCAAGATCATGCCCTGATGCACCAGCTTCTTGAACGGCTCCTTTACGGGAGACAGCCCCTGATCGTACAGGAAGCGGTTCCAGATCCTCGAATACATCAGGTGACCCACGGCGTGCTCCGGGCCGCCAACATACAGGTCAACGGGCATCCAGTGCTTCGCAAGCTCGGGGTCGCAGAACACCTTGTCGTTCTTGGGGTCGATATAGCGGAAATAATACCAGGAGGAACCGGCGCTGCCGGGCATGGTGGAAGTCTCCCGGACGCCGTGAATGCCGTTACGGTCATACTTCTTCCACTCGGTGGCGTTTTCCAGCGGCGCCTGACCGTTGCGTCCCTTGTAATCCTCCAGCTCCGGCAGGATCAGGGGCAGCTCATCGTCGGGCAGGAAGTAGGTCTTTCCGTCGTCGGTGTACACGCAGGGAACCGGCTCGCCCCAGTATCTCTGACGGGCGAAAATCCACTCCCGGAAATGGTAGTTGACCTTTCTTCTGGCCACGCCGGCCTTTTCCAGCTTGCAGGTGATGGCCTCCTTGGCCTCCTCCACCGTCAGGCCGGTGAACTCTTCGGAGTTGATGAGCCTGCAGCCCTTGCCCAGATAATCCTGCTTCTCAAAGGCGTGCTCGGACACGTCCGCGCCGTCAATGACCTGAATCATGGGGATGTCATGCACCTGAGCGTACTCGAAATCACGCTGGTCGTGGCTGGGCACGGCCATGACCGCGCCGGTGCCGTAGCTCGCCAGAACGAAGTCACCGATGAACACTGGCACCTGCTTGCCGTTGACGGGGTTGATAGCGTAGACGCCCTCCAGACGGCAGCCGGACTTGGTTTTGTTCAGCTCCGTGCGGTCCATGTCGCTCTTCTTCACAGACTCGTCGATGTACGCCTGGACCGCTTCCTTGTTCTGCACCCGGTCCATCAGGCTCTGCACGATCTTGCCGTCGGGGGCAAGCACCATGAAGGTAATGCCGTAAATCGTCTCGATGCAGGTGGTATAGATGGAGAATTCGCCGCCGCCCACCAGCTGGAAGTCCACCTCCACACCGGTGGATTTGCCGATCCAGTTGCGCTGGATCTCCTTGGTGGATTCCGGCCAGTCGATCTCGTTGAGACCTTCCAGCAGCTTCTCCGCGAAGGCGGGCTGGTCAATGACCCACTGCATCATGTTCTTCTTGACCACGGGATAGCCGCCCCGCTCGGACTTGCCGTCGATGACCTCGTCGTTGCTGAGCACGGTGCCCAGCTCCTCGCACCAGTTCACGGGCATCTCGATGCGCTTGGCGTAGCCCGCCTCGTAGAGCTTCTTGAAGATCCACTGCGTCCACTTGTAGAAGGACGGGTCGGACGTGGCGATCATCTTCGACCAGTCGTAATCGAAGCCAAGCTCCTTCAGCTGAGCGGAGAAGGTCTCGATGTTCTTCTGGGTAAATCCGTTGGGATGATGGCCGGTATTCACGGCGTACTGCTCCGCCGGCAGGCCGAAGGAGTCATAGCCCATGGGGTGCAGCACGTTGTAGCCCTGCATCCGCTTCATGCGGGAGACGATATCCGTCGCCGTGTAGCCCTCGGGATGACCCGCATGCAGGCCGACGCCGGAGGGGTACGGGAACATATCCAGCACATAGTATTTGGGCTTGGAGAAATCCCACACGTCGGTGTAGAAGGTATTATGCTCCTGCCAGTACTTGTGCCACTTGGCCTCAATTTTTGCGTAATCGTAATTCATGCCGAACACACCTCTCAAACCGGCTGCATTTCGGTCAGCCGGATATATACTAATTCTCTTCGATGATGATATCCCGGATATCCACTAGTTCCGCGTCCGCCCACAGGCGTTCCAGATCGTAGAACTTTCGGGCTTCCTCAGTAAAAACGTGGACGACAATGCTGCCGTAATCCAGCAGCTCCCAGGAATTGCCCCGGTGGCCTTCCCGGCTGAGCATCTGCTCCCCCAGCTGCTCCAGCGTGTACTCGGCATAGTCGCAGAGCGTCTTGACGTGGGTGTTGGAGGTGCCGGTGCAGATCAGGAAATAATCCGCCAGCGAGCTGACCCGGTCAATTTTCAGCAGCTTGATGTTCTGTCCTTTTTTGGCGTCCAGCGCCTTAGTAACCTCGTAAGCGATTTCTTTTGGGGTTAACATAACTTCTTCCTTTCTACAGGGCTTCTGCTTCCTGACGGTTTAGCCAGTCCAGAGCTTCTCTGGACTCCGGCGAAACCTCGTTCCCCTGCTCCTTCAGATGTTCCAGCGTCATTTCCAGCCCCAGCTTCAGCGCCGCGGTCAGGTCGGAAAACGCCAGCTCCCGAAGCTGTTCCACGCCGGGAAAGCTTCGGTTCGGCTCCATATAGTCTGCCACATAAATGATGGTTTCCAGCAGATTCATGTCCGCTTTTCCCGTGGTGTGGCTGCGGATGGCGGAGACCACCGCTTCATTTTCCCCGAAAATCCGCTCCGCCACCATGGAACCGGTGAGTGCGTGGAGGGTTCGGGGGTATTTTCTGGAAAATTCGCCTAATATTTTACCATATTCGGCACAGACTGTCAACTGCAGCGGCCCGTCCAGCGCTTTGGTAATATCGTGGAGAATGCCCGCCCGGGCGGCGTCGGTCACGTCCGCGCCCCAGCGTTTGGCCAGCGCCACCGCCGTATCCCGACAACCTAAGACGTGCGCCACCCGGTTGGGATTCAGCAGCCGGATGACCACCTGCTCCAACTCCGCCATGGGGAGATTTTTCCACTGGGCGTTCACATCGTACAGCCCATGTTCCCGAATGTACGCCGCCACGCCGGGGGACAGAAACGGCCCCGCGCAGTGGAACGCCAGCATCCGCCGCAGCTGGGTGGAGGAAATATCGACAATGTCGTTTTCCACCAGTCGGATTTTTGCCCCCCGCTGTTCCAGCTTTGCCTTATTTTCGGCAACGGCGGTTTTTTCTCCCTTGTTTCCCCGGTAGAAAACGCCCAGCTCCACATTTTTCAGGATGTCGTCTGGCTGCTTCCACTGATCGAAGCACAGGAACATATCGCTGCCCATGAGCAGAATCAGCTCCGCGTCAGGATAGCGCTCCTTCAGCTCCGATACGGTCTGGAAGGTGTAGCTGATGCCGCCCCGGTTCAGCTCGATGTCCGAAACCTCGGCCTTCGGGCAGTCCGCCGCGGCAATGCGCAGCATTTCGAGACGCTGTCGCGGGGCGGGCGAGTGCTCCGGTATCGCCTTGTGGGGAGCAATACTCGTGGGGACGATCACGAGCTTATCGAGGTTCAGCGCCGTGACCGCCTGCTTCGCCGCCTGAATGTGGCCGGCGTGTGGGGGATTGAAGGTTCCACCGTAAATGCCGATTCGTTCCATTTGCACCGCTCCTGTACCTGTTTATCCCGCAAAATGCGGAAGAAAAATTCCGCTGCTGTTCCTTTGTGGCACCGTTCGGGTTATTTCTGCTTTCTCTGCTGCCGTTCCCGGCTTTGCTCAATGGACTTTTCGATGGCCTGTTCCCGGAAATACTGGTTGCGCTGCTCCCGCGCCTGACGGGCTGCCTGACGGCGGGCGCGAACGCCCTTGCCTACCGGGTCAGCCTTGGACTTGGGGGTCTCCTTGTGCTTTGCGCGGCCGGTCTGGTTGCGCTCGGCCTGACATTTTTCGCTGAACCGCCAGATGACGAACTTGGAACCGACGCAGGAAATGCCGTCGGCGCCGGTGGCCTCGCAGATGGCGTCGGACACCTCGCGTGCGCTCATCAGGGCGGTTTCCAGCACCTTGCCCTTCACCAGCTCCCGTGCGGTGAGCAGCTTGTCCGCTTCCGCGACCACCGCCTCCGTCACGCCGTCCTTGCCCACCATCAGGGTGGTTTCCAAGCTGTTCGCCTGCGCCCGGAACTCGGCGCGCTGTTTACTTGTCAGCATAGCCTTCCTCCTTGAGTTTGTCGTAAAATGCCCGCAAAGCAACCGCCCGGTGGGACACCTGATTCTTTTCCTCAGGTGTCACCTCCGCCAGCGTCTTGCCGAAGGGCGGATAGTAGAAAATGGGGTCATAGCCGAAGCCGCCCGTCCCGGCGGGGGCGCGCAGCAGCTCGCCGTGCACCTCGCCCCGGGCCTGGATCACCTTACCCTCAGGCGTGACCATGGTGATGACGCAGACGAACTGCGCCTGACGCTGGCCGTCGGGAACGTTTTCCGTGTTTTTCAGCAGCAGCTGCAACCTGCCCCAGTCGTCCAGCGTATCGTCGAAGCCGTACCGGGCAGAGTAGATGCCGGGTTCCCCGTTCAGGGCGTCCACGGCAATGCCGGAATCGTCCGCCAGCGCCGGAAGCCCGGTGGCCCGCATGACTGCGTTGGCTTTCAGAAAGGAATTTTCCTCAAAGGTAGTTCCCGTTTCCTCCACGTCAATATCCACGCCAAGGTCGGACTCCATCACCAGCTCCATATCAAATTTCTCGGTGATTTTCCGGATTTCTTCCCATTTATGTCTGTTTTTGCTTGCCAAAACTACTTTCATGATACTTCCTCAGATCAATGCTTCCACAAATTCCTTTGCGCTGAAGGGCATCAGGTCGTCCACCTGCTCCCCCACGCCTACAAACTTCACGGGGATTTGCAGGGCGTCCGCCACGGCGATGACGATGCCGCCCTTGGCGGTGCCGTCCAGCTTGGTCAGGGCAATGGCCGTGACCCCCGCAATTTCCTTGAACTGTTTTGCCTGAATCAGGCCGTTCTGGCCGGTGGTGCCGTCCAGAACCAGCAGAACCTCCTTGGCGGCGTCGGGCAGCTCCCGCGCCACAATGCGGCTGATCTTGTTCAGCTCGTTCATCAGGTTCGTCTTGTTGTGCAGCCGTCCGGCGGTGTCAATGAGAATCACGTCCACGTCCTTGGCCTTGGCGGACTGGATGCCGTCAAACACCACGGAAGCCGGGTCTGCCCCCTCGTGCTGGCGGACAATGGACGCGCCGCTTCTGCCCGCCCAGATCTCCAGCTGGTCGGCTGCCGCCGCCCGGAAGGTGTCTCCCGCCACCAGCATGACCTTCTTTCCCTGAGAGGTCAGCTGCTTCGCGATCTTGCCGATGGTGGTAGTCTTGCCCACGCCGTTGACGCCGATGACCAGAATCACGCTGGGGTGGGTGGACAGATTCAGCTCCGTGTCCCCCACGGAAAGCATGTCCACAAGGATATCCTTCAGCGCTTCCCGCGCTTCCTCCGTGGTTTTCAGGTGCTGCTCCCGGACGGCCTTGCGCAGCCGCCCCACAGCCTTGACGGAGGTGTCCACGCCTAGATCCGCCAGGATCAGGCTTTCCTCCAACTCGTCGTAAAAATCGTCGTCAATCTCGGAAAAGCCGGAAAACACGCTGCCCAGCGTGCCGCTGAGTGCCTCCCGGGTCTTGGTCAGTCCGGCCTTGATCTTGTCAAAAAAGCCCATAAAAATCTCCTTTTTATTCCACGATTCCCAAATATTCTTCCATCTGGTTCAAGTCCAGCCGCAGCAGCTTGCTCACTCCCTGCTCCTGCATGGTCACGCCGTAAAGCACGTCGGAGGCTTCCATGGTGCCCCGGCGGTGGGTGATGACGATGAACTGGGTCTTCTTCGCCAGATTGTGAAGATAGCTGGCAAACCGCTCCACGTTCCGGTCGTCCAGTGCCGCGTCGATCTCGTCCAGCAGACAGAAGGGCGTCGGCCGCACCTTCAGAATGGCGAAGTACAACGCCGTCGCCACGAAGGCTTTCTCGCCGCCGGAGAGCAGCGTGATGGTCTTGACCTGCTTTCCGGGGGGCTGGACGCGAATTTCAATGCCGCAGGTCAGGGGATTTTCCGGGTCTTCCAGAACCAGCTGTCCCTTGCCGCCGCCGAACATTTCTTCAAAAGTCTGCCCAAAATAGTGGTCGATTTTCCCGAACTCCGAAACAAAAATGGTAGTCATCTCTTTGGTGATGTCCCGGATGACGCTTTCCAGCTCCCGCTTGGAGGTCAGAACGTCGTCCCGCTGGGAAGCAAGGTACGTGTAGCGCTCGTTGACCCGGGCGTATTCCTCGATGGCGCCCAGATTGGGCGTACCCAGCGCGGCAATTTTCCGTTTCAGCTCTGCCGCCCGGCGGTTTCCGGCGGTGACGTTTTCGATCTGGCCCCGATGCTCCGGGGCGGTGCCGGGGGTCAGGCCGTAGGAATCCCACAGCTTGTCCACGATCTGCTTTTCCTCCATGGAGGAAGTGACCTTCTTCTGTTCCAGCAGGGCGCAGGCGCGCTCCATGTTGAGAATGTCCTTGTTCTTTTCCTGTGCGTCCCGCTCGGCGCGGGTCTTGGAGGCTTCCGCTTCCGCCCGGTCTTCCAGCGTCTTTTGCATCAGGGCGTTCATCCGGTCGGACTCCGCGTCGTTTTCCTCCTGCTTGATTTTCAGCTGGGCGATCTCTCCTTCCAGACGGTGGGTGTCCTCCCGGATGGCATCCGCCAGCGCCTCCTTCTTCTCCCGGTCGCCCTCCATGGCTGCCCGGAGGTTCTGGAGGTCCGCAATGTGGGTCAGCGCCGTATCCCGCTCGGCTTCCAGCGCCGCTTCCGCAGTTTTCAACTCCGTCATCTGTCCGGTGATGGCGGCGTTCGCTTCCGCCGCTTCCGTCTGACTGCCTTCCAGCTGTGCCAGCGTCTGCCGGGTCTCGGCAAGCTGCTGGGTGTAAACCTGAATTTTCGCCTGCTGGGCGGCATAGCGCTCCCGGTCGGAGGTCTGCCGCGCGTTCAGCGCGTCCCGCTCCCGCTGGGCGGAGGTCTCCGCTTCCGTGATGGCGTTCAGCAAGATCTCAAACTGCTTTTCCTGCCCCTGCAGGCGCAGCACCTGATCCTCCGCGCCGCGAAGCTGATCCTGCGCCGCCTTCATCTGGAATTCCACCTGGTCGCACTGCCGCTGGGCTTCCTGCAGATCCGCCTGGGCAACCAGCAGCTCCTGTTCCAGCTTCTTTTCCTGAGCCGTCAGCTTTTCCAGCTCATTTGCCCGGGACAGAATGCCCGCTTCCTTATTCACGGAGCCGCCGGTCATAGAGCCGCCGGGGTTCATGACCTGACCGTCCAGGGTGACAATCTTGAACCGCCCCCGGTACTTCTGAGACATGGCGATGGCCGCATCCATATCGGACACGATGACCGTCCTGCCCAGCAGATTTTCCACAATGCCCCGGTACTTTTCATCGCTCGCGGTCAATTCAGACGCAATGCCCACGAAGCCCCGGCAATTTTCCAGCCCGGTCTCCTGTAAGCTCCTGCCCTGAATATTGGACATAGGCAGGAACGTCGCACGACCGCCGCCGGTGCGTTTCAGGTAGCCGATGGCCGCCTTGCCGTCCTGCTCCGTCCCAACCACGATCTGCTGCATGGCCGCGCCCAGCGCGATCTCAATGGCCACCGTGTAGCTGTCCTCGGTGCGGATCAAACGGGACACGGGGCCGTGGATATTCCGCAGCGCGCCCCGCTGGGCTTCCTGCATCACCATGCGGACGGCCTTGTTATAGCTTTCAAAGTCCCGCTCCATTGCCCGGAACACTCTGGCCTTGGCCGTCACGGAATCCCGCCGGGAGGTCATGTCCCGGATTTTTTCCTGCAATTCGTCCCGGCGTTTGACCCGGGTATTCTGCCGGAGGGTGTAGCCTGTAATGGTGTTATTGGCCGCGGTCACTTCCTCCTGGGCTTTTTTCAGTTCCTTGCGGCAGCCATCCAGATTGGTCTGGGCTTCCTGCTGTCTGGCCGCGCCGGCGGACAGGTCGGCATTCAGCTGCTCCAACCGCTCCTTGGTCTGCGCCATGCTTTCTTCCAGACCCCGCACGTCTGCCTGACGTCCCGCGACATCCGCCGCCAGAGCGGATTCCTTCCTCCGCAGCTCCAGAAACTGCTTGGTCAGTCCCTGTGCGCTGGCCGTCATGGCGGTGAGCTTGTGCTGCAAATCGTCCAGCTCCCGGCGTTTTCCCGCGAGAGCCGCTTCAATTTCCTCAATTCTGGCCTTCGTCTGGTCGATCTGGGACACGATGCCGCCGGAGCGGTCTTCCTGCCCTTTCAGCTCTTCCTCGATGCGGGAAATGTTGGCGTTGTTGTTCTCCACATTGCCCCGAAGCACGGCCATCTGCCCGTCCAGCTGCTGATGCGTAGCGGACAGCATATTCACTTTCAGACGGACGGTTTCCAGTTCGCCGTCCCGGGTACGCAGGGCTTCGCCCAGCTGGTCTGCCTGACGGTACAGGGCGTCCAGATCGTCATGGGCCTGCTGCAGAACGAAGGACGCGGACGCATAGTCCTCCTCCGCCTTCTTGGCGGCGGCGGAAAGCCTGTCCAGCGTGTCCAGCCACACGGCCACCTCCACGCCTTTCAGCTCGTCCTTCAGTTCCAGATATTTCTTTGCCTTTTCCGACTGCTGCTTCAGCGGTTCCAGCTGCAATTCCAGCTCGGAGACCTTGTCACCGATGCGCAGCAGATTGTCCTCGGTGGCGGCCAGCTTCCGTTCCGTCTCCTCCTTGCGGTGACGGTATTTGGAGATGCCTGCGGCTTCCTCAAAAATTTCCCGGCGGTCGCCGCTTTTCAGGGAGAGAATTTCGTCGATCCTGCCCTGACCGATATTGCTGTAGCCCTCCCGCCCAAGGCCGGTGTCCATGAACATCTCGTTGATGTCCCGCAGGCGGGCGGACTGCTTATTGATGTAATACTCGCTGTCCCCGGAGCGGTAGTAGCGCCGGGTGACCATCACCTCGTCGGCGTCGTAGGCCAGCGCCCGGTCGGAGTTGTCCAGCGTCAGGGTCGCCTCGGCGAAGCCCACGGCGGTGCGCTTCTGGGTGCCGCCGAAGATCACGTCTTCCATTTTGGCGCCCCGGAGGGTTTTGGAGCTTTGTTCGCCCATGACCCACAGAATGGCGTCGGAAATATTCGATTTTCCGGAGCCGTTGGGGCCGACGATGGCGGTAATGTCGTCGCCGAACCGGATCAGCGTCTTGTCCGGGAAGGACTTAAAGCCTTGCAGTTCCAATGATTTCAGATACACAGCATAACCTCATGTAAAAGAGAGTAAAAGATAGTAATTCAGTTTATTATATCTGACAAAGAGCGCAAATGCAAGAGTTTCTTTCGCTTCCCGGCGTTTATTGCCTCCCAATTCTGAAAAAATCGCACCCGGACAAAAAAACAGGAGTGGCACCATTCGCACTGCACCACTCCCGCCTTAAACTCAATATTTCCTATATAGGTTTATGCTACCCACGCAATCAGGTCTCCAGAAAGGGATGAACTATTACCTGATTACTTTTTTCTTGATCTTTTCCGCCATTCGCGTCATCAAGTTCTTCATTGTCAATGTTTCCCCGTCTACCGCTCTGGCAAGGCGATCATTCACTCGCTTGGGCAGGTACACCCGGCTGCGGCGGTAAGCCTGTTCAACAGGCTGGTCAAAAATATGACAGATAAATTCTCCCAATTCCTTTTCCAGCCGCTCAGGATACGTCGGGTCAACCAGCACAGGCTGATTCAGCATTCCCAGATACTTTTCATCGTCCTGGTCAAGCTCCTTTATTTTCTCAATTGCCGCGTCAAAAGACGGATAGTCTGCCACGTTGATAAAAGCGTCTTTATTAAAAATCTCTGCTACCGTCGGGCTTCCATAGTACACCGGGATCGTGTCCGAATAAAATGCATCCATGATCTTCTCGGTAACGAAGCCATAGTGATTGGTGCTTTCAAAACACAGCGTAAATTTACACTTTCTCTGCAACGCCGTTTTGCTGCCGTCCAGCCAGTTCACGGCCTCACCATTTGGCATATTATTCAGGTATGTCCCTGCCGATTCCACACGCTTGTATTCATTCAGCTTTTTGAAGAAATCGCCGCGGATGTTGAATTCCGACTCATGGCTGGATATAAAGTTCGCAAAAAGTTGTTTATTTTGTACAAATTCTTTCGTGTACCCCCCCCCATGCTTGTTCACTATGCTCAGCCATCGATCTCGCGGCCATACGCAGGGCGGAAGCTGGAAATTCCGGTCTCCAAATTGGATCGGGTACGGGCAAATGGAGTAGTCGATCAAATTAAAATCCGGGATGTAGTTTTCGCCGGAATACATGATCCGAACCTGGGGATATTTGCAATATTCGTAGTATTCCGCTCCCAGCGCATCACAAATAATATAATCCGGCTCATCCGAAATCTGCACGTCATACCCGTGGTTTTTAAGGATGTCATAAATCAGGTTCTGCTTTTTATCGAAATAATCATCGACACGCGCATAATTGATTTTTACCGTTTTCAAAGCACATTCCTCCATTCCTGTTATGCATAGTAATCTTCCGGTGACGGCTTTTTCGCCTGCGGCCGTTTCAGCAGCTTTTCCGTGCTGGTAACATACATGAGAAACACCGCTTTCAGAAGATACCTCGGCGGGAACGTATTTCCCCTTTGCAGGAAATACCGTCTTGCGTAATATTTCAGCAGCCGGATGCTTTCCTCCGTATTGTCCGGGTAATCCGCCAGATAGGAAAGGGCGTCCACAAAGCTGATGTCGAACTCCCGCCGCAGTTCCGGGAAGCGTTCCAGCACCTTTTCCCGGCGCTTCGCCATGAAATCGATCCGGTCAACGGCGATCTGCGCCCTAGCCGCCGGGGACTGCATCACGCTGGACGCGCGCTGGCGGTAATTATACACAACGCGCGGGTCGCAGACAACTTTCGCGGCGTTCATGACACCCTGATAGGTGAAATATTCGTCGTCGATCTTGTGTCCCTCTTCAAAGAAAATGCCGTCGAAAAGCGCCCGTTTATACAGCTTGTTCCACAGAAGTCCACAGGTCCAGTCCGTGGCAAAACGCGCCAGAAAGGCTTTTCCCTCCATCACGCACCGGCTTTCGTCGGCGAGCCACTGCTCCGTGCGGGTGCGGAACCGGTTCTGAAACGCACACCGGACGATATCCGCGCCGTTTTCTTTCAGGAGCGGCATCATGTAGGCGTATGCCCCCGGCTCCAGAAAATCGTCGCTGTCCGCAAAGCTCAGGTATTCCCCCGCGGCCGCCCGCAGTCCCGCGTTTTTCGCCGCCGCCGCGCCGCCGTTTTTCTGGTGAATGACCCGAATGCGGCCGTCCCGCTGGGCATAGGCGTCGCAGATGGCACCGGAATCGTCGGTGGAGCCGTCGTCAATGAGGATGACCTCCAGCTTTTCGTAGTCCTGAGACAGGATGCTGTCCAGGCACTCCGGCAGGTAGGCCGACACGTTATACACCGGCACAATGACCGAAATCACGTCCTTCATTCCTGACGCTCCTCTCTCCTGCCCAGCTTGCCGTACAGCCACCAGAACGGCTTCATGGGATAGGCTTCCTCATACACCCAGAAAAGCTCCCGGCAGAGCGGGAACAGATCAAATTCCTTCCCCTGCCTCAGTCCGTCCCGGAGCTTTTTCCGCAGGGTTTTCAGGAGCCGCCCCATGCCCGGATTGTCCCATTGCTTTGCAAAGCCGATCTGTTCGTATGTACTGTAAATATACTGCCTGACCGCCTTTTTCAGCAGTCTCTGGTTGCCGTTTTTCCGTGCGAAAGCGATCTGGTTTTCCGTCGCTTCCAGAATGTGCAGTTTCCTCGGCGTCCACTTGGACAACATAATACCCACGGGATTCTGGTAGTAAGCGTACAAAGGCTCCCGCGTCACAGCCACCTTTCCCGCGCGGTACACAGCGAGATAGGTGGTGAACTCGTCCTCGTGCAGCTTTCCTACGGGATAGCGCAGGGTGTCAAACAGGCTCTTATGGTACAGCTTGTTCCATGCGATCGCCGGTACATCTTCCCCGGCCTCGTCGGGGCAGTAATAGTCGTCCGCCGACAAAACGCGGTATTCCGGCGCACCCATAGCCGGGAAATCCCCGCCCCCGGTGCGGAAATAGCCGCAGGCACTGAGCAGGCACCCCGTTTCCTGAACCATCGTGTACAGCCGCAGCAGGAAATCCGGATGCACCCAGTCGTCGCTGTCCACGAAGGCCAGCCACCGGCTGCCGCTGTTGGCCTGCGCCCAATCAATGCCCGTATTCCGGGCGGCGGAAAGGCCGCCGTTTTTCTGATGAATGACATGGATTCGACCGTCTTTCCGGGCGTATTCCTCGCAGATATCGCCGCAGCTGTCCGGGCTGCCGTCGTCCACCAGCACAAGGTCAAAATCCGCAAACGTCTGGGCAAGGATGCTGTCCACGCACCGGTGCAGGAACGCCTCCACCTTGTAGATCGGGACAATTACGCTGATCGCGGCCATAGGCTTCTCCCCTTCGTATCGTTCAGCGCTTCAGAAAAAGCGCTTTCAGCTTGTGATAGGTCTTCTCTCCCAGCAGTTTTGTAAAGAACGCATACCGGGCGGCGGACACCTTTTCATAGTGCAGCCGCGCCCGCTCCGCTTCCAGCAATCTTCGCTCCTCCTCCGTCTTCCAGCTGCTGGCAAACCAGTGAATGGCAACGGTTTTCCTCGCTCTGTGCAGCTGCTCCGTGTCAAAGTCCACCGGGCAGAACACGTCCTTGGGATAGACTGCGAAGCCGTCCACCACCTGAAATTTTCCATTCGGCACCAGCCCATGTTCCAGGCACAGGGACGTCAGGACGGAGACATTGGTGGTCACGTCGTGGGTGCCGTCGGGTTTTACAAAACTCGCGCTGTCATAATGCTGCAAAAACTCCTGAAACAGCGGAAAGCCCGGACAGCAGGCAAGCAGCCCCGTCTGCACGCTGGCGTCCGTTTCAAATCCGGCGAAGGCGTCGTGGGCGAGGAAGGGCGTCAGGGGCTTCACCAGCTCCACGTCCGTGTCCATATAAATGCCGCCCATTTCCTTCATAGCCTTCAAGCGAACATAGTCCGTGACAAACGCCCAGCGCTTAGCCGCGTAAGCCTGACACACGTACTCCGGCGCGGCGGAAACGTCAAAATTCTCCTCGTTCCACTCGATGATCTGGTAGTCCGGGCAGAATTTCTTCCAGCTTTTAATGCACTTTTCCGCCAGCTTCGGCTTGGGATTTCCACCAAACCAGCAGTAATGAATGATTTTTGGAACGCTCATTCATGTTCTCCTTTCCGCAGATGCTTCCCGATTTTTCGCGTCAGGCCGGACACGCCGTCCTCCCGCAGTGTCCGCGCCGCCCCTTCCAGCGGCCAGTAAAGCCGCACAAGCTTGGGGTGCATGGCGCTGAACATGGTCTCAAACTGCGCTTTCGTGAACGGGATCTCCCGTCTGAGCCGCCGGGCTGCTTTTTCGATATTCCGGGCGGCCTTGGTGTCGTTCAGCTCATATTTGACCCGATAATAGCACCCCGCCGCTTCTTCGGCATACAGAGTACCGAAGCGCTCCCGGAGGGTCATGTACCCCACCGAGGAATAAAAGCGGATGATCCCTTCCAGCGCCCACAGATAGTCCAGCTTCTTCATGGAGAATCGGCTCTGGGTGGTACTGCCGGGATTGGTGCGGTAAAAATACAGGCTGTAGGGAATGCTCGCAATGGTTTTCGCCCCGTAAATCCAGTGGCACACGGCCTCGTTGTCCTCATACACCCGTCCGGGGCAGAACAGATAGGACTGAACCAGTTCCCGGCGAACCAGCTTGGCACATGCCACCCATCCGGGGTATTTTCCCGCATCAAACAGCGCCGTCAAGGGTTCTTCCTCCATGGAAAGCAGCTCCCAGCTGACCTCCACCGGCGCGGAAAAGTCCTCCGGGATTTCCGGCGCTTCCAGCATCCGGCACATGCTCATAGCCGCGCCGCTCTCGTCGGCGGCCTGCCGCAGACGCTCCAGCATCTGCGGATGCACAGCGTCGTCGCTGTCCACGAAGCAGACCCATTCTCCTTTGGCAGCAGCAAGGGCGCGGTTTCTTGCCGCGGCCTGTCCCTGATTTTCCTGATGGATGACCCGCACCCGGCTGTCCCGCGCCGCGTAATCGTCGCAGATGGCGCCGCAGTTGTCCGGGCTGCCGTCGTCCACCAGAATCAGCTCAAAACCAGAAAACGTCTGGGAAAGGATGCTGTCGATGCAGGCATGGAGATACGCTTCCGCCTTGTAAACCGGCACGATCACGCTGATCTCAGGCATCTTTCTTCCTCTCCAATCGCGCCCGCACCTCCAGCCACAGCCGGTAGGCTCTGGTTCTCAGAGGGAAAAAGCGGTACAGAAAATCAAAATCCGGCCAAAAATCAATGCAGCCGTGCTTCCAGGCAAGGGGTATCAGCATGCGGATTTTCTTTTCGATCTGCCCGATCTCCGCCGTCAGCTCCGCCGCGTTGTCCGCCCGCTCGGCGGTGTACAGATTCGCCAAGGCGTTATCCAGATATCCCCGTATCCGAAATTTGACCAGTTCCTCGTCTCCCATGGCGGTAAAAAACGCCAGCTGCTGGTCATACGCCTCCCACGCATGGAACCGCTTCGGCGACCACGCACTGCGGATGATTCCCTTGGGATTGATAAAATAGGCGTACAGCGGCGCGGGAATCACCGCAATTTCCTTCTGGGCAAACAGGAGGCGGTAAGTCACGAATTCGTCCTCGTGGATTTTCCCCACGGGATAGCGGATGTCCCGGAAGCAGCTCCTGCTGTAGAGCTTCCCCCATGCAACGGTGGCGTTGACAAAATGCTCCATGTAAAACTGCTTCGGCGTCCAGCGGCACGGACGCATATCCTCCGGCAAAACCGCCGGGTCTGCCCCCTCCGTCTCCTGATAACCGCAGACGCTGATTTTCAGATCAAACGCCGTGGCGGCGTCCAGCAGCCGGGCAAGCAGCTCCGGATGTACCCAGTCGTCGCTGTCGGCGAAAATCAGCCACTGGCTGTCGCTGTTGGCTTCCACCCAATCAATGCCCGCGTTCCGGGCGTCGGACAGGCCGCCGTTTTCCTTGTGGATGGCATGGACGCGGCTGTCCTGCCGGGCGTATCCGTCGCAGATTTCCCCGCAGCGGTCGGGACTGCCGTCGTCCACCAGAATCAGCTCAAAATCCTGATAAGTTTGCCTTAGAATGCTGTCCACGCACCGGTTCAGGTAAGGCTCGACCTTGTACACCGGCACGATCACGCTAATTGTGGGCATCTTTTCTCACGACCTCCGCTAATTTATCAAACCATGGGCGCAGGGGCGCATTGTCATACCGGCAGTTTTCCATCGCCAGCAGCTCCGGCAAATACCGCTCCACTTCCTCAATGGATTTTGCGTAGCGGACATAGGGCAGGTAGGAAATCCATTCATAGGTTCCCCGAACCTTGTGGTTACTGCTGCTCATGGCGATGCAGGGCGTACCGGCGAGAGCACAGAACACCATGCCGTGAAGCCGGTCTGTAATGACCAGCCGCGCCGAGGCAAGCTCCTCCATTTTCTCCCGAACTTGCATTTCCCGGCTCTGCTTCGTGACCTTCTGGCCGGAATACATATCCGTATAGCCGAAGGCAATGCCCCTCGACCGCAGCATTTCTTCCAGATTCTCCCGTTCCTCCACAGGAAGGGAACGCTCCTTGTCACTGCGCAGGCACAGGAGGACGCCTTCCCGCCGTTGAGGTTTCGCGCCAAAGGTGTCCATGGACGCCGAAAGCACGATGTCCGGGGTCAACAGCACCCGCGTGTTGGGGTACAGCGACGTCATGATGTCGTAGGACTGCTTTTCCCGCGCCACCATGGTCAGCTTTTTCCGTCCGTCGTAGACTTCCGTGGAGGCTTTTCCCTCCGCATCTCCGTCTTCCCCCGGCAAATAGCAGATTGTCTGGGGGAAGATGACATTCCGGTTTTTTGCAAAGGCGGAGACCTGACGGCGGTGGAGATTTTCCTCGTTCCGCCACTGATTTCCCAGATGCCCGCCGCCGAGCTGGGCAATGAAGCCGTTCTTCGGCACCCATTTCCGGATCCGCTCCCAGTCCCGGGCATAGTCCTCGTCGGTCAGCTCCACGATCCGTTCTTCCTCCCAGCCGCAGGACTTGAGAAACGCCTTCTGCGCCAGAACGATCGCGCTGTCCCCCAGATTTTCATGGGACGGCGTTCCGATCAGATAGACCTTTTGTCCCAGAGGGAATACGATCTCCCGCCACTTTCTCAGGCGGCGCTTCCGTTCCAGATGGTGCTCCCACTGCCTGTGATACCACCAGTAGACCGGGCGCAGGAATCGTTTCAGGGAATCCGCAATGCGCATTGTTGTCATCTCTCCCGTCTGTCCAGACGCAGAATTTTGAAAACCGCCCGCTTTCCCCGGCGCAGAAAGCGGTGAAGCCAGGAATCAGGATACCACTTTTTCAGCTCCTTCACCGTGAGCCGGGAGCGGTAATAGCGGAGCTTGCCTGCAAAAACGCTGTTGCTGTCCGCCAGCTTCCCGCTGAGAAACGCCTCCATCTCCGGCGTGTACCATTTGGCCTCCGGCCGGTTTCTCAGCTGGGCGTACGTAGGCGTTTTCAGGCTGGGGATCACCCCCAGACTCATAAAGTGGCTGGAATTGACGCAGTAAGGACTGCCGCAGTGCTTTCCCACCGCTTCAAAGGGAATGGGCGCATCCACATCCTCGAAAATGTTCACACCGTCGTAATCGGCATAGCATTTGGTCAGCACGCCGGTCTGTAAATTCAGCGTTCCCGACCAGTCCCCGGCGAAGCAGAATTCCTTCCGCTTCACGCAGAAATTTTTCGTGGTAAACTCAAACAGCGGCGAGTGGAATTTTTCGCCGTTGGCGAGGTATTCTTCCCGCGTTCCCTTGGTAAAGATGCCAAAGGGCTTGCGCTGCTCATCTCTCGTCAGCGCTGCCTGGGGGTACGCCCCCACCTTTTCCATGGACAGCCGCTGAATTTCCTCGATGTAAGGAACATACTCGTCGCACAGGTTCAGCTGTAACAGAATGGACGCTCCGGCATCGCGCATTTTCCGGATGTTGTCGAAAAACGCCTCCACCCAGCCTTTGCGCAGTAGCTCCGTATAGTGCATGGAGAAGGAAAGGTGCAGATGGCCGATGTTCTCCCCGCAGGCTTCGATCAGTTCGTCAAAGCGGCGGCTCAGCGTCCCGTTGGTGGTGATATTGACAAAATGCCCCTCTTTCAGCAGCTCCCCCACGATGGGGACGATCTCTTTCTGCGCCAGCGTTTCTCCCGCGCCGCAGATGCTGATGAAGCACGTTCCCCCCACCCGTTCCGGGCGCAGCGCCCGGGCGATGTGCTCCGGGGAATAGGGCATGTCCGCCAGCGCCATCTTCCGTCTGTCTTCCTGAATGATATAGCAGTAGGGACATTCCAGATTGCACACCGACACCGGCACCAAACACTCAAAGAACCGCTTGATCTTAGCCATTCTTCCCCTCCACGACCCGGACGTCGTCAAAGTGGATGCTGCCCCAGCCGTTGGTGTTCCACTTCATGTTGTACAGCGGCTCTTCCTCCTCCACGGTAAAGGCGAAGGCGCGCACCACGATATCGTGGCGGGTCTGGGTCGTACCGTCGTAGGAAATGGTAATGAGGTCAGCGACATACTCCCCGGGGGCCAGATTTTTCCCGTCAAATTCCAGCTGCACCGTGCTTTCTCCCGGCCGGAGGGTAAAGGTCTGGGAATAGGCCGTTCCGACGGCGGCGCCCCCGGCGCTGCACACCACAAAGCGGAGCATCACGTCGGGGATTTCGCGCCTGCTGTCATAATCCAGCGAAAAGCACAGCTTTTTCTCCCGCGCCATACTGCCGCAGTCCAGATGCACCGCGTTGAGATGGCATGCTTCCGTAATGCCTTCCAGACGCTTGATTTTGGACACGTCGTAATCGCTTTGCAGCGCCAGCATATTGCCTTTGGCATATACCCCGATGGCGTCCTCTACATCTCCGTCAAAGATGATCTTTCCCTTGTCCATCACGATGCACCGGTCACACAGCTGCCGGATGGTGCCCATATTGTGGCTGACGTAAAGGACAGTCCGTCCCTCGACCTGGGCGACCTCCCGCATTTTTTTCAGACACTTCTGCTGAAAATTCACGTCGCCAACCGCCAGCACCTCGTCCATGATCATGATCTCACTGTCCAGGTGCGCGGCGACGGAGAAGGCCAGCTTGACGAACATACCGGAGGAATACCGCTTCACCGGGGTGTCGATAAAGTCCCGCACCTCGGAAAATTCGATGATGTCCTCCATTTTGGCGTCGATCTCCGCCTTGGTCATGCCGAGGATCGCGCCGTTCATGTAGATATTCTCCCGGCCGGTCATTTCTCCGTTGAACCCGGTTCCCACCTCCAGCATGGAGGCAATACGGCCGTAGATGTCAATCTCACCCTCGGTGGGGGCAGTGACGCGGCACAGCAGCTTTAGAAGCGTGCTTTTTCCCGCGCCGTTGCAGCCGATGATGCCCAGCGCCTCGCCCTTGTGTACCGTCAGGTCAACGCCGTTCAGCGCCATAAATGTCTGTCCTACCAGGCGCTGATCCATATTCACGGGGAGATTGGGGTCTTCCTTCCCCCGCACACGCGCCCACCAGCTCTGCAAGTCGGCGGTCAGCGTGCCGCCGCCGATCTGCCCCAGCTTATAGCGTTTTTTCACGCCGGTCAGGCGGATGGCAATATCCTGTTCGTTCATAGTCCGCCCTCCTTACACCGTATCCATAAAGGTGCGTTCCACCTTGTTGAAGACCACAATGCCCAGCAACGCAATTACCAGCGTCACGCCCCATGACAGGAAATAATAGCCCCAGTTCACCGTTCCCTGCCCCAGAATCGCGTAGCGCATCAGCTCCACGGACTCGGTCACGGGATTGATTTGCAGCAGCGTGCGCATCCAGCCCTCGCCCAGCATGGACAGGGGATAGACCACCGGCGTGGCGTACATCCACAGCGACACACCGAAATCCACCAACACCGTGAGATCCCGGTATTTCGTGGTCATGCTGGAAATGATGATGCCGAAGCCCATGCCCAGAATGCCCAGATGCACCAGCTCCACGGGAATCATCAGCCACCACAGCCAGTTGGGATGCACCACGCCCTGAATGAGATAGTAGACCATAAACACCAGCACCAGCGCCATCTGAATCCCAAAGCGGATGACCGTGGAGATGACGTTGGAGATGGGCGTGGTCAGCCGGGGGAAATAGACCTTGCCGAACATATAGGCGTTGGCCGTAAAGGTGTTGGCGTTGCTGGTCAGGCAGTTGGCAAAATACGCCCAGGCGGCGTTGCTGCACAGGTAAAACAGGAACGTGGGAATCCCGTCGGTGCCGATGCCGGCAATGCCGCCGAAGACGAACGCCTGCACGATGCTGGTAAACAGGGGCGTCAGGAAAATCCACGCAGGACCGAGGATGGTCTGCTTATAGCTCACCACGAAATTCCGTTTGGTGAACAGGTAAATTAAGTCCCGGTACTGCCAGACTTCTTTCAGGTTCAGATCCATCCAGCGGTGCTTTGCCGAGATATGGGTGTGATACATGGAATTCTCTGCCATAGGATTACCTCTTTTTTCGGATAAATTGCAGCAGGTTATGGAATGTCTTCATAGGCGCAACCAGCCAGCGGGGCATATCGATATATTCCGCAATCTGGGCGTCGGTACAGCGATCCATAGCGTCGCAGGTGAAGCCGTACCACATGCCCAGCTTGGTTTTCAGGGGATAGTGGAAGAATACCGCCTTCTCCCGGAAGAACAGCGCCGTTCCCCGGGGGTTGTCCAGAAAGACCTTGTACCCCGCCTTGGTCAGGCCGTCGTCCTTGTACTCCCAGATCCAGATAATGTCGTCGTAGTAGCGAATACGGTAGCCGTCGTAGGCCATCCGGTTCCAGGTCACCGCTTCGGTCATGAATTTCTCTCCGGGAAATTCCGGATACAGGTAGTTTCTGTGGATTTCCGTATAGAAAATCAGTGCCCGCTCCCCGTCGATTCTGCCGTACATATCAAACGCGTTGCCGTCCAGATACGCTTCCTCAAATCGGGTGTTGGGTGTTTCGGTAGGGCTTTGTCCTCCGTTTGCCACGATGCCGCAGAATTTCTGATCTTTCGGAAGCGTCGACTCCCAGAGTGCCACCTTTTCCAGTGCGTCATCCGTCAGGTAGTCGTCGGAATCCACTGTGAAAAACAGTTCTCCCTGCGCCAGCTTCAGACCGTAGTTGATGGCGCGGCACTTGCCGCCGTTTTCCTTGTAGCAGTAGCGGATAGGAAAGGGATTGTCTTCCTTCTGCCACCGTTCAAACAGCGCCTTTGTCCCGTCGGAGGAGCCGTCGTCCACCACCAGCCATTCAAAGTCCGTAAAGCTCTGACGCTGTAGGGAGCGGTAGAGATTTTCCAATATGTACGCCCGGTTGTAGGTTGGGGTGAAAACCGTTATTTTATAAGAAAACGCCATTTCATTCGCTTCCTTTCCCGTTTCTGCGCTCCAAGCAATTCATCAGGCGACAGCTGCCTTCAAAGGACAGCTGTCCCAGAACCAGCCACACATTCCCGGCAGGCGACAGCTTTCTGCTGGGCAAAAGCGGCGTCAGCCCGGAAACCGTCTTCCGCAGGCTTTCCTTTGCCTGACGCAGCTCCTCTCCGGACAGGTACTGAATACTCATTTGCATTGCATACTGGCAATATAGGAACAGATTTGCCCTGCCCTCATATTCCAGCGACGGCATATGCGTTTTCAGATACGCCAGCCGCTGCTCCTGTGCCTGAACGCCCTCCAGTCTGCGCAGCGAAAAGCCGCCGTGCATAACGCTGTCCGGCTGCTGACGGTAGGCATAGAACTTTCTGGTGGAGCGAACCAGCCGCTTCGCGTTTCCCAGCACCCGATAGGTGAAAAATTCATCATCGATTTTCGTCCCGACCGGGAACCGGATATCCCCGACGGTTTCCCGGCGGTACAGCTTGTTCCAGATCAGCTGGCGAAACGCCGTATCCCGAATGTGACAGCGCATGGCTTCCAGGGGTGTATAGAAGGAAATCTCTCCGGCATCCGTGCCGAAAACAGCGTCGTTACGCTCCGTCTCCACGAAATCACATTCGGCGATATCCGCCCCTTCTTTCAGAAGCGTGTGCAGATATTGGTAACAGTCAGGGGCGATATAGTCGTCGCTGTCCACGAACGCAATTCGTTCTCCCCGCGCCGCATCCAACCCGGCATTTCTGGCTGCGCCGCCTCCGGCGTTTTCCTGATGAATCACCCGAATCCGGCTGTCTTTTTCTGCCCAGGCGTCACACATGGCACCGCTGGCATCCGGGGAGCCGTCGTCGATCAGGATAATTTCCAGGTTGGAATAGGTCTGATTCACGATGGATTGGACACAGCAGTCCAGATAGTTTTCCACTTTATAGACAGGGACAATCACGCTGATCAATGGCAACTGCGTCATAGTGTATCCTCTCAGTGTTCCTCTTCCCGCCGGAAGAGCTTCTCGTACAGTCTGTACGTCAGGGCGAACAGCCCCGGCGTCCTGCAAACCATTTTTGCCAGCAGCCGGTTTCGCTTTGACAGCAAATGGAAATACCCTTCCTGCTCCTTCATCTCGGCGCGAACCCGCCGGCGCCATTCGTCATACCGCTTCTCCGGATGCACGGAGAGCTGGGCGTAGGCAAACAGGAGATTCCGCATCAGCGCCCGGCGGGCGTCTTCTCGAATCTCGTCGCAGCTGTCCTCCACGATCAGCTCCCGAACCCGGATGGGGTCGAACAGGCTGTGCTCGTTCAGCTGCCGGAAGGAGGCGGAATTTTCCCGCAAAATATAGCGGTAGGGGCAAAAATCCTCATATACCGACCGTTTTGCCCGGGAGAACAGAAAGTAATTCATGAGATAATCTTCGTTGTTCTTGATGGCGTGATTCATCCGTTCCGCCAGTCCGGCAAACAGCTCCCGGCGGTACAGCTTGGTACACAGGCTGGACTCGACCTGCCCGCCGTCCAGCAAATCCCGCAGACCGGTCAGATTGTCCTGCTGCCGCAGCCCGCCGGTGTTGTGGACATAGGCCACCCTGCCGTCGGGAAACTCCACCCGGTGTCCGCAGTGGGAAATGTCCGCGTCATAAGTGTGGGCATTTTCCAGAAGATGGCGGTACATATCCGGGTCTATGGCATCGTCGCCGTCGGCGAAGCCGACCCATTCCCCCGTGGCCGCCGCCACGCCTGCAAGGCGGGCAGAGGTCACGCCGCCGTTTTCCTTGAAAATCGGTCTGATACGTGCATCCCGGGCGGCATAGTCCTCCATCACCTGCCGGGTGTTGTCGGCGGAACCGTCGTCCACCACAATGATTTCCAGCTTCGGATAGGTCTGCGCCAGAATGCTGTCCAGACACCGAGGAAGCCATGGAGCGACATTATACGCCGGTATGATGACCGAGATGGTTTCGCCCTCCATTTTGCTTCCTCCTTATTTTTTCGCTGTTAAGCGCTCATATTCTTCGCAGTATCGTTTTGCCATGGTCTCCGCGGAAAACCGGGCGCTGTCCGCCAGCGCGTTCTGTCCAAGGGTTCTGCGCAAGTCCTCGCTGTCGATCAGCTTTTCGCAGGCCGCACACACCTCGCCGGGGTCGCAGTCGACCAGCAGTCCGCTCTCCCCATCCCGAAGCATATCCGGCACGCCGCCGACTCTGGACGCCACAATGGGCAGTCCCGTTCCCATGGCCTCGATGATGGTCATGGGCATTCCCTCATACTTAGACGGTAATAGGAATATGTCCGCATTGTGGAGGAAGGGGTAGACGTCCGACTGATTTCCCAGAAAATGGACGGCATGGCCGATGCCCAGTTCCCGTGCGTAATTTTCCATGTCCGTCCGCAAATGCCCGTCCCCCAAAAGGTTCAGGCAGCAGTTGGGGTGGGTTTTCAGGAGCTTTGCAAAGGCTTGCAGCAATCCTGCGTGGTTTTTCTGCTCGTCAAACCGGCCAATGTGCAGCAGGGAAACGGTGTCCCCCAGCCCATACGACCTCTTGGGAATGCACCGATGGAGATTCACGCCGTTGAAAATCACGGGAACGCGGTCAAGACCGTAAAACTCCGTCACCGTCCGCTGAACCTCCGGGCTGAGCGCCACCGGCACGGACCAGCCCCGGTGGTAGTAAAACCGGTTGAGAATGGCCTGGGCAGTCCCCTCCGCCTCCACCTTCGCCACATTGTGCACCGTGTGGACGCAGGGAATGCCCCCCGCCAATCTTGCCGCCATTACCGCGTACAAAATCACATTCAGGTGGGTGTGGACGACGTCCGGCCGTTCCTCCCGGAAAATCTTCATGAGCTTCGGCACCACGGACACATCCAGTCCCGGCTTTTTGCTTAAGTACCGGATGCAGACGCCCGCCGCTTCCATGCGACTGGAAATCTCCGTCCGCTCATCAAACAGGCTCACCACGACCACGTCGTGGCCCAGCTCCCGCAGGGCGTAAGTCAGATTTTCGCACATGGTTTCCGCCCCGCCGAAGCAGAAATAGGGGATGACCTGCAATATTTTCATAGCGTTCCTCCCCACTGGCGGTAACAGGCGAGAATGGTGTCGTTGTATTTCTCTTCGTCGTTGATTTTGGCGAATTTCTTCGCCGCGTTTTCGGAGAGAAGCCGTCTATGGTCAGGATTTTCCACGATTTTCAGAATATCCTCCGCCAGCACGACGTCTTCGTCGCTTAAGTATCCGTCCACGCCGTTTTCGATCAAATCCTTCATCCCGTCGGACGGGGTGCTGACCACCGGCGTTCCCAGCGCCATGGCTTCCAGCGCGCACATGGGCGTTCCCTCCCAGCGGGAGGTCAGGATCATCGCCTTGCTGTCCGCCACCATTTTGATGGGGTTGCTCTGGAAGCCCAGAAAATGCACGTTGTCCTGCAAGTCCAGTTCCCTGCACAGCGCTTTTGTCTCTTCCTCCAGTTCTCCCGCACCGACCACCGCCACTTTGATGTCCGGCTTGCGTGCCTTCAGAGCGGCGCTCAGACGCATCAGGCGCTGGGGATCCTTCTGATAAGTCAGACGGCCGAGGTAGATCATGTCAAAATCGTAGGTATTTTCATCACTGTCCCGCATGGCAAAAATCCGCTTGGCGTCGATGATATTGTACAGCACGCTGCTCTTTTTGGCGAACAGCCTGTGGAACACGTACCCCTCGTAGGAGCTGTTGGAGACCCAGAAAATATGCTTTGCCCGGAAGCCCGCCAGCAGATAGGCGATGGACTTCGCGGACAGTCCTCTGGCGTCGTAGGCGTTGTTATGGATGTGGGAAATCAGGGGGATTTTGCCGCAGCACAGCGCCGCGACGAAGCTGGTGCGCATATCGTGGGCATGGATGACGTCCGGCCGGTACTCCCGAATCACCCGGCTGAGGGTCGCGGGGGTCAGCTCCTCCACGCCATAGTGCCGGATGCCCATGCCGTCCAGAATTTCCCAGACTTCTTCGCATTCCAGACTGCAATAGGCCATGTCCACCCTGCCCTCAAAGGCTTTGATGATCTGGGCGGCAACCTTTTCCGCGCCGGTGTAAATTTTGGAATACAGAACGTGCAGTACCTTCATGTCTCCGCCCTCTTTTGTTTTATTTTCCCGCTGCTTCCCGCATATTCAGGCTTTCCATGCCGTATTTTTCTTTCAGTTCGGCGTAATAGCGGAAGATTTCTTCCAGCTGCGCCATGTGTTCCGCCGTCCGGACGCCGATGTTGTGGGGGTGCCACCACAGATGGAAGGTCAGGCCGTTTTTCGCCGCGTGGAGCATCTGGCGTTTGATTCTGTGGACCTTTAAGCCCTCCATGAAATGAAGCGGCCTGAAAATCGGCCGGAACATCTGGGTTCCCCGCAGGTTCCAGATGCCGTCTTCCTGCGTTGGCGTGTAGCTGCCGTACCCGGTAATGGGGAAATAGGTGTCCGTCAGCCGCAGTACCCGCAGGGGAAAATGGACGTGGACCTTATTTTCCACCCAGTTGTCTTCCATTCCCCGGTAGGCGGTGAAGCCCAAATCCCGCAGTACCCGAATGTACGCCGGGTCGCACTGGTTCCGGGGCAGCACCGCAGAGGTCAGGGTGTAGCCGTATTTCGCGGCAATGGCCTTCGCAGCGGTCATATCCGCCGCGAACTGCTCCGCCGTCTGCCCCTTTTCCTTGCAGTAGTAATGGGAAAAAGTGTGGCTGCCGATCTCCTGCCCCGGCGTTCCTGCGACCAGATCAATCAGCGACGGGGCAAAAAAGCAGGGCGCATCCGCTTCCGTTTCTCCGATTTTGGAGAACTCGGCATAGGAATTCAGCGCCGGGTCATCATAAGCAGGCCGCAGACCTTCCTCCGGGAAAAACGAGGCCGCTTCCTGTGCGCTTCTGGCGAACAGATATCCCACCGTCGCCCACGTGGCATGGATGCCGTATTTCTGAAACAGCGCCAGCAGCCCGGGAATCGCCTTTCTGCCGCCCAGAACGTGATCCTGATACTTCTCCAGCGGACACACGTCCAGCATTCCCCAAAACAGCTCAAAATCCAGCGATACGATCAGCGTTCCGGCCATTTGCTTTTCCCTCCTTCAAGGCAGCGTTTTCTTACACAATATATTTTTTCAAGATCGGTATACGGTTCAATATCGCAGAGATAATGAACGAACCGATAAAGGTGATCGCCAATATCAGAAGTGCTGCGATCAGCGGCTGGAATGTCAGCGTATTCAGTCCAAATTTCTCATTCAGCGCCTCGATAATCAACGCGTGAGCCAAATACATTCCGAAGCAGCACTGCGACATATAAACCACAGCCCTGCGCAGTCCCTCCCCCGGATTCCGTCTGGACATCCCGTACTTGCCAAACACAAATACAGCCGCGGACATCAGGAAAACGTTCACAGAACCGTTCCTGAGAAACGTTAAATCCAGAAATGCGTTTAAGAGCGATTGCCTCCGTGTCAATAAGACCGTTCCAATATACCCAATTACTCCCGCTATGTACAGCATCACGCGATTTTTCTTCGGTATTTCTTTGGATGCGAGGTAACTTCCCAGCACAAAGTAAAACACGTTTTCCGATGGCAGATAACCGAGCAAACGGTCATACGCAAGCCGGATAGCCGTCAGAGCATCAACCGTATGGGGAATCCGTACGAGAAGCAGGCAATCTATCAGCCATGGAATGGCAAAATCAAGCGCGGCAAAACACAACAGATAATACTTTAATACCTGCGCATTCCCAACAACGCACCTTAAAAGCGGCGACACAAAGTACAGCCCAACGATCAGGAACAGGAACCACATGTGGTAATGGCCGGAAAAAATAGAAAGGAACGCTTCCTTGGCCGGTTCTCCATTCCGGAAATTCCAGAAGCCATAGACGCAGGCCCAGAAAAGGAAAGCCGTAACAACTCTCAGCACATTATGCAACAGCAGTTTCTTCGTACTGATTGGGCGAAGGGAATTCAAAAACAGCGCACCGCTTATCATCAGGAAAACCGGAACGCACCACCGCGTCGCTCCATTCAGGATGTCAAACAGCACCCATGCCGGGTCGTGCAAATCCAGACTGCTCCAATTCTGCGCGGAAATATGGAGCAGCATCATAGCAGCAATGGAAAGGATACGCAGGCAGTCCAGATAGAGAACCCGCTCCGTTTTCCCGGCTTTGCCGGCAATTTCGTTTGTCATTCTATGTCCTTCCACCTGTTTCTCCTTACAGGGACAGGTAAATTTCCTTCACTTTCTGCTGTACCGCTTTCGCGTCGAACCGGGAAACCGTCTGCGACGCAGCGCGTCCCAGCTGTTCCCGCAGCACCGGGTCATGGTACAGCCTCATAATGGCCGACGCCACGCCCTCGGGCGTGTTCTCCGCAAACAGGCCGTCAACGCCGTCATCGATCAAGTCCGTATTGCCCCGGATCTTCGAGCAGACCGCAGGCAGGCCGCAGCTCATGGCCTCCATCAGCGCCACCGGCATTCCTTCCCGGAAGGACATAAACGCGAATATGTCGCTGCACCGGCACAGTTCCGGCACGTCATGGCGATAGCCAAGGAAGTGGACATGCTCCCAGATGCCCAGCTGCCGCGCTTCGGCTTCCAGCGCGTCCCGCTGCTCTCCCCGGCCGCAGATGAGATAGTGCATGCTTTCATAGCCCGGCTCGTTTTTCAGCAGCGCCAGCGCCTTGAGCACCGTGGAGTGATTCTTGTTTTTCGTCATTTCCGCCACGGTGAGGATCAGGAAATCCTGCCCGGTCAGTCCCAGCTCCCGGCGCTTTTCCGCCCGGTCTACGGTGCCGACGTGGAATTTCGCCGTATCCACCCCCACGCCGGGGACGTATTCAATGCGCTTCGCGTGGATTTTTCTCTTTGCCAACGCGTAGTCCTCTTTGTTGATGGTCACGAGAACATCCGTCAGCGGTGCAAGCAGCCATTCCGCCGGGTAGAACATCAGCCAGTTTTTCACGGGCGCACCCTTGAAAAAGTGGAAGCCGTGGGCGGTGTAAATCACCTTGGTTCCCCGCTTCCGGGCGTCCCGCGCCGCCAGACGGGCGATCATGGCGCCCACAGGGGTATGGCAGTGAATGATGTCGAAATGCTCCCGGTCGATAATGGCTTTCAGCTCCCGGTAGGCTTTGATGTTGGCCGCCTTCCACGGGAGACGTTCAAAGGGAATGTCATAGTAAGTATCGCAGAATGGAATCTTGCAGTCGGCGGGGTCTTCATAGTCGTTCCGCGCCGCCACTGCTGTCTCCCAGCCCATGTCCTGAAACATTTTCAGATAGGGGATATGGAATTCCATTATGTGGGTTTTGACCACCGTTGCCACGAACAGCACCTTTTTCATTCCATTCCCTCTTTTCGGATACAATGTCGAATGTATTATACACCATTCCACGTCCTATTTCAACCACAAGCGCGAAAAAAGGCCGGGCAGCCAGCCCGGCCTTTCCATATTTCATTCTCAGATCAATACTTTCCGCTTTCTGACCCGCAAAAGCTCCCATAGGCCAATGGCCGCGCCCAGTCCCCAGCGCGCCAGCCACAGTCCATCCGCCGCCACGGACGCCACGGCCACAGCGGCGAACACCGCCGCATAGCCTCCCCACATTTTCAGCGGGAAGGGGTATTCTTTCCCGCCCAGAGCGAAACGGACGTACAGATAGTGCAGCGTCAGCTGCAAACTGTGGGAAATCAGCGTCGCCACCGCCGCGCCGGCCATGCCGATGCGCAGGATCAGCAGATAATTCAGCCCCACATTTATCAGCGACGACACAATAGTGATGATCGAGACGACCTTGGTCTTTTTGTGGTAATACTCGAAATTCACCGGGAAGGTACACAGGAAATTGGTGTAGTAGCTGGACACAAAAATGGGAATCAGCATGGTGCTTCCCCAGAAATCCCGGGAAACATAGACATAGCGGTACACTTCGCTGGCCAGCAACACGAAGCCCACGGAAAGCACCGTGAACAGCTCCAGAAAATTCCCCGCCTTTTCCCGCAGATTCTCCCGGTTGCCCTGCTTCATGTCCTCGAAGAAAAAGGGGCACCATGAATTGTTCAGGGCGGTGAACAGAGTGAACATGATGCCGCCGAAATTCAGCGCCGCGCCGTAGCAGCCCACCGTGGCCTCGTCCATCATCTGCTGGAGCATCACCTTGTCGCTCTGCCCCAGAATCAGGTCGGAAAGATTATAAAATACCGCTGGAATGGCAAGAACGACGCAGAATTTCCAATATTCCTTGTTGTAAAAGGTCTTCCCCTTCGCCAGAATCCAGATGCAAACCGGAATGCCCAGCACACCGTAGGTCACGGCGATAGCGGAAATGCGGCCCAGATAATTGATCTCTTTGGGCAGCAGCAGAATCAGCACAATGGAGAGGATCAGGGTGGTCAGCGTCACCACAAGGGACATGACCATGTTCCGCCCTGCCTTGAATTCGTAGACGAATTTGGTGTTCAGGAAGTTGACGCAGAAGGTGCCGAAGCCCTGAATGAGCATCAGCACGATCAAAAACCAGCTCAGCTTCAGCGCCCCGGAAATGGGGCCGATAAAGCACAGCACCAGTGCGCTGAAAATCAGATACACCAGCGTGGACAGGCTCATGGCCGAGGACTGATAGCGCAGCTGGTCTCCCTCCGGGTACTCCACCCGGGCGTTGACCAGCGTCCCCTGGGTTTGCAGCGTGAACACAATGGCGATCACCGCCACCCATGTGTTGTAAATTTGGGTAACGCCGTAGCCGCTGGTTCCCAGCAGACGGGTAAACAGGGGCGCTGTGAATATGGAAATGCCTCTGAGCAAAACGGTGCTCAGAATGTTAAAAAAAGCAACCCGGTTTCGTCGATTCATAGTTCACTCCGCGTTTTTTGCATCCGTTTTCCCGGGACGCACCCCGTGGTAAAGCCCCCGCATGGGGCGGTACAGCCCGGCGGCCAGCAGCAAATCCGTCACCCGCTCCTGCCTGCCAAACAGCGGGCTGGTCAGCAAAAAGGAAATATGCCTGCAAAGCGCCTTCCGGGACAGGCGGTATTCATCTGCAAATTTCTGCCGGGTATCCTTGTCCGCCAAATCCAGCGTCAGCAGATTGTAGGCGAGGGAACGCACCCGCAGATACCGCGCCGCATCCGCGATTCCCGGATAATTGTCCCGGATAAACGGGTAGATTTCCGCCGTATGTCTGGAAAAGTGGAAGGTTTTCTCCGAAACCGAGGACGAGGTGATGCTCCCCGGCCGGTGGTAATAATTGTAAACGGGGCAGGGCAGCATAGCCGCCTGTCCGGCATCCAGCGCAATGCGGTAGGTGGTAGGAACGTCCTCACAAATTACCCCCAGGGGATAGCGGATGGAGGCAAAAAGGCTTCTATGGTACAGCTTGTCCCATGCGGCGGAGTCGATGTTCTCCCAATGGAAAATCCGGCGCACCAGTTCTTCCCCGGAAATGACCTCCTCTTTTGGCGGGCACAGCCCCAGCGTCTTCTCCCCGGTCTCGCTGCTGACGTCCCAGCGCCCCGCGCAGACCAGACGGACGCCGTATTTTTCCATCAGCGCCATCATTTTCTCGTACATATCCGGCTCGATCCAGTCGTCGCTGTCCACGAAGGAAAGATATTCCCCCGTCGCCGCGTCTATTCCGGCGTTCCGGGCGCTGCTCAGACCGCCGTTTTTCTTGTGAATTGCTTTGACCCTGGCGTCCTGCCGGGCGTAGGCGTCGCAGATGGCGCCGCTGTTGTCCTTCGTGCCGTCGTCCACCAGAAGGATCTCCAGATTCTCATAGGTCTGCGCCAGAATGGATTCCACGCACCGGGGAAGGTACTGCTCCACATTGTACACCGGAACAATGACGCTGATCCGCGGGTTCTGATTCATGCCGCATTCCTTCCTTTCTCACCCTTCGGCGCTGTTTTTGGCAAGTCTTTCGTAAATTTCCAGCAAATCCGCCAGATTCTTTTCCGGGTCGTGGGTCACACCGGCGTGGGCGCGGGCCGCCGCGCCCATGGCTTCGGCCGCCTCGCCCTGTGCAAAAATGTTCTCCACATAAAACGCCAGCATATAGGGCGCGGTGGAGGGGTAGACCTCTCCTTCCAACCTGTGGCGCATCATGGTCGTGACGCCGCCCACGTCCGCCGCCACACAGGGTACGCCCAGCAGCATGGCCTCCCCCAGAGAATTGGGGGAATTCTCAATGGTGGATGGCAGCACGAACACGTTCGCGTCAAGGAACGCCTGCTTCATTTCCTCCCCGCTGAGACTGCCCAGAAATTCGATCTTATCCTCCACGCCGTACTGCTCTGCCAACTCCGCCAGATATTTCTGGTAATTGGTTCTGCGGAGCTTGCTCGCCGTGAGGAAGCTCTTTCCCGGCACCGCCAGCGTGGCGTCCGGGTAGGTTCTGACAATCTGTCCGAAGGCTTCCAGCAGATAGTGAAAGCCCTTCACGGGATAGGCGCAGCTGGAAGCGAAAATCCGGTGCTTCCGGCAGCTCTCATAGCGCCAAGTCCCCTGATAAAAGGGCTTGCGCAATGTCTCGTTGCAGAAATGATACTTTGCTTTTGGGTTGACCCGCCGGACGCAGGCCAGATCCCAGTCCGTTCTGCCGATAATATGGCGCGCCTTTTGCAGGGCTTTTTCTTCCAGAAACCCCCGAAGCACGAACTTTTCCCGCTGTTTCACGATATTGTCCCGCCGGACAACATCACGGAAGGTGCTGCCCCGCTGAACCGACTCTGGAACGCCCTCGGCATAATGCCCGGCATAAACCGAACAAAGTCCCTGAATGCTGACCACCAGACTGTCCAGCCGCCCCGCCTTTTCCGCAGCGTTAACCATGGCAAGGGTGTGGCCGTACTCCGTCCCCCAGACGTGGATCACGTCCGGCTGGAAGGTATCCAGCTCCCCCCGGAACTGCGTTTCCAGCTCCGTCAGGTACACATAGGGCAACCCCTCGGAAAAGAAGGCATAGGAGCAGCGTTCATTCACATTCCCCTCGCTGCCGTCGCCGGGGCAGAGAATGCGGATGTTCAGATCTTCCCGTTCCAGCAGCCCTTCCAGCACGCTGTCAACCCACAGTCCGCCGCCGGTGGAGCCGCCGCTGACGGCTTCTTTCACCTTTCCTGGCACCATATTGCACAGCCACAGCAGCTTCATTGCACCCCGTCCCTTTCAAGCATGGCCAGAATTTTCCCGGCCTGTTTTACGTTGTTCTTTTCTTTCAAAATAAATTCCCGGGCTTTCATGCCCTTCTCAAACAGGACATCAGCGGGCTGGGCAAAAATCTGCCCCAGCTTCTCCGCAATGGCGTCGGCGGTTTCTTCCTCCAACAGGTACACGTAGGGGTGATATTCCTTGGGCATTCCCGGCAGAACCGTGGTCAGCACCGGGGTTCCCGTGGACATATACTCCATGGTCTTGGAGGGGAAGGAGTATTTCACGTATTCTTCCCCCGTCGGCCGTGGATTGACCAGCAGCGTCGCCGCCATCTCCCGCTCCACGATTTCCGCGTTCAGCAGCATTCCGCCGTAGAAAATCCGGGAATCCTCCGCGGCGATCTGGGAAAGCTCCTGCACATAATCCCCGGGGCCATAAATTTCCAGCCGGGCGTCCGGCAAATCTGCCTTCCGGAAGCCCTTCACCAGATTTTCAAGCCCATATTGCTTGCTGACGCCCCCGGCGTACATGCACACCCGAGGGCTGGCCTTTCGTGCCGGAGACGGCTCCTGCCGCTCCATGGCGATGTCGCTGTGCCCCTCCAGAATCACGTGGGGCTTGCCCTCCGGATTCAGATAGTCGTTCATGGCCTGGGTCAGCAGCACATAGTCCGTGCAGTGACGGATGACAAAATTGGAAAGCTTCTTGGAAAAGGCGCTGCCCCCCAGCATATCCGGCAAGTCCGTCACAATGCCCACGCACCGTCTTCCCCGCAGCTTCGCCGCCAGCAGACCGGCCAGCGCCGTCGTCCTGTTCAGGCAGTCCACCACCACCGCCGAATCCTTCCCCGCAAGGCGCGCAGTGCGGAAAAAGGTTCCCACGCCCACAAATACAGCCTTGACAATGGGATTCCGGACGGCGGGAATATAGCGGTAGCACGCGCCGCCCTCGGTCTCCCGGGGCAGACGGACAAAGGACTTTTTCAGAACCTCCCGGTTCACCGGCGGGTTCGCCACCACGTCCACCTTCGCTCCGGCGGCAAGCCCTTCAATGAGTAGGCGGTGATATTTCTGGGACTGAAAGGCGGGCTTCCGGGGGGCGTCCGCAAACAGCTGACGGTACACCCGGTCGGAACACGTTGTCACAGCGTAAATGATATGCATGGGTTATCTCCCATCTTTTTCAAAAATTGCAACGTGGGCTTTCGCCATGTTTTCAATGGTATAGGCGCGGATTTTTTCCAGAGAAGCCGTCCCCATTTTCTCCAAGTCCGAGGACAGAATCTCCTTCATCTTCCCGGCAAGGGCAGCATCGTCCTCCACAGGCACGATACTCCCGTTGACGCCCTCCTCCACCAGCTCCAGACCGGCAACGCACCGGTCGGTGGTGATGACGGGCAGGCCGTAGGCCATGGCCTCGTTGATGACCAGCCCCCAGATGTCCTCCCGGGTGGGCAGGACGAACAAGTCCGCAGCTCTGTAATACCGGCTCAGGGCTTCCTTCTTCTGGAAACCCACAAAATGGACGTTATCCAGCCCCAGAGACGCGCGCATCTGCAAATAGTCTTCTGTCGGTTCGCCGCCGACAATGTAAATTCCCACGTCCTTGCCAAGTGAACAGGCGGCGTGCATCAGGATGTCGAAGCCCTTTCTGTGGATAAACTGGCCGATGGCCAGTACCATCCGCTTTTCCTGGACGCCCAGTTCCTCTTTCAGCGCCTGCTTTTCATCGGCGGAGGGAACGGCAGGGAGGATATCCTTCTCAAACACGGAGGAGAAGGGATAAAAATGAATGCGGCTTTCCTCCGCCCCGTAGTGGACAAGAAATTCCGTGGTGTACCGCCCCGAGCTGAGCCACTGGTCAGCCTTGCGCACCAGCGACTTCTTGAACAGATACTTTATCTTCCGCTCCTGCCGGATCAGGCCGCCGTCCACTTCCATGTAGAAGGGAATTTTCCTTCTGCGCAGCCACCGCATCGCAAGAATCGCCGTGGGCGAGGAATAGCCGCATATCACGATAGCGTCGTAGGGCTTTTTCAGCCATTCGGTCACGTCCAGACACAGATTTTCGTCCAGAAAATGGGCAACGCACCGCTTCAGCTGCACCGGGCGGTAAGCGCCGCCCCCGGGAACGAACCAGTCGGCACTGCGGTTTTTCTGGTCTTCCACCCGGTCAGTGAACAGCACCGTCACGTCCATGCTCTTTGCCAGCTCATCGTAAAAATGAACCCGGTAGGGGGAAGCGTAGTTCGTCAGGAACAGCACTCGTTTCATATTGCTATAACCTCTCCAAAATGTCACGCGCCGAAATCGATCTGCACGATCTGATGGCGGTTTTCCCGCTGATCTTCCGGCGGGAGCTGCATATAGTCGCCGTACAGCGTGGTCAGGAACTTGTCGTACTCCGCCGGCGCTTTGAAGGTTTCCCCTTCAAAAACGACATTCGTCAATGCCTGACACCACGCTTTCTTGTAGGCGTCCGGCTTCGTCATGGCGCTCTGCTCGCAGACATAGCCGTTTTCCGGCAGCGCCGTCGCAAGCGCGTCATACGCTTTTGCAAGGCTTTCCTGATCGGCAAACAGCGCTCGCGCCTGATAGTATAGGTAGCCAATCCGCTTTTTCCAGAGGATTTTCTCATTCTCCCGCCAAGGCTGATAATGGGATTTCATCAGCTTTGTCCGGTAGATTTTCAGCAAACGCCCCGCCGTTTCCTGCCGTTCTCCTACATCCAGGGACACGGCGTCGTAGGGGAAAATGTCCACATAGAAGCCGTTTTCTTCTAATCTGTGGGACTTGGCCTCCAAGTACAGCGTGCCGCGCTTGCGCACCTTGCCGAAGGGCAGGGCGTAGTTGGGGTCTGTGTACCAGCTCTGCCAGCAGTATTCCGGTTTCAGTTTCTCCGGGGCGATGCGGCAGAATTTCTCATAATTCTCCCGCAGCATTCCCACGTCCATGTCGTCGTCCCACGGAATGAATCCCTGATGGCGCACCGCGCCCAGAAGGGTGCCGCAGGTGAGAAAATAGGGAATGTCGTTTTCCTCGCACACCCGGCGGATCTCCTTCGCAATTTCCAGCTGGGTCAGCTGTACCTTTCTCAGCAGTTCCCGTTCCATATGGTTACCCCCTTTTCATAAGCCGTTCCACCAGCGCCATGACCGGGAACAGCCATAAAAACACGTCCGCAATCAGATTCTGTGTGTTAAAGGACATGAACAGAATGACCACCAGCGCCAGATTCACCCATATCTTCCGCTCCTTCCGCCACACCAGCGCGACCCAGCAGGCAATGTGGAGCAGCGCCGCCGGAATGCCGAAGGCGGAGAAAAGGATGAGGGTAGAAGTGGTATTATTAGCGGTGGCATACAGCACCTCCGCTATCTTCGCACCGAAGATGGGATGGTGCAGGAAAATGGAAATGTCCGTCGCAATAGCGTCCATTCTCTCCACCGAGGAATCCTGCCCGTTGACAAATTTGCCGATGGCCATGTCGTAAACTTCCCAGTAAAGGACGTTTTTCCGGGCAATGGAAACCCCCGTTATCACGGCGACGCACAAAATCAGCCCGACCGCCACGGCGCATATCCGCTTGTCCCGATACCATTTCTTGTCAAAAAACAGCACGATCGCCAGCAGTCCCATTTCCGCGACACCGCCGGTGGCGAAGGTGGACACCATCGTCGCGGCCAGAATGCCGTTGACCAGCCACAGCTGCCACGTCTTTTTCCACTCGACCTCATAATTGTTCAGATACAGCGCCGTGATCAGGAAAAACTGATAAACGCCCGGCTCCCGGAAAATGCCGAAATTCCGATTTTTGACATACGTATCCGGGACAATGGACAGAAAAAAATTGTGAAATTCAAAGCCCATGGAATTCTGGAACACCGGCACCGCGTAAACGCCACTATCCACGCCGATGCGCAGGATGTACGCCGCCAGTACGGAATACGCCCCCAGCACGGACAGAATCACCACATAATACTTGGCCGCTTCCCGTACCGTTAGGAAATAGGACAACAGCACCGCCGTCAGCAGGCACAGCAGGACGCTGAAATACATCAGCTGCCAGTCCCGCTTTACCAGCATGGGCAGCAGACACACTGCCGCCGAAACCACGACGACAATCATACGCCGGTCTTTCAGAATTTGGGTCAAATACCGCCGGTTGACAATCAGAAACGCGACACCCAGCAGGCAGATCACGCCCAGCATGAGAAACTGCGCCTTCTCAAAACCGATTACCGCCGTGGTGAACATACTGTCCCGCGCCAGAAAAAGCATGGCCGTGAAAAACGCGGCGAAGGCAATTTTTGTCCCACGGCTGTCCGGGAAGGGATAATGGGTCATTTGCGATTCTCCTTTGTGATCTGTTCCACGGCTTCCAGCAGATGCGCCGCGCCCCTTGGTACGGCGACGCCCCCGAACTGGCTGACGACCTCCTCGCAGGCAGTCCCCCGATAAACCACGGCCTCCGTGCCGCAGCACCGGGCTTCCAGCACGGTCATGCCGAAGGTCTCCTCCGTGCTGGGGTTCAGAAATACGTCGGCGGCGGTGTACGCCTCCGCCAGCTCCTGAACACTGTTGGTACGGGGCAGCCCCAGAATTCCCGCCGGGAGGGATTGAATCTGCTTTGCGCTCAGACCGATCAGCACGATGGCATATTCTTCGTCCAACAGGTCATGAAGCGCCAGAAAGTCCCGCAGTCCCTTGCGCTCGTCCCAGACGCTGGCAACGCCCAGCAGGATGATTTTATTTTCCAGACCGTACTTTTCCCGGAAATTGCCGGGGGTGGGCTTGAAGATTTCCCGGTTCACCGTGTTGTATACCACCTTCACCGGGTAGTCCCTCAGAAAGCTCTCCTTTACCCGGCTTTCCAGCCAGTGGGAGGGGACGATGAGGGTCACATTGGGAATGCCCGTAAACAGTTCCCGCTTTTTTTCGTAATTTTTCCGGCTGTTGTCCAAAAGAATGCTTGCAGGATAAGCGCGTTTCTGTGGGCAGTCGTGGCAGCCGGTTTTCCAGCGGTCACAGCCCACATAGTCAAAATAGGCACAGTGCCCTGTGAAGCTCCAGCAGTCGTGAAGCGTCCAGAAAATGGTCTTCCCGCAGCCGCGCAGGTAAGGAAACAGCTCTCCCAAGTGAATGTAATAGCCGTGAACATTGTGCAGCCAGATCACGTCCGGGTCGTATTCCCTGACCCAATCCAGAAACCGCCGGGTCGCCCGCCGGGAGCCGAAGCCGGAATCGTCCAGCAGACGGCTTTCCGCCCCGTGGAGCCTATAGTCCATGGGCGTACCGATGCGCACCGTGGGAATATCGCTGCAATTTGCCTCTTCACGGCCAAAGGCGAGCACGCACTCATGCCCCTGCGCCATCAGCCCACGGCACTGCTCCGCCGCGATGCGCCCCGTGCTGCCAAAGCCGGCAACGGAGTTGATGAACAGGTATTTCATGCGTCTCGCCTCCCGATGATGTGAAATTTTCCGGCTGTTTCATCATATCCAGAAAAAACAGCGCAATTTGTCGGCGTCTGGCTTCTTACGACTTTCTCCAGACCATTTTGTCCACCACGCCGGTGTAGGACTGGATGATCTTGACCACCTTGGTGGATACGTTTTCCTCCACATAGTCCGGCACGGGGATTCCCAGATCGCCGTCCCGGTTCATCTGAACGGCGGTGTCCACCGCTTGCAGAAGATTCTTTTCGTCAATGCCCGCCAGAATGAAGCAGCCCTTGTCCAGCGCTTCCGGGCGTTCCGTAGACGTGCGGATGCACACCGCCGGGAACGGATGTCCCACGGAGGTGAAGAAGCTGGATTCCTCCGGCAGCGTCCCGGAATCGGACACCACCGCGAAGGCGTTCATTTGCAGGCAGTTGTAATCGTGGAAGCCCAGCGGCTCGTGCTGAATCACCCGGCTGTCCAGTATGAAGCCCGTGGCCTCCAGCCGCTTTTTGGAGCGGGGATGACAGGAATACAGAATGGGCATATCATACTTTTCCGCCATGGCGTTGACGGCGCGAAACAGGGACAGGAAATTCTTCTCCGTGTCGATGTTTTCCTCCCGGTGGGCGGAGAGCAGAATGTACTCCCCTTTGTTCAGTCCCAGCCGCTGGTGGATGTCGGAAGCCTCGATGGCGTTTAAGTTGGCGTGGAGCACCTCCGCCATGGGGGAGCCGGTAACGTAGGTGCGTTCCTTGGGCAGACCGCACTCGTGGAGGTATCTTCTCGCATGTTCGGAGTAAGCCAGATTGACGTCGGAGATGATGTCCACGATCCGGCGGTTGGTCTCCTCCGGCAGGCACTCGTCCTTGCAGCGGTTTCCCGCCTCCATGTGGAAAATGGGAATATGCAGCCGCTTGGCCGCAATGGCGGACAGGCAGGAATTGGTATCCCCCAGAATCAGCATGGCGTCCGGCTGAATGGCCGTCATCAGCTTGTAGGAGCAGTTGATGATGTTGCCCACGGTGGCGCCCAGGTCGTCCCCCACTGCGTTCATATACACATCCGGGTCGGCAAGTCCCAAGTCCCGGAAGAAAATCCCGTTCAGGTTATAATCGTAATTCTGCCCCGTGTGGGCGAGAATGCAGTCAAAATATTTGCGGCACTTGTTGATGACCGCCGCCAGACGGATGATCTCCGGGCGGGTGCCTACGATGATGAGCAGCTTTAATTTTCCGTCATTGCGGAACGCCACGTCGGAATAGTCCAGCTTCATTTCCATGTCAAACCACCTCAAAGAATGTATCCGGCTTTTTCGGGTCAAAGCACTCGTTTGCCCACATGAGCGTCACAAGATCGTCCGTTTCGCTCAAGTTGATAATGTTGTGGGTGTATCCCGGCAGCATGTGGACGGCTTCGATTTTCTCTCCGGAAACTTCAAAATTCAGCACTTCCCCGGCGCCGACCTTCCGCTGCTGAATCAGGCCGTGACCGGACACCACAATGAAAAATTCCCATTTGGTGTTGTGCCAGTGCTGCCCCTTGGTCACGCCGGGCTTGCTGACGTTCACGCTGAACTGTCCGCAGTTCGCCGTTTTCAGCAGTTCCGTGAAGCTGCCCCGGGCGTCAACGTTCATTTTCAGGGGGAACGCAGCCTTTTCCTTGGGCAGATAGGAAAGATAGGTAGAATACAGCTTTTTTGCGAAGCTGCCCGCCGGAATTTCCGGCATCAGCAGGGTTTCCGGCTGCGCCTTGAAGCTGTCCAGCAGCGCTACGATCTGCCCCAGGGTCGCCCGGTGGGTGACAGGCGCGGCGCAGTAGCGCCCGGACGCCGTCAGAACCGTGTCCACACCCTCAAATTCGCAGTGATGCTCTCTGCCCTCCAGCGCTGCGATCATCTCGCCCACCAGATCGTCGATGTACAGCAGCTCCAGCTCTACGCCGGGGTCGTTCACCGTGATGGGCAGGTCGTGGGCATAGTTGTGGCAGAAGGTGGCCACGGCGGAATTGTAGTTGGGACGGCACCATTTTCCGAACAGGTTGGGGAAGCGGTACACCAGCACCTTCGCCCCGGTCTCGGCGGCGTAGGAGAAGAACAGTTCCTCCCCCGCTTTCTTGCTCCTGCCGTACTCACTGCCCGCATAGCGTCCCACCATGGTCGCCTGAATGGAGGACGACAGCATCACGGGGCAGGTGTTATGGTATTTTTTCAGCGTGTCCAGCAGCGTGGAAGCAAAGCCGAAATTTCCCTGCATGAACTCTTCCTGATTCTTCGGGCGGTTGACGCCGGCAAGATTGAACACGAAGTCCGCCTTCTGGCAGGCCGTTTCCAGCAGCGCCGGGTCGGAGTCGATGTCGTAGAGGTACAGCTCCCCCACCGTAAGCCCCGGATGGGTCCTGTCACGGCCGTCCCGGATGCACTCCAGCGCCGCCGTCAGGTTTTTGCCCACAAATCCGGCCGCGCCGGTAATCAGAATGTTCATGCCAGCTCACCCTTCCGTTATTTATTCTTCATGGCTTCCAGCTCTTCCCGGATGTAGCTCAGGCTCAGCAGCTTCTGCTGCACCTGCTCCACGTTCAGCAGCTCCGTGTTGTTGCTGTTGAACTCCGTGAGGACGTTGCGCTGGGTGTCGCCGTCCTTGAAGTATTTGTCGTAGTTCAAGTCCCGCTTGTCGCAGGGGACGCGGTAGAAATTGCCCAGGTCAATGGCGTGGGCACATTCCTCATTGGTCAGCAGCGTCTCGTACATCTTTTCGCCGTGGCGGATGCCGATGACCTTGATCTCGTGGCCGGGGGCAAACAGGCCGGTGACGGCTTTTGCCAGTGTCTCAATGGTGCACGCCGGGGCTTTCTGCACCAGAATGTCCCCGCTGACGCCGTTCTGGAAAGCAAACAGTACCAAATCCACCGCTTCCTCCAGAGACATAATGAACCGGGTCATGTTCGGCTCGGTGATGGTGATGGGGTTGCCCGCCTTGATCTGATCGATCCACAGCGGAATGACGCTGCCCCGGGAACACATGACGTTTCCGTAGCGGGTGCAGCAGATTTTGGTCTTTTCCGGAGAAACCGTCCGGGATTTGGCAACGATGACCTTCTCCATCATGGCTTTGGATGTACCCATGGCGTTGACGGGATAGGCGGCCTTGTCCGTGGACAGGCAGATGACGGCCTTGACCTCCGCGTCAATGGCGGCGGTCAGCACGTTATCGGTTCCGAACACGTTGGTTTTCACCGCCTCCATGGGGAAAAACTCACAGGACGGCACCTGTTTGAGGGCGGCGGCATGAAAGATGTAATCTACGCCGTGCATGGCGTTCTTCACGGAAGCCAGATCCCGGACGTCGCCGATGAAGAACTTGATCTTCCCTGCCGCTTCCGGCATTTTCGCCTGAAACTCATGGCGCATGTCGTCCTGTTTCTTCTCGTCCCGTGAGAAAATCCGGATTTCCCGGATATCCGTGTCCAGGAAGCGGTTCAGCACCGCGTTTCCGAAGGAACCGGTACCGCCGGTGATCATCAGCGTTTTGTTGGCAAAAATACTCATAATCCATTCTCCTCCCCTGTTTCCGGGTGTAAAAGTTCCCGAAAAAGAGATACATATTTTCCCGTGCAAATTTCGGTGGTGTACTTTTGCAGATACAGCTCCCGGCATTTTCTGCGCATGTCCCGGGCTTTCTCCGGGTTGTCCCGCAGGAAGCGGATGGCCTTGGCTAATCGCTCGCTTTCGCCGTTGCGCACCCAGAGCCCCGCGCCGGACTGGATATCCCGGACGATGTCGCACTCGTCCATGATGGCGAGCAGGGGGATGCCCTGCATCATATAGCTGTAGGTCTTGCTGGGGACGCAAAGCCCCGTGGCGCCCTTTTCCAGAGAAATCAGCGCGCAGTCGCTCACCGCCAGCGCGTCCTGAAAGTCCTGACCATGAAGGAAGCTGTGAATCCGGACATTTTCAATGCTCTCCTGAGCGATGATCTCTCGCAGCTTCTCCATTTTATTGCCGTGTCCGGCAAAGAGGAAGAAAACGTCCTTCTCCTCCCGCAGCGCCCGGATAGCGCCCAGAATGGTGTCCATATCCTGCATGGTGCCCATATTGCCGAAATAGGAAACCACGAAGCGCCCCGCCGTCAACTCCCGGAACCGGTTTTCCTCCCGGTCACGCAGGCCACCCTCGTCCCGGTACCAGTTAGGAATCACCGTCACAAGTTCGTCAACGGCGTTCCGGGTGCGGAGAATGCAGTTCTTCTGCTCCGACGACAGTGCCACCACCCGGTCTGCCCGGCGGAACACACATTTGTTGATGTGGTTCATCAGCCTGCAGATCACGCTGCCTTCCCGGAGGGTGTTCGTCACCGTGGCCACCTCGGGATAGAGGTCGTAGGACACGAACACCAGCTTCGTACCGAACAGCGATTTTGCCCAGGAGGCAATCCACGGCAGAATCGGCGGGTTGGAGTACACCACCACCGCCCGGTATTTGCCGATCTCCGGCAGGTGCAGCAGCACATGAAACGTAAAGGAAAAATAGTTGACGATCCGGCCAAGAAATCCCGCCCGGCCCGTCTGGATGTATTTCAGGCGGTGAATGTAGATGCCGTCCGCATCCTCCTTCGTGGGGACCTTCCCGCCCTCGGCGTATTCCCGTGGATAGCCGCACAGCGCGCCCACGGAGAATCCGGCGTCCCGAAGCGCCAGCACCGTGTCATAGGGCAGCTGGGCGGAGGAAATATATTCGGGATAAAAAAACTGGCACAAAAACAGGATATCCCGCTTCTTTTTCAAGCAACCGCCCTCTTTCGCTTCCTAAAAATCAGGTTCTCTCCGTCTCCAGAATGGACTGCTCCAGCGTTTTCACGCAGTAATCCCGGCTGTACCGGCTCAGCGCAAAATCATAGCACAGGTTGCCAAAGGCCTTGTCCACCGCAGGCGAGACAAACCGCAGCAGCTTCAGCGCCCAGGTAAAGCCCCTCACCATCAGGATGCCCTTTCCGTTTGCGTGGGCGATCCAGTTGACCATGTCGCTGGTGTTGGTGTATTCGTTGTTCTGGGGGCAGAAAATGCCTGCCGCCTCGTCGTCAATGAGCAGACGGACAAATTCCGTCAGATTCTCAATATACAGCATGGAACGCTGGTTGGAAACGTAAGGAAAAACCGGCAATTTTTTCGCCAGCTTCGCCATGGTCACATAGTTGCCCTTGCAGCCCTTGCCGTAGATCATGGGCGGGCGGAGAATTGCGACCTTGAAGCTGTCGTCCGCCAACGCCTGCAAATCCGCTTCCGCTCTGGCTTTGCTGACGCCGTAGTTGTCCGCAGGATGCAGCGGCGTGTTCTTCGTGATGACGACCGTTTTGCCGATGGGCGCAGTCAGGCCGTAAACGCTCTCCGAGCTCATAAACAGGAACTGACCCACACCGTCGGCCTTGGCTTTTTCGGCAGTCCGCACCGCGAGAATGTGGTTGACCTGATCGTACAGGCCAGAGCGCGCCGGGTCATTTTTGCTGTCCGGCTGATGCACCAGCCCCGCTACGTGGAACACCGCGTCGTAGCCGCGGAAAGAGTGGCTCTCCCAATCGGTGCCGCGCATATCCAGCGAATCTACCCGGTAGTTTTCCGGCCACTTCCCCAGATAGTTTTCCAGAGAAACCCCGATATAGCTTCCGGCGCCGGTGATGAGAATGTTCTTCATTCTTTCTTCTCCTTTTCCAGCTGGCCGGTGCCGCCTTCCACCACGCCGTCGTGCTTCAGCACGGAAACGATGGTGCCGAAAAAGCATTTGCAGTCAAAGAAAAAGCTCAGTTTTTCCACATATTCCCCGTCGAACCGGGCCTTTACCTCAATGGGCAGTTCGTCCCGCCCGTTGATCTGCGCCCAGCCCGTCAGGCCGGGACGCACGTCGTTGGCGCCATATTTGTCCCGCTCCGCGATCAGGTCAAACTGATTCCACAGGGCAGGCCGGGGGCCGATAATAGACATTTTCCCCGTGAAAATCTGAAAGATCTGAGGCAGCTCGTCCAGGGATGACTTCCGCAGAAATTTTCCCACCTTCGTGATATACTGCTCCGGGTTTTCCAGCAGATGGGTGGGGGTGTCCTTGGGGGTGTCCATTTTCATGGTGCGGAATTTTATAATGGAAAAATGGTTCTTGTGAATGCCCACCCGCTTCTGGCGGAACAGCACCGGGCCGGGATCGTCGATCTTGATGGCGACGGCAATGATCAGCAGCAGCGGCGACAATATCACGATGGCGCAGCCGGACAAACTAATATCCAGCAGGCGTTTGAAAAACGTTCGGTACATTCCGCTTTCCTCATTTTCTCTTATTTCGTTTGGTCAGACCTTACACTCGCGTTTGTAAGTAGGCACGATCTCCGCGACGATGTCCTTGATATCTTCGCTTTCCGCCCGGCTGGCTTCGTCCAGCCGCTTCAGCTGCTGCTCCAGCAGCGCGTCGTCCATTTCGATGGGCTTGCCGATGTGGATGAGCTTGTTTGCAGTCTCCTGCATTCCTTCTTCCTTCATCAGCAGCTCCTCGTAGAGCTTCTCCCCCGGTCTGAGACCGGTGTACTCAATCTTGATGTCCACATCCGGTTCGTAGCCGGACAGACGGATCATGTTCCGCGCCATGGTGTCGATCTTCACCGGCTCGCCCATGTCCAGAATGAAAATCTCGCCGCCCTTGGCATAGTATCCCGCCTGCAGCACCAGACTCACCGCCTCGGGGATGGTCATAAAATACCGGATGATGTCGGGATGGGTGACGGTCACGGGGCCGCCGGCCTCGATCTGCTTCTTAAAAAGCGGGATGACGCTGCCGTTGCTGCCCAGAACATTACCGAAGCGCACCGCCACGAATTCCGTTTTGGACTCCCGGTTCATCATCTGTATCACCATCTCGCACAGACGCTTGGACGCACCCATGATGTTGGTGGGGTTGACGGCCTTGTCGGTGGATATCTGCACAAACCGCTTGACGCCGTACTCCGCGGCGGCCTTCGCCAGCTTGTAGGTGCCGATGACGTTATTCTTGATGGCCTCGTTGGGGCTTTCCTCCATCAGCGGGACGTGCTTATGGGCCGCAGCGTGGAACACAAGCTCCGGCCGGTAGGTTTCCATCACATGGTTCAGCCGGACGGCGTCACGGACAGAGCCGATGATGACCTCCAGATTCAGTTCCGGATGGGTGCGGCGCAGCTCCATTTGAATATCATAGGCATTATTTTCGTAAATATCCAGAATAATAAGCTGCTTCGGCTTCGCATGGGCGATCTGACGGCACAGCTCGCTGCCGATGCTCCCGCCGCCGCCGGTGACCAGCACCACCTTGCCGGAAATATAGCCCACAATTTCATCCAGATTGACCTTGATGGGTTCCCGGCCCAGCAGATCCTGGGGATCGACCTTGCGCAGCTTGCTGACGCTGACCTCTCCGTTGACCATCTGGAAAATGCCGGGAAGCATCTGCACCTCGCAGCCGGTGGTGGCACAGATGTCCAGAATTTCCTTCCGGGACTTTGCGGTACAGTTGGGGATGGCGAAGATGATCTTGCTGATCTTGTATTTTTTCACAGCCGTGGCAATGTCCTGACGTCCGCCCACGATGGGCACGCCGCACAGCTGCTTGTTCCATTTCACCGGGTTGTCGTCAATGACGCAGGACAGGTGATCCTGAATATGGTCGCTGTTGGTAAATTCCACAGCCAGCGCCCGTCCGGCGTCGCCCGCGCCGATCAGCATGACGTTTTTCACGCCGTTGGCATGGGTGATGTGGCTGATGCGCCGCTGCGCCGTCCGGAGCAGCCGGTAGGAGAACCGGATGGCCACGGTGCTGACGAAGCTGAACAGGAAGCCCACCACCATGCTGGAACGGGGCATCAGATTGCCGTCAAAGTGGAATACCAGCACGCCGATCACGCCCAGCACCACATAGGCACCAGTAATGCGGAACACCTCCGGCGTACTGACAAAGGCCCAGATGGAGTTGTACAGCCGGAAAATCCAGAATACCAGAAGCGTGATCACGCACCATGAGCCGATGGCGGACAGGAAGCCCTCCAGATGGACGGGGCGAATTTCGGCAAAGGAAAAATCATACCGGAACCACAGCCCCAGAAAGAAGGAGACGACAGTAGCAAGCACGTCCAGCATCATAATAAAAATGACCTTCGGCGCCATGCCCAGATTCAGTTTCATCGGCTTTCGGGAACCCATTTTGTTCACATCCTGTATTTCACCGCGGGCAGTTGTCCGCGGGTACTTTGTTTTGTCTGCATAGTTCATTTTATTATAACACAATATGTCGAATACAGCAAGGGAAAGTTTTGCCGTTACAACATCTCCAGAGGACCATTTTTGCATGCATAGAAAAATGGCGCAACCATAATAGGCAGGGCGCATCAAACAATTATCAGGCGCAGTGGGATCATGAACTGCATCTCTTGCCTCTCCCTGTGGGAGAGGTGGCTGATACTAGTTTTCAATAAAACGGTTAAAAACCGTTTTATTCGGCTGCTGTTTCAGCAGCCAGCGGCGTAGCCGCAAAAAACGTAAGTCCATACATTTCTCGCCGCCACCGGCGGCCTGCGAAGGATTCGCAGGATAAAATGGTGTTAACCATTTTATCGAGAAATCGTATGAGCGAAGCGAAGACGGAGAGGGTAAGCAAGTCTGCAAGACCCTCTCAGTCACCTGCGGTGACAGCTCTCCCAGAGGGAGAGCCAAGGGGCCGTACCTCGTTAATATCATGTTTGCACAAGAAATGGAGCGTATCTGCACCGATACGCTCCATTCACTGTTTTACGACCGCCCATGAAAGACCGCGTCGTTTCGACGTTTTACGCTTTCTCCGGAAAAAGATTTTCGATGGCACAGCGGGCGGCGTCCTGCTCTGCCCTTTTTTTGCTGCTGCCGACGCCCTTGCCCACGATCGCGCCGTTGAGGGAGACCTCCACGGAAAACTGCTTGTCGTGGTCGGGGCCGGACTGCCCCACCAGCTCGTAGGCCAGCACCTGATTTTTCTTCTGCTGCACCAGCTCCTGCAGCTCGGTTTTGTAGTCCGCGTTGTGCAGCTTGGTCACCGGCACCTCCACCAGAATGAACGTCCTGACCACCTGCAGCGCCGCGTCCAGTCCGCCGTCCAGAAAGCACGCGGCGATCACCGACTCCATGGCGTCCGCCAGAATGGAGTCCCGGCTCCGTCCGCCGCCCTGCTCCTCACCGTGGCCAAGGAGCAGATGGTTCCCAAGGCCGATGCGGTTGGCAGCACCCGCCAAGGTGGTCTCGCAGACCATATCCGCCCGCATCCGGGTCAGCTCGCCCTCCGGGCGGTTGGGAAAATTGCGGTAGAGATATTCCGCCACCAGCATTCCCAGCACGCTGTCCCCCAGAAATTCCAGCCGCTCGTTGCTGAGCAGGCTGTTGTGCCAGCGCTCGTTTGCGTAGGAGGAATGGGTCAGCGCGTTCTGCAAAAGGGAAATATTCCGGAACCGGTAGCCGATGACGGCCTCCAAGTCCTTAATCATGCTCCGTCACCTTCTCTTTTTCAGCAGCCAGCCGCTGTAAATTTTCTTCCAGCTCTCCGGTGATGTCCGACGCGGCCACGTCCGCTGCCTGCTTCACCGCGTTGCGGAACGCCAGCACGTCGGAAGCGCCGTGGGCCTTGATGACCGGCTTGCGGATGCCAAGGAACGGCGTGCCGCCGATCTCCCGGTAGTCCAGCATCTTCATCAGGTCTTTGACCCCGGAGGCGCACAGAAGATAGCCCAGCTTGCTGAACAGGTTTTTCTTGAACATTTTCTTCATCAGGCTGCCCATGAACATGGCAGTACCCTCGATGGTTTTGAGAAGCACGTTGCCGTTGAAGCCGTCGCAGACCACAACGTCCACCGCGCCCAGAGGTACATCCCGGGCTTCCACATTGCCGACAAAGTTGACAAGCCCCTTCTCCCCCGCGTTTTTCAGCAGCGCGTAGGCTTCCTTCTGCAGGGCAGTGCCCTTGCTGTCCTCGGTGCCGATGTTCAGAAGACCGACTTTGGGATTCTCGATGCCCAGCTGCTTCTTCGCGTAGACAGAGCCGACCAGACCGAATTGCAGCAGGAATTCCGGCGTACACTCGGCGTTTGCGCCGCAGTCCACAATCACGGTCTTTCCCCCTGCCTTGTTGGGCATGGCGGGGCCCATGGCGGCACGGCGGATTCCCTTGACCCGCTTGACCAGCAGCGTCGCGCCGGTGAGCAGTGCGCCGGTGGAACCGGCGGACACGAACGCGTCGCCCAGCCCGTCCGCCAGCATCTTCAGGCCGATCACCATGGAAGAATTCTTCCGCTTGTGGATGATGGATGCGGGATCGTCATGCATGTCCACCACATCGTCGGCATTGGAGATCTCCATGCCTTCCGGCAGGTTGTCAATGCCGTGCTTCTTGAGGACCGCAAGGATATCCTCTCCCCGGCCTACCAGCACGATCTCGATACCGTAGGTCTTTGCCGCTTCCACAGCGCCTAAAACGGGAGCCTCGGGGGCATTGTCGCCGCCCATCGCGTCAAGAATGATCTTCAACCGTTTCACCTCTTTCTTTCAGATACCCTTCGCCACCAGCCTATCGATCACATCCAGCGACCGCGCGGCAATGGCGAGATTTTTTTCTGCCTTCTTACGGATGCGCTTTTCCAGCGGTGCGATGATGCTGAAATTGATATTCATGGGCTGGAAATTCTCAATGCTTTCGTCGCTGACGTACTGCCCCAGCGCGCCGATGGCGGTCTCCTTGGGAAAATCGGGAACTTCCCGTCCCTGCACCTTGGCCGCCATGGCCACCGCCGCCAGATACCCGGAGGCCGTGGATTCCACGTACCCCTCCACGCCGGTCATCTGCCCGGCAAAAGCCACCAGCGGGTTTCGGCGGTCTGCGTAATACTTATCCAGCAGCTTGGGGCTTTGCAGGAAGGTATTCTGGTGCATCACACCGTAGCGGACAAATTCCGCGTTTTCCAGACCGGGTATCATGGAGAATACCCGCTTCTGCTCGCCGAATTTCAGGTGGGTCTGGAAGCCCACCAGATTGTACACGCTTTTTGCCGCGTTGTCCTGCCGCAGCTGCACCACGGCGTAAGGCTCATGGCCGGTGGCAGGATTTCTCAGCCCCACGGGCTTCATGGGGCCGTAGCGCAGGGTATCCACGCCCCGCCGCGCCATGACTTCCACGGGCATACAGCCCTCAAAGACGTTTTTATCCTCAAAGCCATGCACCGGGGCCTCCTCGGCATTTGTTAACTCCCGGGCGAAGGCTTCGTACTGCTCTTTGTTCATGGCGCAGTTGATGTAATCGGGCGTTCCCCGGTCATACCGGGACTGCCACCACGCGAGATTCATGTCGATGGACTCCGCCGAAACCAGCGGCGCCGCTGCGTCAAAAAAGTGCAGATACCCGGTCTCCCCGAAGTAATGCCCGATGGCCTCGCTCAAAGCATCGGAAGTCAGCGGCCCTGTAGCCACGATCACCGGCCCCTCGGGGACTTCGGTGATTTCTTCGGAAATCACCGTGATATTGGGGTGATTCCGGATTTTCTCCGTAACCATCCGGGAAAAGCCGCCCCGGTCTACAGCCAGACAGCCGCCCGCCTCCACCCGGGTAGCATCGGCGCAGGCGAGGATCAGGCTGCCGCAGCGGCGCAGCTCCTCCTTGAGAAGCCCCACGGCGTTTTCCAGCCGGTCGCCCCGCAGGGAATTGGAGCAGACAAGCTCGGCAAAATCCTCGCTGTGGTGGGCGGGGGTCATCTTTTTGGGCTTCATTTCGTAAAGCGCCACTTCGATGCCCCGGTTTGCCAGCTGCCATGCCGCTTCGCTTCCGGCCAGCCCCGCGCCGATGACTTTTACCTTCATGCCTTGCTCTCCTTCTTAGAGGATGTTTTCGTCGTCTTCTTCGTTGTGGTCTTGGCGGCGGTCTTCTTCACCGCAGTCTTTTTCGCCGCAGTTTTCTTTGCTGCCGTCTTCTTTGCCGGGGCTTTTGCCGTCGTTTTCTTTGCCGCCGTCTTCTTCTCGGCAGACTTTTCCTCCGGGGTGGCCTCCCCGTCCTCGGCGGTCTTCTTTTTATAGTAGCCCCGCTGGTCTTCCGGGAGGAAGCGGGAGCATTTCTCGTTGATGCAGAAGGGCTTCATGCGCCCCTTGCCGGATTTCTTGAACAGGGTCTGACCGCACTCCGGGCAATCCTCAGCGGTGGGAACGTCCCATGTCATGAAGCCGCACTCCGCGCCCCGCTCGCAGGCGTAGTAGGCGTAGCCCTTCTTAGACTTGCGCTTGAGCAAGCCGCTGCCGCACTTGGGGCAGCGACCGGGCATCCGCTCCACCAGAGGCTTGGTATTCTTACACTCCGGGTAGCCCGGGCAGGCCAGAAATTTTCCGAACCGGCCGGTTTTCACCACCATTTTCCGTCCGCACAGCTCGCAGACCTCGTCGGTCTCCTCCTCCGGCACCTTCAGATGAACGCCCTCCAGCGCCGTCTCCGCGTCAGACAGCTCCTTGCTGAAATCCTTGTAGAAATCCGCCAGCAAGTCCTTCCAGTTCTGCTTGCCCGTCTCCACATCGTCCAGACGGGACTCCATATTGGCGGTAAACTCCACATCGATGATATCGGTGAAGCGCTCCACCATCAGCCCGGTGACGATCTCGCCCAGGGGCGTGGGGGCAAGGCGCTTGTCCTGCTTGACCACATACTCCCGGTCTTCAATGGTGGACACGGTGGCAGCGTAGGTGGAAGGACGTCCGACGCCCTTTTCCTCCATGGCCTTGACCAGCGTCGCCTCGGTATACCGGGCGGGGGGCTGGGTGAAATGCTGCTCCTTCTGGATGTTGGAGGGGAGCGTCTTCTCCCCCACCGCCAGATCCGGCAGCGGAGAGCCGACGGCCTCCTGCTCATCATCCCGTCCTTCTTCGTAAACGGCAATGAAGCCGGCGAAGCGCAGGCTCTGGTGGCTGGCACGGAACACATGCCCGGCGCACATGGTGTCGATGGACACGGTGTCATAAACGGCGCAGGCCATCTGCGTCGCGAGGAAGCGGCTCCAGATCAGCTTGTAGAGCTTATACTGATCGGGGGTCAGACTGGTACGCACCCGTTCCGGCTCCAGTTCCACATGGGACGGCCGGATGGCTTCGTGGGCGTCCTGCGCCCCTGCCTTGGTCTTGAACACATGGTGCTGGCCGTAATAATATTCATTTCCGTAGCGGCTGCGGATAAACCCGGCGGCAGCGTCCATGGCCTCGTCGGAAAGCCGCAGAGAGTCGGTACGCATGTAGGTAATTAAACCGGTGGTACCTTCCCCTGCCACGTCTACGCCTTCGTACAGCTGCTGGGCGACCATCATGGTCTTTTTCGGCGTGAAGCCCAGCTTCCGGGACGCCTCCTGCTGCAAAGTGGAGGTAGTGAAGGGCGGTGCGGAATAGCGCTTTTTCTCCGCTTTTTTGACGTTGGTAACGTCGAATTCCTTCCCGTCGATGTCGCCGATCACGGCAAGGGTATCAGCCTCATTCTCCAGCTCCCGCTTCTTTTCCTCGCCCCAGTAGTGGGCGACAAAGGCGCCGGGCTTGCCCATACGGTTCAATGTCACGTCCAGCGTCCAGTATTCCTTGGGCTGGAACGCGCGAATTTCGTTTTCCCGGTCAACCACCAGCCGGGTGGCGACGGACTGAACGCGGCCTGCGGACAGACCCCGCCGTATCTTCTTCCACAGCAGCGGGGAAAGCTCATAGCCCACGATCCTGTCCAGAATACGCCGCGCCTGCTGGGCGTCAACCAGATCATAGTCGATATCCCGGGGGTGGCGGATGGACTCCTTGACCACCTTCTGGGTGATCTCATTAAAGGTCACACGCTGCGCCTTCCCGTCGGGGAGGTTCAGCAGCTCTTTCAAATGCCACGAAATGGCCTCGCCCTCCCGGTCAGGGTCGGTTGCAAGGTACACGGTTTTCGCCTTTTCCGCATCGGTTTTCAGTTCCTTGATCAGGGATTCCTTGCCCCGGACAGGGATATAATGGGGGGTAAAATCATGCTCCAGATCCACGCCCATCGTGCTTTTCGGCAAATCCCGGAGATGCCCCATGCTGGCCTTGACAACGTAATCGTCTCCTAAATATTTGCCAATGGTCTTTGCCTTGGAGGGGGACTCCACGATCACCAGATTTTCAGGTTTGCCCATGAATGAAAATTCTCCGTTTCGTTACTTCAAATTCGGGCGGGCAGAATTTATTTCCCGCTCAGAACAATGCGCTTGCCCGGCAGGCGCTTGATTATGCCCTTCAGTTCCAGCATGGTCAGGCTGGACAGCAGCTTTCCGGTGGACAGGCCGGTTTCGGCGATCACATCGTCCACCAGCCGCTGCCCGCCGCTTAAGGCGTCCACAATGGTCTGCTCCTCCGGCGACAGCTTCGGCCTGACCGAGCCTACGTCACTATAAGGCGCGCAAGGCGTCTTGTCAATGCCCTGATGGGCTAAATCTTTTTTAAGATTCTCATTTTTCCGGGGAAGACGCAGTTTCTGCGCCACTTTCAGCAGCGGTTTTTCCGCTTCCGCGGCCTTGCGCACCTCGTCCGGATAGGCCGTCTGGTGGGCGGGCGCATCTTCCTTCCGAATCTTATCCGGAAAGAGGGCTTCATATTCGCTCAGAACGTCCCAGCCGGAGGAAACCATGATCGCCCCGTCCCGCAGAAGCCGGTTGCTCCCCACAAAGGACGGCTGGTCGATGTTTCCCGGCACCGCGAACACGTCCCGCCCCTGCTCGGCGGCTAAGCGGGCGGTGATCAGCGCGCCGCTTTTCTCTGGCGCTTCCACAACCAGCACCCCGCAGCTCAGGCCGCTGATAATCCGGTTCCGCTTGGGAAACGTCCATTTTGCCGGCGGCGTCCCCGGCGCGAACTCGCTGAGGATGCAGCCGTATTCCTCCGTGTCCCGGAACAGCGCCCGGTTGGAAACGGGATAGACGATATCCGCGCCGCACCCCAGCACACCCACCGCCGGCGCGCCCGCAGTCAGCGCTCCGGACATGGCCATGCCGTCGATGCCGTAGGCCATTCCGGATACCACAATGCCGCCGCAGCGGGCAATCTGATAGCCCATGCGCTTGGCGGTGGTCAGGCCGTAGGCCGACGCCTTCCGGGTGCCGACCACGCCGATCACCGGGCTTCCGTCAAAATCCGGCAGCCTCCCCTTATAATACAGCACAACGGGCGGGTCGGCAATGTTTTTGAGCCGTGCGGGATAAGCCGCATCCTGACAGGTCAGAATGTGGAGCTTTTCCCGGTCACAGGCTTCCAGAATTTCCTCCGCGGAGGTCAGATTTTTCTCCCGAAGGGCAGTCTTTGCGTCCTCGCTGAGACCGATGGCGTCAAACGCCCCGTCGTCGGCGAAGTAAATGTCCTCAGGATCCCGAAAATGCTGCAACAGTGCCATTTTGTCCCGGTCGTTCAGCCCGGGGCGATGGGCGAACCATATCCAGTGTACCAGCATTTTCTCACCTGTTTCTCTCTATACACTATATCTACTGTTTCATCTGCCACATGACGATGGCCGCCGCCACCGCCGCGTTCAGGGACTCACAGCGCTTATTCATGGGGATGATAAGCTCCCCGTCGGCGCTTTCCAGAATTTCCCGGCGCACGCCCTGCCCTTCGCTGCCAATGACCACCGCCATGCCGCGAAGGTCAGCATTGCGCAAATCCTTCGCCCGCTGGCTCAGTGCCGTCACAGCCACAGGAATTCCGGCAACCCCGCAGGCGGCCTTTACCTCCGCCCAGTCTGCTTTCACCGGCTGGGTGCGGAACACCGCGCCCATGCTGGCGCGTACCGTCTTGGGGCTGTAGGGGTCGGCGCAGCCTTCCAGCAGCGTCACAGGAATGTCCAGCGCGTCCGCCGTGCGCAGAATGGTTCCAAGGTTTCCCGGGTCCTGAATGCCGTCCAGCAGCAGGCAGCCGGGTGTCGGCGCATATGTCTTCTTTTCCGGCAGGCGGCACAGGAACAACGCCCCCTGCGGGCTTTCCATGGGGGAGATGGAGGCCATCACGTCCTCCGGCACACGGAAAAGCCGCACCGATTCCGGCACGTCCGCATGAACGCCGTCGGATAAGATCACCGTATCCAGTCCCGGATACCAGCGGACGGCCTCTCCCAGAAGCTTGACCCCGTCGGCAGCGAACAGCCCCGCTTCCTCCCTGGCCTTCCGGGAAGAAAGCAGCTTTTTCACCTGCTGCAACAGGGGATTTTTCCGGGAGGTGATTCTCTGCTCCGTCACAGCTTCTGCACCCTGCTGAGGGCGTAATTGTCCCCCAGAACCACCATCACGTCCCCCTCCTGAATCCGGTAATCCGCGGCGGGGGAAACGTTGGTCTTGTCCCCGTTTTCCACGGCGATGATGTTCACGCCCAGCTTCGCCCGGACGTTCAGCTCATTGATGCACTTGCCGATCCAGCTCTTGGGGGCGGGAACTTCCAGAATTCCGTAGTCCTCGGAAAGCTCGATGTAATCCAGCACATTGTGGGAGTACATGCTTCTCGCCAGCCGCTGGGCGTGTTCCTGCTCCGGAATGACCACCCGGTCGGCACCCAGCTTTTCCAGAACCAGCCGGTGGGTCTCGTCGTGGGCTTTGCAGACGATGTAGGGCGCGCCCAGCTCCTTTAAGTTCATGGTGATCAGCACGGAGGCCGCAAGATCGTCGCCGATGGCAATGACCGCGCAGTCAAAATTCCGCACGCCCAGCGCCCGCAGGACTTCCTTGTCCCGGGCGTCGCCCACCACCGCGTGGGTGACGTCGTTGGCAAGCTGCTGCACAAGGTCGTTGTGCACGTCCATGGCCAGCACCTCCGCCCCCAGCGTGCACAGCTGCCGCGCCAGAGAGCCGCCGAAACGACCGAGACCGATGACAATGTAAGACTTCATAATTCTCTCCTTATCCGATCAGCAAATTGGTTTCCGCATAGCGGAACCGCTCCTCCGCCCGGTTTCCCGCCAGGAAGCCCAGGCTGATGGTCAGTACGCCGACCCGTCCGAAATACATATAAATAATGATCAGAATCTGCGCCGGGATACTTAAGGAAGCCGTACCGCCCGCGCTTAATCCCACGGTCGCCAACGCCGAAACCGCCTCATACACGGCGTCCGTAAAGTCCATGGGCGACGTGGCGCTGATGAAAATGCCGCCGAAAACGGCCAGTGCCAGCACGATAAAGGCAATGATCATGGCGTTCTGGGTCTGCTCGTCGGGGATCGTCCGCTTGAAGGCGCAGACCGTGCTTTTCCCTCTGGCTCTCGCCCAGATGGTCAGCACCAGCACCAGAAACGTCACGGTCTTGATGCCGCCGGCGGTGGAGCCGGAGGAGCCGCCGATGAACATCAGCACGCTGGAAAAGGCCTTGCCGCTTTCCGTAAGCTTTGCCTGATCAATCGCCGCAAACCCCGCGGTGCGCAGTGTCGCGGACTGGAAAAAGCCGTTGAGCAGCTTTTCGCCCACAGTCATGCCGCCCAGCGTCTCCGGGTTGTTCCATTCCAGCAGACAGGTTCCCGCCCAGCCGACGGCAAGCAGCGCCGCCGTGATCAGCAGTACCAGCTTGGTGTACACGCTGAACTTGCGCAAGGAGCGCTTCCGGGCAATGTTCTCCCACACCAGAAAGCCCAGGCCGCCGATGATGATCAGCGCCGACAGCGTCAGAAGCACAACGGGGTCTGCGTTAAATTCTATCAGGCTCTGCCCCGGGGCAATGGCGCCGAAAATGTCAAAGCCCGCATTGCAGAACGCGGAAACAGAGTGAAAAATGCCCCAGCGCAGCGCTCTTGTAAACCCATACTCCGGCCAGAACCGAAGGGTCAGAATGATCGCCCCCACGGCCTCCACGGAGAAGCTTCCGGTGAGCACCAGTTTTTGCAGCCGCACCACGCCCTTGATATCGTTCACGCTCAGGGACTGGGCGATCATCAGCCGCTGCTGGAGGCCGATCTTCCTGCGCAGCAGAAAAATCAGCAGTGTCGCCACGGACATGAAGCCCAATCCGCCAATCTGAATCAGACACAGAATCACAATCTGGCCGAAACCGCTCCACTGGCTCCAGGTATCGTACAGCACCAGTCCCGTCACGCAGGTGGCGGAGGTGGCCGTAAACAGCGCCGGACGCAGCCCGCAGGACACCCCGTCCCGGGACGCGGCGGGCAGAGTCAGCAGCAGCGCCCCCAGGAGAATGATTGCGGCAAACATCAGTGCAACCATCTGCGTGGTAGCAATGTGCCTGGGTCGGTGCTTCATCCAGAAGACCACCAGCTTTCCCCGCAGAGACATATTTGCGCTCCTTTCCGGCAGGCACACCCCGCCATCATACGTTTTCTCTATTATAGCAACTTTACATTCTTTTGCAAGTCTCAATTCATCCCAGCCGCCGCAAAATAGGCAATTTACATTTTCCCCCGGGTGTGCTATACTGGTCAAAAACTTGGAAAGGGGCAGATTTTATGAGTTATACAGAAAGCTGGTCGGGAAAGATCAACCGCAAGCTTCTAAAAAAGCTGCACATCATTGATGTCGCCGCCGGGCGGGAGAAAGCCGATCTGGTTCTGAAAAACGCCACCTATGTCAACGTGTTTTCCGGGGAGCTGGACACCGGCGACATTGCCGTGGCGGAGGGTCTGATCGTGGGCCTCGGCAGCTACGAAGGCCGGGACGAAGTGGACATGACCGGAAAAATCGTCTGCCCCGGCTTCATCGACGCCCACATCCATCTGGAATCCAGTCTGGTTTCCCCCGCGGAGTTTGCCCGGGCCGTCATCCCCCACGGCACCACCGCCGTCATCACCGATCCCCACGAAATCACCAACGTCATGGGAACCGACGGCATCGACTACATGCTCTGCGCCACGGAAGGGCTGCCCCTGGACACGCACTTCATGATTCCCTCCTGCGTCCCGGCGTCGGCGCTGGATGAAAGCGGCGCGAATCTGGACTACCGGGACATCGACAGCTTTTTTGACCACCCCCGGGTTCTGGGTCTTGCGGAAATGATGAATTTCCCCGGCGTGATCTCCGCCGATTCCTCCACCGTCGCCAAGATCATCGCGTCTCAGGCGCACCACAAGAAGATTGACGGTCACGCCCCCGGCCTTTCCGGCACCGACCTGAACGCCTACATTGCCGCCGGTGTCTACTCCGACCACGAGTGCGCGGACATTGACGACGCCATGAAGAAGCTGAAGCTGGGTCAGTTCATCATGATCCGGGAGGGCACCGCCGCCCGGAATCTGGAGGCTCTGATGCCCCTGATCAAGTCCCAGAAATATTTCAGCCGCTGCATGTTCTGCACCGACGACAAGCACCCCAGCGATCTGCTGGAAAAGGGTCACATCGATTACATCTGCCGGGAAGCTGTCGCCATGGGTGCCGACCCCATCATGACCGTACAGGTGGCCTGTCTCCACGCCGCCCGGTACTTCCTGCTGAATAACCGGGGCGCCATCGCCCCCGGATATCTTGCGGACTTCGCCATCGTGGAGGATTTGAAGGACTTCCACGTGGTGACGGTGTACAAGCGGGGCAAGCGGGTCTACCACGACGGCATTGTGGAGGACTTCCCCCTGCCCGAGATCCCGGAACACCTGAACAAGCGCGCCCACGACACCTTCCACCTGCCGGTGCTTTCTCCCGCGGACTTTGCCAACACCCGTCTGCGGGGCGTCATCGGCATGGTGCCGGGGCAGATCATCACCGAGGACGCAGGCTACGCCGCCGGTGTGGACGTGTCCAAGGACATTCTGAAAATGGCCGTTGTAGAGCGGCATAAAAATACCCGCCACATCGGCATCGGCTACCTCAAGGGCTACGGTCTGAAATCCGGCGCGGTGGCCACCTCCGTCGCCCATGACAGCCACAACATCATCTGCGTCGGCACAAATGACGAGGACATGGCCTTCGCCGTCAACCGCATTGCCCGGAACCGAGGCGGCATCGTGGTCGTGGAGAACGGGCAGGTGCTGGCCGAGCTTCCTCTGGAAATTGCCGGCATCATCAGCGGCAAGCCCCTGCGGGAGGTCAACACCCTTCTGGAAGACGCCAAGAAGGCCGCCCACGCTCTGGGCGTCGGCACGGACATTGACCCGTTCATGACGCTGTCCTTCATGAGCCTGCCCGTCATCCCCACCCTGCGCCTGACGACCCGGGGCGTGGTGGATGTGAACACCCAGCAGTACGTATGAGCGGCATAGACCTTTCTTTTGTCTCCGGCAAGGAAAAGTTCAATTACCGTGTCTGCGCCGTCATCATTTCGGAGGGCAAACTTCTTGCCATGCACGACGAGCGCTCCCCCTACTATTACCTCCCCGGCGGGAGGGTGCAGATGGGGGAAACGGCGGAAGCCGCCGTGGTGCGGGAGGTTCAGGAGGAACTGGAGATCACCCCGGAAATCATCCGTCCCCTGTGGCTGAATCAGGCATTTTTCACGGAGGATGTGGACGGCCTGCACTACCACGAGCTGTGCCTGTACTTCCTGATGGACATTTCCCACACGGACTTGCTGTCCAAAGGCGAAAAGTTTACCCTGTTGGAACGGCACCACACCCACAAATTTGAATGGCTGCCCTTTGACCGGCTGGAACAGGAATATTTCTATCCCCTGTTCCTGAAAAAGGAAATTTTCCACCTGCCGGAAGCCCTCACCCTCCGCACGGAACTGGAATAAACGCAAAATGCCCTGTCCGCTTTTCAGCGGACAGGGCATTTGTTTTTGGGGAATTATTTCATCACCAGTTCGCCGTTTTCGGCGTCCACGGTGACGGTCTGACCCGGGGTAACGTCGCCCCGAAGCAGACGCTTGCTGAGCATAGTCTCCACCGTATGCTGCACATAGCGGCGCAGGGGACGGGCGCCGTACTGCGGGTCATAGGCCGCGTCCACAATGGCGGCCTTGGCCGCGGGCGTCAGCTCACAGCGGATCTGCTGGTCGGCCAGACGGTCGTTGAGCTTGGCGATCTGCAGGTCGATAATCTTGGTCACATTCTCCTTTGTCAGGGGCTTGTAGAACACGATCTCATCCAGACGGTTGAGGAACTCCGGCCGGAAGGTGCGGCGCAGCAGCGCGCGAACCTGTTCCTTTGCGCTTTCCTCAATGGTACCGTCGGCGTTGATGCCGTTCAGGATATACTCAGAGCCAAGGTTGGAGGTCAGGATCAGAATGGTGTTCTTGAAGTCCACGGTTCTGCCCTGAGAATCGGTGATCCGGCCATCGTCCAGCACTTGCAGCAGGACGTTGAACACGTCGGGATGTGCCTTCTCCACCTCGTCGAACAGGACGACGGAGTAGGGCTTGCGGCGTACCGCTTCGGTCAGCTGGCCGCCTTCTTCATAGCCCACGTATCCGGGAGGCGCGCCGATCAGACGGGACACGGAGTATTTCTCCATGTATTCGGACATGTCGATACGCACCATGTTGTTCTCGTCGTCAAACAGCGCCTGCGCCAGCGCCTTGGCAAGCTCGGTCTTGCCCACGCCCGTGGGGCCGAGGAACAGGAACGAGCCGATGGGGCGGTTGGGGTCCTGAATGCCTGCGCGGCTGCGCTGGATGGCTTCCGTGACGGCCTGAACCGCTTCGTCCTGACCGACTACCCGCTTGTGGAGGGTCTCGTCCAGGGTCAGCAGCTTCTCCCGCTCTCCCTGCACCAGCCGGGAAACGGGAATGCCCGTCCAGCGCTCCACGATCTTGGCGATTTCCTCGTCGGTGACTCTATCCCGAAGGATGTTGCTGTCCTTTGCGGACTGGGCGCGGCGCTCTTCCTCTTCCAGCTGCTTCTTGGCTTCCGGCAGACGGCCGTATTTCAGCTCCGCCGCCTTTTCCAGGTCGTAGCTCTGCTCGGCGGCTTCGATCTGACGGTTCAAGTCCTCAATCTTCTCCCGCAGCTGCTGCACCCGGCCAATGGCGTTCTTCTCGTTCTCCCACTGCGCCTTCATGGCGTTGAAGGAATCCCGTTCCTCCGCCAGCTCCTTTTGCAGCTCGGCAAGACGTGCCTTGGACAGCTCGTCCTCCTCCTTCTTCAGAGCGGCCTCCTCGATCTCCATCTGGATGATCTTCCGGGACACCGCGTCCAGCTCCGTGGGCATGGAGTCCATTTCCGTCCGGATCTGGGCGCAGGCTTCATCGATCAGATCGATGGCCTTGTCGGGCAGGAACCGGTCGGTGATATACCGGTGGGACAGGGTTGCGGCGGCGATGATGGCGGAGTCCGCGATCTTCACGCCGTGGAACACTTCATAGCGTTCCTTCAAGCCACGCAGAATGGCGATGGTATCCTCCACCGTGGGTTCATCCACCTGCACCGGCTGGAACCGGCGCTCCAGAGCGGCGTCCTTTTCAATATACTGGCGGTACTCGTCCAGCGTCGTCGCACCGATGCAGTGCAGCTCGCCCCGAGCCAGCATGGGCTTCAGGAGGTTGCCTGCGTCCATGCTGCCCTCGGTTTTGCCCGCGCCCACAATGGTGTGCAGCTCATCGACTGTCTCTTATACACATCTCCGAGCCCACGAGACCGATCAGTATCTCGT